>Ga0208492_1001240_pt1 | contig 16730 bp, 14 predicted proteins | sample Subbioar_CSW14AB_FD_184820 | JGI IMG/M metagenome (GOLD analysis project Ga0208492, IMG submission 184820) | Serpentinite rock and fluid subsurface biosphere microbial communities from McLaughlin Reserve, California, USA - CR12Mar_CSW14AB (SPAdes) | ecosystem: Environmental > Terrestrial > Deep... | reverse complement strand
TGAGTTTGATTTCAGCTTAATAGAATATATCCTTAACTATCAAAAAAATAAGTAATCAAGTTTTAGCCCATGAACAATAATTCTATTTCTCCCTTATTTGATCTTTCTGGGAAAGTTGCCTTAGTTACAGGAGGGGCAGGTCTCCTAGCTTCAGAACATGCAATAGCCTTGGCAGACCATGGAGCAATTGTAATTTTAGCGGATAAAAATTTGGAGAAATGTAACCAAGCGGTTCATGAATTAGCTTCCAAAGGTTATAATAAAATTGAAGGATTAGAACTCGATGTAACCAGTAAAGATTCGTGGGAGATGGTCAAAAATCACCTTATAGATCGATATGGAAAAATAGATGTTTTAATTAATAATGCTGGATATACCAACCAAAGTAAATCAAAAAATTTTGACGCAGGATTTGAGGATTTTCCCCTTGAAGATTGGACCAATATTATGAATGTTAATCTTACGGGCTGTTTTTTGGGTTGTCAGGTGATTGGTAAACAAATGCTTAATCAGTCAAAGGGAGCCATAATTAACATTGCATCACTGTATGGTGTGGTCAGCCCCAACCATAAAATTTATCCAGGTACCGGAATTTCCCAACCTGTAGCCTATTCGGTAAGTAAGCATGGAGTTGTTTCGCTGACCAAATACTTAGCTACTTTATGGGCAGAAAAAGGAGTGAGAGTGAATGCCCTCACACCAGGAGGGATTTGGAATGGTCATAGTGGCTTGTTTCTAGAGAGATTTCAACAGCTGAATCCAATAGGTAGAATGAGCGATAAAACAGAGCTGAGAGGTGGGATTGTTTACCTTGCCTCAGATGCAAGCAGTCATGTCATTGGTCATAATCTTATCATTGACGGAGGATGGACGGCCTGGTAATTTTTTTCAAATGATTCTTTCACAGCTGATTGTCTTTCTTGCTTTGCTATTGGTAGCTTTAGTTTACTACCGATTAGCAATAAAATTTGGGATAATTGACAGTCCAAATCATCGTAGTTCTCATATTAATCCAACTGTAAGGGGAGGGGGGATAATCTTTCCAATTGCGGGTATCTTTTGGTGGATGGCCTCTGACTTCCTTCATACCTGGATGGTAATTGGTTTGGTTTGGATTTCTGCCATCAGCCTAATGGATGACATGTATACCTTGTCTCGAAAACTTAGATTTGGAATTCAGTTTTTAGCAATTTCCATGTCCTTCTATGATCTAGGAGTCTTTGAACAGAAGCCTTTTTGGACACTTCCAATCTTGTTTTTCATCGCACTAGGGATCATTAATGCAATCAATTTTATGGATGGCATAAATGGGATTACAGGATTGTATTCATTGGTGTTTTTTGGCTCTATTTTAGCCATAAATAGATTCATGCCCATTTTTGAGGCCAGCCTTATTCAATACATTATCTTGTCTATTTTAGTTTTTTTGATTTTTAACCTACGTAGAAAAGCATTGATGTTTGCAGGTGACATTGGTAGCATTTCTATGGCTTATTTTGTGATTTACTTTTTGGTTAAATGGTATTTGGCAAGTAATGACTGGACCATTATTCTTTTTTTATTGGTTTATGGAGTAGACTCCTTTCTCACCTTAGGGCAAAGATTGCTTCGGGGAGAAAATGTGGCCCTACCTCATCGATCTCATCTTTATCAACTTTTAGTCAATCAATTAAAAAAAGATCATGTGGTAATTTCTATTGCATTTGCCTCCGTTCAGTTTCTATTGAATTTCTTTCTGTTTATTTACCCTCAGTCTTTTCCAAGCCCAATTATTGCAAGCATAGTACTGATAGTCTCTGCCATGGTATACTTGCTGATTAAAAAACCTTTACAAAAGAAATTCAACCTGATCTAAATCAAACCTTCTTTATTCCTAATGAAAAAAGCCCTCTAGAATCCAGAGGGCTTTTTTGATTGGCTTTAGCCTGATTTAAAACTTAACACTGTCTCAAAGTTCATGGAATTTATTGCTCAAGTAAATACCCTATATAGGGTATTTTTTGAATATTTTAATTATTTAGGTGTTCAAAATTAAGCGGGCTAAGACTTTTGAAGTTCTTGGTAAGATTTCTGAAGAAAGTCAGAGGGCCCTTTTATTCCATACCCTTTTTAAAATTTTGGACGAGAAAAATCCCATGAACTCAACTCCCTAAGTTGAAGAATCTGGATTTATGTCACTCAATTTTGCATTAGAAACTGGGATTTTGAAGGTTGTTACCCATAAAAGATTTTTAATTTTCGGCTTTGAAAGTCCCTTAAATCGGATTTAAAAAGTTGATTTTTTTCAAATTGAAATTCAGAGAGTTGGTAAATTTTTATTTTCTCTATCGACCTTATAAAAATAATTTATTGAAGTTTTTTTTACATAAAAGGGCAAATATCAGTTTCAACTCGTGTAAAGCAGTATCGTCAAATGATATGTTTTTATTTACTTTGCACCATCCAATCGCCCTAAACTCGGCAACTATTCTAATTAATAAAACCTAATCTATCAAAAAGATGAAGCAATCCTTGTTCTCTCTTTCCTTGAGAAAAACCATGTTTGTGGCTCTGTTAGCCATGATGGCCATGGGTGCATGTAAAAGCAAAAAGAAAGCAGTAGCTCCTCCTCCTGCACCTGCACCAAAAGAAGAAGTCATCCAACAAGCTCCTCCTGCACCCGCTCCTGCAAAATCTGCGGAAGAACTGGCTGCAGAGCGTCTTGAAAATTTCTTCAATTCGGTTTCAAATGCCAGCAGTGTAAATGCAGCAAATCAAACTATCCAAGATGCCTTGGCTATGTTCTCAAATCAGGAAACTCCGGTTCTGATTGTTATCCATGAAGAAAAAGGAATCAAGGATTATGACGAGCCTACCACTATCAAAAGATATTTGGAGTACCTGAAAGACACTAAAAAGAACCTCAACTATATTTCTGACATCAGATTGGATGCCAGCGGTAAGGTGTCTGAACTGGAACTGAAAAGAAAATAATTCAAACCGGAAAAACTGAATAAAATGAAAAATAAATTGATTCTTTTCCTCGGACTGTTTCTCTCTGCTTCATTGGCAGTAATGGCTCAGGACAACATCAGCCCTGCACGTAAGCAGGCCATTGATTCCCTTGCATTGGAAAAAGTAAAAGACCTTTCCAAGTATATTGCCATAATTGGCAGCAAGGAGACACAATTCTCCGAAGCCAACCGCGTTATGGATAGAGCTGAAGAGCTGTTTGCTCCAGGTGCTGAGATGGGGGTGTCCTCTATCAATACCAAAGAAATCGCTTATTACAAAGTAAGAAGATACTTCGAGCGACTAATGGCTCTCAACTATGACCGAGTAAACATCACCTGGTATGATATCCAGTATATCTCTGACTTGGAAAGACAGCCTGACGGTAGATACGTAGGTGTAATCACTATCTATCAGAGATTTGAGGGAACTTCAATCGAAACAGGTATGAACTATAAGGATACCACCAAAAAGGACATTACCATTTACGTAGAGAAGAAGCAAACTCAAATTGCCGGCCGTACCATCGAGTTTTGGGACGTGATGCTCGGTGACGTTAGAGTTACTGAAACCTCCGCATGAGAAAAACCTTTCTGATTTTTGCGTTTTTTATCGCAATCATCTCTGTTGTCTCGGGGCAAAGCTATTTAGGCGGCCCCGGGACAATTAAGGATGACGGAAGATTTGCAGCTTCCACCAAACAACTCAATCAATTCTTTAGAAGATTCAACGGTGAAGAATCTGTAGACGGAAATACTCGATTTTATCCGGGAGACTCACTTTTTCAAAATCCAAGTCTCAGAAAAGGTTTCTTATCGATCCTTTTTGATAATCAGACTTCTTCCATTTCACCGGATTTGAAAAATCAGTTTATCCAGAGTGTACTTTCACCCATGTATCCACAATACCTCATCTTCCACAGGCCAGGGTGGTATGCTGAGGTAGATGCAGTCTTTAATTTTAAAGGTAAAAGAGAGCAAGTAACCTTTATCATGAAAATCCAGCCCGAAGGTCTTGGATATGAGTGGGTTATTGATCACGTGGTATTCGACCCTTTCAAAAATTTGTTTAATAAGCCAGTAGGGGATAAAAAAGATTTCCTTCATCCACTCAGCCATGAATTGGGATTTATGAATCTCAGAAGGGCTTTTCAGGATTCAAATTCCCCCGAATCATTTACCGCCAGTTCATACAAGCCAGATTATTTGGCAATTTTCTTGTATGAGATGAAACAAGGTAACCTTCGCTTCGAAACAGTAAATGAGGTTAAGTTCCACTTTTTTCTGATTGGAGGTTGGTACTTTGAAGTAAATCAGTTTAACAGACCCGGATTCAATACCGGATGGTTGATTTCAAATCTCGTCCGACTAGGACCAGGTGACAAAGAGACCCTATTAAAATATATCTATGATCAGAATTAAGCAAAATACGCTCCTGAGCCTGTTATTTTTGCTGTGCGTTTCTCTTCAAGCTCAAACCATCAAAGGCTATTCCAAGGACCAAGTAACTGAACTTTCTTCCAAAGTAGAGGATCAGGTTAGATTTTTGGAATATCTGCTCAATACCGTGGGGGATTCCCAAACCTCAGCCAGAGACAAAGATGTAATTATTCGTGAGAGTTACCTTAAGATTTTTAGGGATGCCAAAGTGCAAGTAGAGGATGATTTGCTACTTGATAGAAAAGTAGTGACCAACAAAGATGTCACCGCTTATCTGAAAGACATTGAATTTTTTTACAAAACTGTTGAATTCAAATTTAAAATCCGGGAAGTAAAGCCAAACCAAAAAGAAAATGGTGAAGTGTATTTTCTGGCTTCCTTGGATAGAACCATCACCGCTGTAGGAATAGGTGGGGAAAAAATCTCAAATACCAAACCTCGATTCATCGAGGTCAATTTGGACGAAAAAACTCAAGAACTAAAAATTGTCAGCGTCTATACGACCAAGGTGAGTAGAGATGAAGAATTGAAAGCGTGGTGGACATCCCTTGATTCCGGATGGAAATCATATTTCAAAAGCAGGTTTCAACTTAGTACTACCGATAGTGTGGGCTTGGATATGTGGTACAAGTTTGTCAGTGTAGATTCCCTCAATCTTGCGGGGAATAGGCAAATTAAAAACCTCAATGCACTATCCGAACTCAGGGATTTAAAGCATCTGGACATCAGTAGTACTTCAATTACGAATTTGGGGCCTATATCCAATGTCACACTATTGGAGAGCCTCAATATTGCCAACACCTCTACATCAAATATTCAATTCATAAAATACTCTGATCGCCTGAAGTATTTGGACATCTCCAACACAAAAATTGAAAATATAAGTGAGCTGCTTAATCTAAAAAGTTTGGTAGGCGTAAAAGCTGAGCGGACTCCCATTCAGAGTTTTTCGGTTTTGAATGAATTTAAAAATCTTACTGACCTGGACCTTACTGAAAGTGGGTTCAATAATCTTGAAAATATTAAGGAGTTAGTAAAATTGGAACGACTTGATTTGAGTAAAAACTATATGCTCAACTTTTCGGCAATAGCTTCATTGACTTCTTTGAAATATTTAGATTTATCTCAATCCAACTTGCAAGATCTTTCTCCCTTGAAAGGGATGACAAGGTTGGAACTTTTAGACATCACAGGGACCTCTGTTGCGGACCTTTCTCCTGTAGAGACCCTGCCTGAACTAAAGAAAATCTCTGCCGATCAAACCAAGCTTTCGGTGGAGACGGCTACAGATTTTGTCAGAAGAAACCGAGAGATCCTGCTTATTCACCATGTGAAAGACCTTGAATCGTGGTGGGTAGGACTTCCGGAAGCTTGGAAATCAGTCCTTAAAAAAGCTAACCCATTCATCAAAAATGATCAACCTGGTGTTGAGATACTTACCCAAACCGTTACACTTCCAACGCTTAACTTGGATGATGCAGGGATAGAAACATTAAATCCTTTGATCCGATTTGTAAATCTTTCTGATCTAAGTTTTTCTGACAATCCATTGGTAACAGATTTGATTCCGTTGAGCGAAATCAGAACCTTGAAAAAAGTGGTTGGTAAAAATTCCGGCGTAAAGGATTTATCAATTTTAAAGGAGGTTGAACTTTTGGAGCATATTGACTTGGAAGGAAGTCCCGTTGAAAGCATATCAGCTATAGTTTCCCTTCCCAAGCTAACTTTCCTTAACGTAAATCGTTCGGCAATTTCCCATGATGAGGTACCTGGATTTTTAATACAAAGACCTGAAATCAATGTAATTTATAGGACCGATGAGCTTCAAACCTGGTGGAATGAAATGGCCACCAGTTGGAGGGATTTATTCAGAAGGCAGTTTAATTTGCCTGAATCTCCCAGCACAGAACAGTTGCATCAGCTGACAGGAAGATCAGAATTGAATTTTGAAAGGATAGGTGTTCAGGATCTTAACCCTATGATTGTCTTTACCAACCTTCGAAAACTTTCTGTTTTTGATGCTCCGATAGCCTCGATAGCTCCTGTAAGCAGCATGACTAAGCTGACTTCCCTGAGGCTGTCTCAAATCCCATCTGTGGACTTTCTTTCTGTATCGGGACTGATTGATTTGGTTGAACTTGATCTCTCAAACACAGGTATTGAAGATTTGCTTCCTATTAGTAACCTTAAAAATTTGCAAAAACTCAACCTTTCAGGTACCAACCTTAAGGTTTTAAAAGGGTTGGAGAAACTTGTCAATTTGGAAGAACTTGATGTAGCAAGCACCAATCTTAGAACCTTGAAACCGCTGGAAGGATTGAAGACTTTGAAAAAACTTTCCTGTTTCAATACCAACCTCACCACTCGTGCGGTGGATTCTTTCAAGGCCACCCATCCGGATTGTGAAGTAAGGTTTTATTAATTTTGTCCTCAACGTCAAAGTAAAAAAGGAAGGCCGAAGCCTTCCTTTTTGTTTCAATTAAAAAGGGGAGAAAAGTCATGAGAAAAATCCCTTCAAAGTTTTGAGAGCAAAAATCATGAGAAAAGTTGCTTAATCACCCTGATCAAAATTACCAGCCGGAGCCTTCAAAAAAATACCCACAATTGGGTATTTTTTGGTTTATTATAGGGAAAGTTATCCACAAAATATAATTATATTACTATTGTTTATGATTAATCTAATATTTTAGCTTTGCCCCTGAAATTCCTAAATACAAATTGCTTTAAATCATTTTTTGAATTTGCAGGATGTTTTGCCATATAGTGAAGTAGGATTGAACTTGAGTTACTAATTTCGACAGATGACAAGACTGCATTTATGGATTTCGTTTATTGTTTGCCTTGCCTTGATCATTTTTGGAATAGATCGGGGATTTGAAATTTCGGACGAGGGGTTCTATATGTTGCTGAGTGTACCTGCACAGGAAAATGAAAATGGATTAATAAACTATGACCTTTTCTTTAAGCTTTTTTACCAGCTTACAGGTTGTACTTTTTCTTTAGTTGAAATGAGACTGATGCGTCTGTTTGGGTGTTTTTTGGGAGCCTATGCATTGACTCATTTTTTGAAAAATCAGTTCGATATATTATTGAATAAGTACCAATTATTTCTCTTGTCGATACTAGGGCTGTTTTCAGGCTATGCATTCCTTTCTCCTACACTTTCTTATAATTCACTGACAGTGGTATTAGGTTGCTTTTGGCTTTGGACTATTTTCACAGATAAGTCTTCAAATTATCCTAGAGTATTGATTTTGGGGTTTGTTTTAGCTCTTTTGGTCTATGTGAAAGTTACCGTTGCTTTGATTTTGTTCCTATGTTCTATTGGTATATGGGTAAGCAAAAAACAGTTTTCCATGGATTCATTCGGATTAGTCTTTATTCCATTTTTGATTTTGGAATTTATTTTTTGGGCTATTTTGGGTGAATTTGCATCTGCAAGACTCGTAATTGGTATTCCTTTAAATTCTGCACGTCCAGGATATGGGATTATTCAGATGATTAAGAGTCCATTGGTCGGTTTTTTGTTTTCCGGTGTTACATTGATGATGGGATGGATGATAGCTAAACTAAAATTAAAATCATTTCAGATTCAGGTTGGCTTTTTGCTTTTTATTTCTGCAATCTTCTTTTGGATTATCAGATTTACTCACATCACAGAAGAATGGAATCATGTTCTTATGTTGACTACATCTGCTTTTTTAGGATATTTATTGGGTAACTCAAAATCAGAAATAACCTTTTCTCTTGAAAAAATGACTTTATTTTTACTCCCATATTTTCTTCACCTAGGGAGTAACTTTTATTGGTTGAGAATTGCGGTTCATTATTGGGTTTTTTGGATGTTATTGGTCCTAGTCTATATTGGTCGGAATTCCAATGTGATGCAGTATTTAGTGACTCTTTTGTCAGTTATTTTAGTTTTTAATGGAATTTGGTGGCATCCTTATGGGCAGGATAATTCGCTTTGGTCAACAAAGATTGAGCTCAATGCAGATGGAGAAATTATTAAAGTCGATAAAGAATTGTTTGATGCAATAATTCAAATTAAAGATTTTGCGAAGGAAAGGGAATTAAGGCTAATCCATACAGCCTATGGTGTCCCCGGTTTAATTTGGCTTTCAGGATTGCAAATTCCTCACTCGCCCTCTGTATGGAATAGAATCCAATTAGAATCCCTTTCCTACAATTTGCCTGAGGAAATGGTATTTTGTCAGAATGATCTGCTTCCAGATGAATGGAATTTCACTCATTCCAAAACTTTGGGTAGTATACAGGGGCATCCTACTATTTATCTCTTATGGAAATAATCAAAAGAAATAGGTTCTTCCTTTTCTGGTCAGGTATAGGTGTTTTAGCTTTAGGTACTGTAGCCCTTTTACCATGGAGATTTCAAGTCAATGATGATGTGATGATGATGTGGCTGGTATCGGGCGCCTATACTGGAACCCCTGAACCATATGCAATCTTTATACATCCATTTTTAAGTTGGGGTTTTTCTAAGGTTTATTCAATTTTTCCATCTTTTCAATGGTATGAGAGTCTTTGGTTATTTACTATTTATTTATCATTTACACTTCTCATATATAGGATATCCAAAATCAATACATCTCAGCTGACTTTTGGCCTTCTGGCATTTTTTTTACTTCTTATTAGTATCCATTTTGGTATTTTCCCTCAATTTACATACGTAGCAGGCTTTGCTGCTTTTGCAGCACTAGTAATTTTAGACCATAAAGAATCCAGTTTATTCAACGGGCTAGCTTTTGTTCTACTTGCTTTGGGAACCATGATTCGTTGGGAGGCTGCAGGTTTAATCCTTCTAGGGTATTTCTTTTTTATTTTTTTAAGTGAAAAAAAAACTTGGAATTTTGGGTTTTTAAGAAACTTAAGTCACATCATTTTCCTATTTATAATAATTATAGGCTCAAAATTTATCTATGAGTTAGATTCACCTTATACCGATTTTCTAAGATTTAACCGTTTGCGGGCAGCTGTTATTGATCATCCGGTCTTTTATGAAGAAATGGAGCAAAAACAGATTTCAAAGGGTTCAGAATTGTTTTTTTTCTCGCGATGGTATTTTGAAGATAGTGGTATTACTGAGGTTGACTTAAGAGAAAAGAAAAGGGATTTAGATGCAAAGTTGTGGTCAATTCAACATATGCTTGATTCATTTGTTAGATTTTGGAGATTTCAAAAAATGGAAGCTTTTAAGTCATTTTTGATTTTTGGAATTTTTGGAATTTTCTTTTTAGCTTTCAAAAAATCACCTTTCCTTTTATTTTTTTTAGGGGGATGGATATTGTTTTTCCTATTCTTCAATCACTTTTACCTCATTCATGGCAGGATAAATATTCTTGTATTTATCTGTTTTTTGTTTCCTGTTTTTAGGTTTGGTATGATCCAGTTGGAAAGAAAATGGGTAGCTACTATTTCTTTATTGTTTTTGATGGCATTAGGATTTCATTTCCATAATTTTTTAAAAGAAGCAGAACTAAGAGCAACCTTGGATACTGAATTTACTGATTTGCGGAATTCACTGAATTCATCAACCCATCTAATTGTGGAAGGTTATCCTGAACAAAAATGGAGACATAAATTTTCAGTTTTGAATCCAGTTCCTTTTATTTCTACTGGTTGGATTTCTAGAAGTGTGTTTCAAAAAAAAGCGCTTAATAGAATGAACCTTTCAAGTTTTGCAGATATCCAAGAGTTCGCACTGATTACTCCTATTTCTAATACAGAAATTGTATTTCCAGACTATATGAACTACGCTTTTGGCAATTTTATTCAAACGGACTCTATTCGTTCGAACAATTTTATCCTTTTGCAATTCAAGAAAAAAGCAAATGAAAATTACTAAGAACCTTGGATGAAATTACTCTTGCAAAACTCCTTAAAGCCTTTAAATTTGTTTACCGAGTAATTTTTTTACTCAATCCGCTAACTCCCCATCTGGGAGTGAAGTGGCGAAGCGTGGAAAATTAGTAAATCATTCTCTCTTTAGACTTGACCCCGTTTTCAATTCAGCCATATTAGGTGAAGAGACTTTTTCTATATCAATTCTCCTTATCTCCAATCTCTTAATCACCCTAATCTAACCTTTGCTCGACTCCCTAGTCACTTCCAAAACTCGTGTAAAGCTCCTTTTGAAGTTTTTCGCACACAATAATTCAGGATACCTGCGCTCCTTGGCCAAAGAATTTGAAGAATCCACCAATTCGGTGAGGGTGGAGCTCAACCGTTTGGCGGAGGCAGGTTTGCTGTTGGCAGAGGATGAAGGCAAAACCAAAGTCTATCGGGCAAATCACATGCATCCTTTTTTCACGGAAATCAAAAACATGGTTTCCAAATTTTTAGGTTTGGATGACCTGATGGAGCGGATAGTTCGTCGGATGGGTGAGGTAGAAAGGGCTTACATTGTCGGAGATTATGCCATGGGGATAGATTCGGGCATAGTGGAGATGGTTGTCATTGGGAAGAACCTGGATACTCAATACCTGGAATTTATTAAAAGCAAAACGTTTGAAAAGGTCAATAGAAAGGTTCAGGTAACTATTTTGGATACCGATCCTCAGGATATTGTTGGAATCATGATTTACGGCAATTAATGACCTATCCACATCAATTTACTGCATTAAGAACAGTGGAAATGTTTGAAGCGGTGGCTGTTTATAGATGCCGCAAAAAGGTGAGCAAAATCTAGCTTTCGGTACTCGAATTCCTTTTCTAATAGTACTTTACCAAATGTATGAAAGAGGCAAATGAAGCGCTGTAGCCATGGGTTTCTGATCAGGATTTAAGCTTCATAAAGGAAATGATCTATCCCGATAGGAATGTCTTGGAATTGCCTGGTGAGGAGTTCAATTTTTGGGAAGTCCTTGAATGAAGGAAATCCATCTTGAGGAAAAGTCTAACTGGGCAATTTTTTTCTATAAAAAATCAAAATGATTCTAATAAAAAATTGTACTATATTCCTGCTGATGAATTCGTGTCGAGGTGGAGTTTAGAAGCAATTGGGAGATGAGCTATTCTGGAATATGCTTTGAATTTTATTTGCAAAAGGTCATGCGGTTAGCTTGGCAAATTTTGAATCTGCCGGTTATGGACGGCGGGTCTAAACAGGCTTGTTTACCAAATGAGCCAAGAAAAATTTCATTCGGTAGAATTTTATTTTTCGACAATTATCTTCTTTTTCAACACCAAGCCCCAATTTCTGAGGACGGTAAAGGTTTGATAATTAGGATGCGTTTGTTTATACCGAATTCAAATTATTTAAATCCCTTCAAGTTATATAATTAAAAATTAAATTTTAAAACATTGTATTTCGAACCAGGGCTTGTTTCTATTTTAATACCCAATTTTAATAAGGCAGAGTTTATCGCTGCCACCCTTGATTCCATTATTACCCAGGAATATCCCTTGTGGGAGTGTATTATCGTAGATGATCATTCTACGGATGAATCCTTGGAGATTCTAAAAAGATACGAAGAGAAAGACAGTCGTTTTAGGGTTGTCTTGAGACCGGCCGGAATTCCAAAGGGAGCTAATTTTTGCAGAAATCATGCATTTTCCCTCTGCAAAGGAGAGTTTATCCAATGGTTTGACAGTGATGATATTATGTACCCGTGGTTTTTGAAGCGAAAAGTGGACTATCTTCAAAGTCACCCCAAAATGCCATTTGTCATAGCGAAGGCTGATTTGAATTTTGATGATGATTTTGTGGGCAACAGAAAGTTTGCTCAAAATTTGACGAGCGAAAACCCAATTGATGATTACTTAAAATTTAAGCTGATTTTTCTAACTGGAGGCCCCTTGTTGAGGAGAAATATTCTCAAGGAATCAGGTTTGTTTAATCTCAGATTAAAGCGTCATCAGGAATGGGAGCTTTACCTTCGAGTCGTTCTGAATTATACCAATTGGGGGATTTTGGAAGAGCCCTCCTTTAAGTACTTTTTTCACAACAATTCCATTACTTCCCATTTTCAGGAAAAAAGTAAAGTAGTGGATTCCGAATTGGTCCTATTTCAAGAAGTTTTGAACCTTCCCGAAAAGAATTTTAACCATCCTATATCGAAATCTACCCGTATTCGGCTTGCCCTGAAGTATGGGTTGGTGGCTACCAAATATTTAAGGCCTAAATATTCTTTACAGTTTTTCAGGATGCTGTTTATGGAGTTTTCAAGAGCTTGAATCTCCTTTTTGTAAAAGCTTTTAAAGTATAATTACTCACTTTCTATGTTGATTTTCAGCTCGGCAGCAATTCAACGTTGGCGCAATAGGGCCTTTGAGTTTAGACAAGCAGTTTTGGGGTATCCCAAACTCAGGAAAATGTTTGAACACTGCAATGGGTATCCTTTGGATTTGCAAAATCCATTGACTCACAATGCGAAGATCAATTGGAAAAAAGTCAAAGACCGAAATCCTCTTTTAACCTTGACTTCTGATAAAGTAAAGGTAAGAGACTATGTGAAAAGCGTCCTGGGTGATCAAGAAGCTGAGGAAATACTGATCCCTATTTATTTTATAAGCAAAACTGGAAGGGATATCCCTCACCAAAATTGGGACTTTGAATTTTTCATGAAAGCCAACCACTTTTCAGGGGGAAATATGCTAGTCCAGCCAGGGGCTGATCCCAAACTCATCCAGGAGACCTGTGAAAATTGGCTTTCTACCAGCTATGGCCAAGGCATGCATGAATGGGCCTACAGAGATATTCCCAGGAGGATAGTCTGTGAAAAAGTGCTCCGAACCGAACATGGACAAATTCCTGCGGATATTAAGTATTACTGCTTTCATGGAATTCCAAAAATGTTGATGATCCTTTCAGATAGGTTTGAAGATCAAAAAAGAGTCTTTGTAGATGAAAATCTCAACCACCTTGAAGGTGCTCAGATGATTAATAAACCTCTACTTTGGCCCTTACCTCCTTTGCCAAATCATCAGCGAATGATGGAAATAGCTGCCAAGCTATCCAAGCCCTTTACCTATTGCAGGGTGGATTTTTACTCCATTGGTGAAAAAGTATATTTCGGGGAACTTACCCATTATACCAGCTCAGGATACGAGCCATTCAGTGATTATGATCTCGATCTTGCATTTGGAGAGCTTTGGAAAAAAGAAAACAGCCATCGATCAGTTCTTGAAATATTGAAATCTATCAAATCCAAAAAACTGGAAGTGATCCATGGGGATTAATGTAACCGTAATCAATTTTCTGTTCTCTGGTTTTAGTAATCTCTAAGTAGCGAAATGAGTCAAACCTTACCCAACCCCAAACTTGTCAAAGTAATCGAGCCTTCTTCGGGCTGGAAAATGGTCGATTTCAAAGAGCTATGGAGATACAAGGATTTACTCTATTTCCTTACGCTCAGGGGGATCAAGGCCAGGTATGCCCAATCAGTCTTGGGAGTAGCTTGGGCAATAATTCAGCCTTTGTTTACCACACTGGTATTTACCTTGGTTTTTGGAGGTTTGGCAAAAGTAGATTCCGATGGAATGCCTTATGTGTTGTTTTCCTATCTGGCATTATGGCCATGGAATTACTTCTCTGGTACGCTTACTGAGTCGGCTAACTCCTTGATTCAAAATGCCAACATGATCACCAAGGTGTATTTCCCCAGAATGGTACTCCCACTTTCAGCTATTCTTTCCAAGCTTTTGGACTTTACCATAGCCTTTGTGGTGGTCATCGGGATGCTGATTTACTTCAAGCAAATGCCAGGTTGGGGGATATTGGTCTTACCCCTGCTTACCGTCCAATTGTTGATGTGCTCCTTGGGAATCGGGATGTTTCTATCAGCCTTGGCAGTGAAGTATCGGGATGTGAAGCACGCGTTAACTTTTGTAGTTCAACTTTTGCTCTATGCTGCTCCCGTGGTTTATAGCACTTCGGCTGTACCCGAAAAATACCTCCATTTTTACATTCTCAATCCCATGGTCGGTGTGATTGAAGGATTTCGAGCCGCATTTTTGGATCGGCCCATGCCTTGGGAATGGATCTGGCCGGGTAGCATAGTCGCCTTGATTTGCTTTGTTTTCGGCATGATGTATTTCCGAAGAATGGAGCGGATCTTCGCTGATGTAGCTTAAGGTGTTGTCAGGTTATCCGCCTTCGGCTGTTGTCCGCTGAAGCTGCCTGTCTCCCGAAGGGATGGTTGTCTGGTTACCTGAACAAGTTGACTTCCTACTTCAACCTTGATGCTTCGACTACGCTCAGCACAGGCAACCCTACAACTGGACAACCTCGACAACCAGACAACTATAAAAACGGACAACCCAATAACCCAACCTTCTCTTCCAAATGCCTCTTCTCTCAATCGTATCTCCAGTATATAAGGCTGAGAAGCAGCTCCCCGAACTTGTCCAAAGGATAAAGGCTGCCGTGAGTCCGATCTCCATGGATTTTGAAATTATCCTAGTAGAAGATGCCAGTCCAGACAATTCATGGTCGGAAATCGAGCGTCTCTCAGAGTTGCATCCTGAGATAATCGGACTCAAGCTATCACGCAATTTCGGACAACATTACGCCATTACTGCGGGGCTCGATCAGGCAAAAGGAGAATGGGTGGTAGTGATGGATTGTGATCTACAGGATCGACCGGAAGAGATTCCCCCTTTGTTGCAAAAAGCTCAGGAGGGATTTGATGTGGTTTTAGCACGACGGGCTAATAGACAAGATGGGTTTCTTAAGAAACTTTCTTCCAAACTCTTCTACCGAACCCTCGCCTGGCTGACCGGTTCTCAGCAGGATGAGACGATCGCCAATTTTGGAATTTACCATCAAAGAGTCATTCGACAAATAACTGAAATGAGGGAAAGCATTCGCTACTTTCCCACTATGGTGCGCTGGGTTGGATTCCGGCAGACTGCCATCGATGTGATACACGCAGCCAATGAGGATAGAGGGAGCAGTTATAATTTCAAACGCTTGTTCAATCTGGCCTTAGACATCATGCTCGCTTACAGCGATAAACCCATCCGTCTTACTGTCAAGCTCGGCTTATTGGTAGCAATGACTGGATTCCTATTCGCCATATTCACCTTGGTCCGATACGTACAAGGACAGATCATTGTCGCTGGTTATGCCAGTTTGATCATTTCCCTGTGGATGCTTACCGGGTTTTTGTTAGTTACCTTGGGGATGGTAGGCCTATATGTGGGAAAGACCTTCGAGGGAGTAAAAAAACGTCCCATTTACATCGTGGAAAAAAGTGTTGGAGCATAGTTCGGTCAATCCGTTGTCCGCTAAAGCTGCCTGCCTCCCGAAGGGATGGTTGTCCGGTTACCTAAACAAGTTGACTTCCTACTATAAGGTTGATAACCTCTAAAACATTGATGCTTCGACTACGCTCAGCACAGGCAACCTGACAACATTGACAACTAGACAACCCGGACAACCCGACAACTTTGACAACAAACCAACCTTGTCAACCCTTGATCACCCCGCTTTCTTTTGATTCCTCCCTCTTCGGATACTCCGTGGGAAAGTGCTTGGCTGATGAAGACTGGTCTGAATTGGAGTTTTTGGAAGCTGCCAAATCATACAGATTGGTATACCTCTTTTCTGAAGTACCGCTTGATTTTAAATCCACTCAAATCCAGTCCGTCGATCTCCGTTTGACTTTTTTCAAAAATCTAAAAGGGCAAAATCCCAATACCACAGAAATCTATCCGTACTCCAGGGAACTGTCGGAAAATCTGCTAACTCTTGCGCTGGAAAGTGGAGGATTTTCCCGCTTTCATACCGATCCCAGGTTTATCAATCGGGAGTTTGAAAAGCTGTACCGGCTTTGGATAGAAAAGGCGCTGGCTCAACAAGAAGTCTTGATTGCTGAAGAACTAGCGGGTTTTGTCACCTGTGAAGTGTTAGAAAATGAGGCTCAAATCGGTCTGATTGCAGTCCGAAAAGACCATAGAGGCAAGGGATGGGGAAAGAGATTGATCCAGGCTGCCGAAAATTTCGCCATTCAAAAAGGTGCTCAATCCATGACCATCGGAACTCAAACAACCAATCTCCCAGCCTCTGCGCTTTACCACAGCATGGGTTACCAAGTTGTCCAAAGGCAATTTATCTATCACTATTGGGGATGATTGTCCGAATGGTGAGCTTGTCGAACAATCTTCCTACGGCTACCTGCCCCCCGAAGGGATGGTTGTCTGGTTGTCTGCTAGCGCTGTTGTCTGGTTATCCGCTAAAGCTGTTTTCCGGTTGTCTGCCTACGGCTGTTGTCAGGATGGTGAGCTTGTCGAACCATCCGCCTTCGGCTGTTGTCCGCTAAAGCTGCTTGCCCCCCC
>Ga0208492_1001239_pt1 | contig 16739 bp, 15 predicted proteins | sample Subbioar_CSW14AB_FD_184820 | JGI IMG/M metagenome (GOLD analysis project Ga0208492, IMG submission 184820) | Serpentinite rock and fluid subsurface biosphere microbial communities from McLaughlin Reserve, California, USA - CR12Mar_CSW14AB (SPAdes) | ecosystem: Environmental > Terrestrial > Deep... | reverse complement strand
CCATATCCCCGTCAGCAATGACGCAATGACGCGGTTGCGCGGCCAAGCCTGCCGCCCATATTCGCGGGGTGGTTGAATGTGCGTCTGGGTGGGGCGACAACGGGTCTCGTTCCGTTTATGTTCTTGGTCGGATAGTCGACTCAGCGCACGTCCACCGGCAAGACATAACCAACACCAAGCTCCCCGGGTTTGCCCATGTCATCCGAGCCTAACGCCATTCGCGTGCGCGGTGCGCGCGAGCACAATCTGAAGAACGTCGACGTGGATATTCCGCGGAACGAGCTGGTGGTGATCACCGGCCTGTCGGGCTCGGGCAAATCCTCGCTGGCGTTCGACACGATCTATGCCGAGGGGCAGCGGCGCTATGTCGAGAGCCTGTCGGCGTATGCGCGGCAGTTCCTCGAGCTCATGCAGAAGCCCGATGTGGAGCGGATCGAGGGGCTGTCGCCGGCGATCTCCATCGAACAGAAGACGACATCGCGGAACCCGCGCTCGACCGTGGGGACGGTGACGGAAGTGTACGACTATATGCGCCTGCTGTGGGCGCGGGTGGGTGTGCCCTACTCCCCGGTGACGGGGCTGCCTATTGAAAGCCAGACCGTGTCGCAGATGGTCGACAAGGCGATGGCGTTTGGCGATGGCGCGAAATTCCACCTGCTGGCGCCGATGATCCGCGGACGGAAGGGCGAGTATCGCAAGGAGTTCGCGGACCTGCTGAAGCGTGGCTTTGCGCGCGTGAAGGTGGATGGCGAGTATTACGAGCTGGAAGACCCGCCAAAGCTCGACAAGAAGCTGAAACACGACATCGACGTGGTGGTGGACCGCATCGTGATCCGCGCCGGGCTGGAGCAGCGGCTGGCGGAAAGCTTCGAGCAGGCGCTGGGCCTTGCTGATGGTATCGCTGTCGCGGAGTTCACGGAGAAAGACCCGGAGACGAAAGAGCCGAAGCGGGTGACGTTCTCGGCGAAGTTCGCTTGCCCTGTTTCGGGTTTCACGATTCCGGAGATCGAGCCGCGGCTGTTCTCGTTCAACAACCCGTTCGGCGCCTGTCCGGCGTGCGATGGCCTGGGCGAGCAGCTGAAGATTGACCCGGCGCTGGTTGTGCCCGAGACGGACAAGTCGCTGAGCGACGGGGCGATTGCGCCGTGGGGCAAGTCGGCCTCGCCGCTGCAGGACCAGACGCTGAAGGCGCTGGCCAAGAAATACAAGTTCTCCGTCACCGTGCCGTGGAACAAGCTGCCGGAGACGGCGCAGAACGTCATCCTGTTCGGAACGGGCGAAGAGGAAGTGGACTTCGTCTTTGACGACGGGATGCGGCGCTACGAGGTGACCAAACCGTTCGAGGGCGTGGTCGGCAATCTGGAGCGGCGATTCCGCGAGACGGACTCGGCGTGGATGCGCGAGGAGATCGGGCGCTACCAATCGGCGGCGCCCTGCCCCACCTGCATGGGCGAGCGGCTGCGGCCGGAAGCGCTGAGCGTGAAGATCAACAACAACACGATCTCGGACTCGGCGGCGCTGTCTATCCGGGCAGCGCGCGACTGGTTCCAGGGTCTGCCGAAGAAGCTGACCAAGAAGCAGAACGAGATTGCGGTGCGGATCCTGAAGGAGATCAGCGACCGGCTGCAATTCCTCAACGATGTGGGTCTCGACTATCTCACGCTGTCGCGCGGGTCGGGCACGCTGTCGGGCGGCGAGAGCCAGCGCATTCGTCTGGCCTCGCAGATCGGGTCTGGGCTGTCGGGCGTGCTGTACGTACTCGACGAGCCGTCGATCGGCCTGCACCAGCGCGACAACGAGCGGCTGCTGGAGACGTTGAAGCGCTTGCGCGATCTCGGCAACTCGGTTCTCGTGGTGGAGCACGATGAGGACGCGATCCTCACGGCGGACCACGTGATCGACATGGGCCCGCGTGCGGGCATTCACGGTGGCGAAGTGATCGGCTTTGGGTCTTCCGAAGACCTGATGAACAACCCGAACTCGATCACGGGCAAGTATCTCTCCGGCGAGGAAGAGATCGCCATCCCCGAGAAACGCCGCTGGGCCGACAAGAAGAAGGTGATCAAGGTCATCGGCGCGACGGGCAACAACCTGAAGGATGTGACGGCGGAAATTCCGCTGGGCATCTTCACCTGCATCACCGGCGTGTCTGGCGGCGGGAAATCGACGCTGGTGATCGAGACGCTGTACAAGGCGCTGGCGCGGCGACTGAACGGGGCGAGCGACGCCCCTGCCCCGCACAAGAAGATCGAGGGCATCGAGCACCTCGACAAGATCATCGACATCGATCAGTCGCCCATCGGGCGGACGCCGCGCTCGAACCCGGCCACCTATACGGGCGCGTTCGGGCCGATCCGCGACTGGTACACTGGCCTGCCGGAAGCCAAAGCGCGCGGATACCAGGCGGGGCGGTTCTCCTTCAACGTGAAGGGTGGACGGTGCGAGGCGTGCCAGGGCGATGGCGTGGTGAAGATCGAGATGCACTTCCTGCCGGACGTGTATGTCACCTGCGATGTCTGCAAGGGCAAGCGGTACAATCGCGAGACGCTGGAAGTGCTCTACAAGGGCAAGTCGATCGCGGACGTGCTCGACATGACCGTGGAAGAAGCGCGCGTGTTCTTCGGCGCCGTGCCGGGCATTCGCGGCAAGATGGAGACGCTGGCGCGGGTGGGCCTTGGTTATGTAAAGGTCGGCCAGCAGGCGACGACACTTTCCGGTGGTGAAGCGCAGCGCGTGAAGCTGGCCAAGGAGCTGTCCAAGCGGGCGACCGGTCGGACGATGTACATTCTCGACGAGCCGACGACGGGCCTGCACTTCGACGATGTGCGGACGCTGATGGAGGTGCTGCAGGAGCTGGTTGATGCCGGCAACACGGTTGTCGTGATCGAGCACAATCTGGACGTCATCAAGGTGGCGGACTGGATCGTCGATATGGGCCCGGACGGCGGCGATGGCGGCGGTGAAGTGGTCGCCACGGGCACGCCCGAGGACGTCGCCAAGAACAAGAAGAGCCATACGGGGCGCTTCCTGGTCGAGACGTTCAAGCGGCAGGAAGAGCGCCGCGCGCGGCAGGCCAAGCGTGGCAAGGCGAAGCCGGCGGCGGCGAAGGCCGCTGGCAAGGTGAAGAAGGCGACGCAGCAGGCGGCGGAATAACGTCTGCTGCGTTGCTACGGCCCGTGAGCACGCGCTCGTGGTTCGACGGACGCTCCCTTTGGTCGCTGCTCACCATGAGCGCTTCTCTCGGTCTGCGCAGATAGCAAAGTGGCGCTCATGCTGAGCAGGCCGAAGGCCGCCCGTCGAAGCATGAGGGCGTGCTTGCCGACAGTGGATCAGCTAGACTGGTGCGTCCCTGGTGGAGCCGCCCATGCCACATATGCGTCACATCACGCCGTTCCTGCGGGTGCCGGATATTGATGCGACGGTGAAATTCTTCGTCGGGACGTTGGGCTTCAAGATCAGCTTCCATGTCGAGACATATGCCTTCGTGTATCGCGACGATGTCGCGTTCCGCATGGTGGAGGATGAGGCGATGCCGCCGCGCGGGAATGGGCGGTACACCAGCTATATCGACGTGGACGATGTCGATGCGCTGTATGCGGAGCTGAAGCCGAAGCTGGACCTACTGCCGGCGAGGCATGTGACGCCGCTGTGCGACCAGCCCTATGGCCAGCGCGAGTTCGCGGTGATCGGGCCGGACGGCGATCTCATTGGGTTCGGGTCGCCGATCCCGAAATAGGCCCCGCCCTACTTCGCGACGAAGTCGGCGGGGCGGAGGCCCTTGTAGAGGATGGCGCCGAGGGCGGTGGAGGGAATGCTGGCGATGGCGCCGACGAAGGTGACAGCGACGCTGTAGGCGAAGCCGGCGATCAGGGCGTTGCCAGGCGTGACGACGGCGCGGAGCACGGCCAGCGCAATCTCGAGAAAGAGGCTCGAGACGAGATAGGCCGGGATACCGGTGAGCATCAGGGCGGCAAAGATGCGCAGGATATTGCCGCGCGACCAGCTCCACGTCTGGAACATCACCATGCGACGCTCGCCGATGGTGGCGGCGTTGATCATGGCGAGGCGCGTCAGGCCGTAGAGGAACGCGCCCAGCATCACGCACAGGAATAGCGTGAAGGCGAGCATGCCGGCCGGGCCGAGGGTGGTTTCCATCGCCTCGCCGAACGCTTCGGGGTTTTTCATCAGTGCATCGAGGGCTTCGGGGTTCGCGGCGAGGCGGGCGAAGACGGCGACCTGAACGACCACGACGGCCAGCGTGCCGAATGGGATGACGATGCACGCGAGGCCCGCCATGATGCCGAGCAGGCGCAGCTCGTCAGCGCCGAAGGCGAGACCCGTGGGGCCGATGAACTCGTCGCGCACGACCTTGCGCAGGACGACGGCGGCGAACAGCAGGCCGGCAATCGTGCCCGGGATAGCGGCAATGAAATCGGCGGGGCCGATGGACATCTGTCCCTCCGCCGCCACGGTCGCGGGGCCGGAGGACAACATGACGAACATGGGGCCCAGCGCGGCGATAACCGACGTTACGCCAGCCGCAGGCAGGAACATCCGCCAGTTCTGCAGGAAGAAAATCCACGAGTCCCGCGCAATCGCGATAACCGGAACCTGGCCAGAGCCGTTCGACATTCCATACTCCCGAGGGCTCTGGCCCTAGTGGAAATGTGGGCGGGCGGCAACCACCGGGGAGTTAACGGTGGCGCTAGCGGCTCATGCTAGCGACCGAGCGCGAATTCGAAAGTCATGATCTGGACCTGCGGCATGCGGCAAGCCGGCGGCTGGACGGCGCCGTCGATACGCCAGCGCCAGGAGCGGACGACATCGAGCGTTGCCTCGGCAAAATCCGGTGCCGGAGCAGTGGCGAGAACACGGGCATTGGCAAAGCCGCCGCCTGGCTGGATGTCGAGGGCGACAATCACCTCGCCGCTGAAATCCTTGAAACGGGAGACGAAGGGGAAGCCGGGGTTTTCCGCCCCGCGCGCCAGCGTAAGGCGGCAGCGTGGCAGTGCGGCGTCGCCCGGCGCCGGGAAGAGAAGCTCGGCCATGGAAGGATGAACTGCGGAGGTGGAGAAGCGGCGGGCGGGCAGCGGACGGCGGCTGGCGGAGATCGCGCCATAGACGGCGTCGCCCCAGGCGACAGCCTCGTGATACTCGGTGGCGAGGCGTTCGCGCGATGCGGCGTCTGGCGCGACCGCAATCAGATCGTGAAGCTCGCCGGCCATGTCGTAGAGCGTGGTGTACGCGTCTACTGATTTGGTCCGCATGTAGTTGGAGAGCGCTTGCAGGCGGCGCGCATGATAGCGGGCTGGCGATTGCCTTGCGCCGAGATCGTCGAAGAAGCGCACGGCGAGGATGGCGGCGGCTTCGGTCTGTGGCCAGTCGGCAGCTGACCACGCCTCGGCGGCGAGCGCCTGTGCGGCGCGGGCGGAGATGAGGTCGCGGCCGGAGATGGTGGCGCGCACGCGCAGCGAGTCCATCAGGCGGGCGCGGGAGGTCACGGAACTGGCAGCGGCGAGGCTCGCCCAGTCGTGCAGCACGCGGGAGATAGCCGGCGTGGGGTCGGGCGTCGGCAGGCTGGGCCCCTGCTCCATCAGGAAGCGGGTGTAGACCAGCGCGGATGATGGCTCGCCGGCAAGCATCGAGACCCACGCAAATTCGCGCGCGATGGCGGCGGTATCGGCGGCGGTACGATCGAGGGTTGCCCAGGTTGTGTCGGCTTCCGCAGCGGCGGCGCGGTAGTCTCCGGATTGCACGGCGGCGTTGAAGGCGCGGATGTCCGCATGGGCGGCCGCCGCCATGCTGGCCAGCAGGGCGAGCGCGGTGATTGCGCGGAAACGTCGGAACGGCATGGGGGCAATCTACCGCATCCGCCGGTGCACGCTAACGGGAATCGCAGGCCGGGCGACCGGCTCAGAGAATGCGGAAGATGAAGCTCATGATGTAGTTTTCACGGGCAATCGAGCATCCCGGCGCCCCGCCGGCCTTGGTGGCCTTCAGGCGCGGGGCGGCATCCTCGACAGCTTCCACGAACTGGCGGGCTGGCACTGAGGCCAGCGGCTCGATGTTGGTGATGCTGCCGTTTGCATCGACATCGATCTTGAAGATCACGGCGCCGACGATGCCGCCGAAGGCGCTGGACTGCGGGTAATTGATGGCGCGCTCGTTGAGGTCGATGCGGCAGAGTTCGCCAGCGGCCGGCGGCGGATCGTCTGGAAAGTAGGCATACTGCGGACGGGCGAACTCCCGCCGTTTGATCTTCATCGGTATGGACGAGCCGATCTGTTCGGCGGAGTCGAAGAACTGATACGTTGCGAGACCCCAGGCTTCCATGTTGAAGCCGAGATTCACGAGCGACTGGCGGCGCTTCGGATCCTTTGCGGCGTCGATGGCAACGACAATGGCATCATGCGTGTCCATGATCACGCTGTAGTCCTGCTGGTCGCGGCCGCCGAGGAAGCCCGCAGTGGCAGCGGTTGAGCGGGCCTCCAGCGCGCGTGGAGCGAGGACTTCGCCGCCACGCGAGATGATGCGGTGAGCGAGCATGCCACTCTCACTCGCCGCGACGAAGCGGCCGGCTGCCCAGTCGGACTTGTAGAGTGCTTCGGAGGCGAGCAGCGATGTTGTGTCGAGGCCGGGCGCTGCCTCCCTTGCCTTCAGCGCCTCGAGCAGGTCCTTGCGCGTGCCGTCGTCGGATTTGAGGCGGAAGCTTGCGGCGGACAGCAGGACGCGGGAGGTCGCGGGCTGGTCATCCGGCTTGACCAGCGTGGCGCCATGATCCTTGAGGAACTGGCCGAAGGTCTGCGCGCCGGCATAGTCGCCCGAGACGTAGCTGGCGAAGCCGAACTCGCGGGCGAGAACGGCTGTATCGGGATCGCCCTTGTCCCACGTCGCCCAGATCGTTTTCGCTTCAGCAGCGGCGGTCTTGTAGTCGCCGGCTTTGACGGCGGCGTTGAACGCGGCGATGTCGGCGAAGGCCGGAGCAGCAAGTGTTGCTGTTGCAATCGCGGCGAGCGTGGCGCGAACCAGGCGAAGGCTGATCATCGTATGTCCCCTCAACGATGTGGCGAGACTAGCCAACCGGGCTACGGAGACAATGCCGGAGGCGCCTCACATTCCCATCAAGGCCTGCAGCTGCCTGTAAACATGCGGAATTCTTGGCCCTCGCAATGTGGCGGCAGGTTGGCCTATATCGCCCCCATGACAATCGAACCCATTCACATCATCGGCGGCGGCATGGCGGGGTCGGAGGCGGCCTGGCAGGCGGCGAGCCTCGGCGTGCCCGTGGTGATCCACGAGATGCGGCCAGTGCGGAAAACGGATGCGCACCATACGGACGGGCTGGCGGAGCTGGTGTGCTCCAACTCGTTCCGGTCGGATGACTGGGAGTACAACGCGGTCGGCCTGCTGCACGAGGAAATGCGCCGCGCGGGCGGGCTTATCATTTCCATGGGCGACCGGCATCGCGTCCCGGCGGGGTCGGCTCTGGCGGTTGATCGCGACGGGTTCTCGGCGGACGTTACGGCCGCGCTGAAGAAGCATCCGCTGGTGACGATCGAACGCGGCGAAGTGGATGGCTGGCCGCCGGAAGCGTGGAGCAGCGTGATCATCGCGACGGGGCCGCTGACGTCTGACAATCTGGCGAAGGCGATCCTCGCCAAGACGGGCGAGGACTCGCTGGCGTTCTTCGACGCTATCGCACCGATCGTGCATTTCGAGTCGATCGACATGAGCAAGGCGTGGAAGCAGTCGCGCTATGACAAGCCGGGCCCAGGCGGCGATGGCGCCGAGGCCTACATCAACTGCCCGATGAGCAAGGAGCAGTATGAGGCGTTTCTCGCGGCGCTGATGGCGGCGCCGAAGACGGAGTTCAAGGAATGGGAAGGCACACCCTATTTCGAAGGCTGCCTGCCGATCGAGGTGATGGCGGAACGCGGGGCGGAGACGCTGCGCTTCGGGCCGATGAAGCCGGTGGGGCTGACCAACGCCAATGATCCGACGGTGAAGCCGTGGGCCGTGGTGCAGCTGCGGCAGGACAACAAGCTGGGCACGCTGTGGAACATGGTGGGGTTCCAGACCAAGCTGAAGCATGGCGCGCAGACCGAAGTGTTCCGGATGATCCCGGGCCTCGAGGATGCGCAGTTCGCGCGGCTGGGCGGTATTCACCGCAACACCTTCATCAACTCCCCCGCCCTGCTCGACGGTCAGCTGCGGCTGAAGGCGGATCCGCGCGTGCGGTTCGCCGGACAGGTGACGGGCGTGGAGGGCTATGTCGAAAGCGCGGCGATGGGGCTGGTGGCTGGCCGGATGGCGGCGGCGGAGCGGCTGGAGCGCAAGGTCGATGCGCCGCCGGTGACAACGGCGCTGGGCGCGCTGGTGGCGCATATCACGGGCGGGCACGTGGCCGGGCAGATCGAGGATTCCACGGCGCGGTCGTTCCAGCCGATGAACGTGAACTACGGGCTGTTCCCGGACATCGGGCCGATCGAGCTGAAAGGCCCCGACGGCAAGCGGCTCAAGGGCGGCGACAAGGGGCGCGCCCGCAAGCGGGAAATGTCGCTGCGCGCGTTGAACGACATCGGGGGATGGCTGCAGCAGCAGGTGGCGGCTGAGACGGTCAGCGGATAGCCTGCGGACTGAATCGGAGAGGATGATGGGGCGGAAGAACCTTACGCCGAAGAAGCATCTGGGCCGGTCGCTGGACAGGTCGTCCGTGTCGGTGAGCCGACAGCTGGCGAAGATTGCGGCCGCCGCGACCGGTGGCGCGCCTCCGCCGCCGGCGCCGGAAGTGGCAGCTGCGGCGCCCGCACAGGGGGGGTACTATTCCGAAACAGCGCCCGACGCTGAAGCGTCCTATGTCGAGGACCTGGCCGTTTATCAGGGGGCGGAGGTTCTGTTCTCGCAAGGACGGGAAGGACCGATCACGGCGTTGGCCATCATCCTGATCCCGGAAGAGAACCGGCAAAACCGCCGCATTGCTGCGCTGGCGGCGAATTTCGGGTTTGTGGCGCAGTTGTCGAAGCGCAAGAAGATCGCGGTGGCTGTCCCGGAGGGTTATGTCACCGATTTCGCGTCGATCCCGGGCTTTGCGCAGTGGATGATCTCGCCGTTCGGGAAGCACTCCGAGGCTGCGGTCGTGCACGACTGGCTCTACACGCTGGGAACAGCTGGCAAGGAGAAGGAGCGCAAGCTGGCGGACCGGACATTCCGGCGGGCCTTGCATCTGGTCGGTGTCGGCTTCTTCCGACGGTGGATCATGTATGCCGCCGTGCGGATGGGCGGAAAAAGCGGTTATGGGCTCGAGAGCGATTATGATTTCCGCGACCTGATCGAGCTGAAGCGGCGCAATCCGTTGCCCGACAGGAAATCGTTCGCTTTCACGTGGAAAGAGCTCGACATCCCGAAGGCGCCGCGCGCCAATCGCGGGAAGAAGGCTGCTCCGCCCCCGAACGTTGCCACGGCGCCGGCGCCGATGAGCGAGGCGGAGGCGAAGGCCGAGGCGCGCGATACGATGGTCGCGACCGAGACGCGCTAGTCGATCTTCTCGCCGCGCAGCTGCTTCATGAAGTTCTCGCGGCCTTTCATGGCCTCCAGCGACTTGTCGAAATCGCTGTCGAACTTGAAGGCGCGCGAATTGGTGATCACGCCATAGACCGCCCGAAACAGGATCAGCGCAAGGACGCCGATCATCGGCTGGCCCAGCGCGAACAGCGCGAAGGCGCCGCCGAAGATTGCAAGGTGCAGGACGATGATACGGCCGTAGGGCGCAAACATCTCGGCCATCGGATTGCTCTCTTTCCATTCGCCCTTGATGCCGAATTCCCAGACCATCACGAGCACCTGGAAGGCGATGATCGCATAGACGAAGTAGTCCACATGCGGTGCGCTGGTGAGGCCGAACTGGAACATCGCCCAGATGTCCATCATGATCGGCGGCTGATTAGCGATCGTTCCCTCCCCCATGGAAACGAAGACCATCAGGAATGTTCCGTGGACGGCGCAGAACATGCCGTAATGGAACACGAAGAAGGCCGACAGGAACAGGCCGAGCGCGATGCCGAGCGGGCCGAAACTGGCGCCAGAAATGAAAATGCGTGGGATGGTGAGCACGCCTGCGATGATGTTCTCCATCCAGTAGAGCATCACCAGCGGCACGGCGTTCCAGCCGAAGGCGATCACGCCGTAGATCGGGAACAGGTCGACTGCGAGACCGATCAGGACCAGCGGCTGCGTGAGCGCGCGCGCCCAGCTCGCCGGATTGAAGAGATTGTTCACGCGGCCGGCCCCCGGGGTCGATTCCCAACCCCCGCAGCAAACAGGCTTGTGTGACGTTTGGCCAGCCCTGCCCGCCCTACAGGCGATGGGTCAGCGAAGCAGCCAGCAGGCGCCAGCGGCGCTCGAACGGACCCGCGTCCGGTCCCGGCGCGGCGAGATGCAGGAGCGCGGGCCAGAGGACGGACGGGATCGTGCGGGCCGCTGCGGCCGCATCGGTCCACCGCTCGGCGGCGTTGGGGAGTTCCGCCGCAACGGCGACGCGCGCCTCGCCGATGGCTGCCAGCGCGGACAGGTGAGCGGGTGTTGCGGCCGGATGCAGGGCGAGACCGGCCAGCTTCATCAGGGTGCCTTCGACGGCGAGGTGGCGCGCCTCGTGGTCGCCGCCGGGCTGGTGGCCGCCCGAGTGGAGGTGGTCATCGAGGATGTCGTCGAAGCGGTCGATCAGGGCGGTGATCGGGGCGATAAGGTTGGGGCGCGGGCGAGTGATGCGGGCCAGTTCCTCGGCCAGGTCGTGGCGGCGGACCGGGCCAGGGCCGGCAATCTGGTCGATGGTCTCGCGCCACCACTGGAGGCGGATCTTGCCCAGCATGGCTTCCTTGGTGTGCAGGGTGCGCTGGAGCTCCTGATTCAGCAGGTAGAGCGCCACGAGCCGCTCCCGCCCCTCCGCCGGGGCATAGCGGGTGGCCAGCCAGCGATCCTCGTCCGTCCGCTTCAGGCGGGCGTCAAAATCGCCAGTGCTTGCAAGACTTGGCGGATTGGCCGTATCGCTCATGTTCAAAATCAGAAAAACGGCCCTATCTGAGGGGCTGCACAGCCAGAACAGACACAACAGAACAGAGAGGGTATCTCATGGCTTTCACGCTTCCCGCCCTGCCGTATGCGCGCGACGCGCTTGCGCCGCACATCTCGGAGAACACCCTGAACTTCCATTATGGCAAGCACCATCAGGCCTATGTGGACAATCTGAACAAGCTGGTCGCCGGTACGCCGCTGGAGAACGCATCCCTCGAGGAAGTCGTCAAGCAGAGCTGGACCGACAAGAAGGCCGCGATCTTCAACAATTCCGGCCAGGTCTGGAACCACACCTTCTACTGGCACTCCATGAAGCCCGGTGGCGGCGGCGCCCCGACCGGCCTCGTCGCCGACCGGATCAACAAGGATTTCGGCTCGCTGGACGAGTTCAAGCGGCTGTTCGCGGAAGCCGGCGCTACCCAGTTCGGCTCGGGCTGGGCCTGGCTGATCCTCAAAGACGGCAAGCTGGCCGTGACCAAGACGCCGAACGCGGAAACGCCGCTGACGGATAACGGGGTTACTCCGCTGCTAACCATGGATGTCTGGGAGCACGCCTACTACCTCGACACCCAGAACGCCCGCCCGAAATACATCGAGACCTTCATCAGCCAGCTGGTGAACTGGGACTTTGCGAACCAGCTCCTGTCGGACGCGAAATAGTCCTGGCGGCCTGACGAAACGGCGGATTTCCGGCGTGGTGCAACGGATTGCACCGCGCCGGTTAGCTGTTTTGAGACTCTTCCATGTCGTATTCTTGCCATGTGCCGGCGGCCTCCTGCCGCGGGGCGAGCAGGTTTATCGGCGCGATGATTCCCAGCGTTCCGGACATGGCAGGCGAACCGCCGCGGCGGCCCCAGGCGGCGAGCGCGAGCCTGCTGGAAGCCGCCATCGAGCGCGGCGGTCTGCACCCCTTCTTCCACGGCAAGGTTTCACTGGCGACCCGCCGCATCGTGGGCGCAGAGGCGCTGGCGCGTATTGCGACGCCGGCGTCGGGTCTGGTTTCGCCGGCGGCCTATGTCGAGCTGGCTGAACGCAGCCAGCGCATCGATGCGCTGACATTCGTGATGGCGCGCCAGGTGGCGAAGCATGTCGCCGAGTTCGACGGCCTGCCCTGCTCCATCAACATCAGCCCGCTGTCGCTGGAGCGTGTGGAGTTTGCCGACCAGATTGCGGCGGCGATCACCGAAGCCGGACTTGGCTGCGGCCAGTTCACGCTGGAAGTGACGGAGTCGCGCGTGCTGGAATACGGCGCGCATGCCTTTGAAACGATGACGCGCCTGCGCGCGCACGGCTTCGGGCTGGCGATCGACGATTTTGGCGCCGGGCCGAGCAACATCGACCGGCTGCGCAACTACCCCTTCACCGAGGTGAAGATCGATCCGGCGTTCACGCGCCTGGCGATGGACGAGGCCTATGCCAAGGCCGCGCTGGTCAGCTGTGTGCGGCTGGCGCGGGACCATGGCCTGCGCGTTGTCGCCGAGGGCGTCGAGACGCAGGACATGTGGGACCTGATGACCTGGCTGAAGGTGGATGAGGCACAGGGATTCCTGCTGCACCGGCCGATGCAGCCGGCGGACTTCCGGGACTTGCTGAAGAAGGGCTGACAGGCCCCTTCACCCCGGGGCGCCTTGCGGGGCGCGCGGGAGCGGTCTTCTATCGGGCAAAGACCCGAGGAACGCCCCATGCCGGACACCGCCAGCTTCAAGACCATCACCGTCAAACCGCTCGCCCCCTATCTCGGCGCAGAGATCGAGGGGATCGACCTGTCGCAGCCGCTGAGCAATGCGCAGTTCGATGACCTGCACACGGCCTTCCTGAAGCATCACGTCATCTTCTTCCGCGACCAGACGCTAACGCCGGAGCAGCACCTGGCGTTCGGGCGGCGCTGGGGCACGCTGAACATCCACCCCTACGTGAAGAGCATGGCAGGGCATCCCGAGATCCTCGAGATCATCAAGGAGCCGACCGAGCGGATCAATTTCGGCGGCGGCTGGCATTCGGACATGAGCTTTCTGGAAGTGCCCGCGCTGGGCTCGATCCTCCATGCGATCGAGGTGCCGGAGGTCGGCGGCGATACGCTGTTCGCGAGCCAGTATGCGGCGTGGGATGCGCTCTCGCCCGGGCTGAAGGCGACGCTGGAGGGGCTGCGCGCGATCCATTCGGCGGCGGAGGAATATGGTGCCGGCGGCGCATCCTCGAAGAAGCGGGCATCGATGGATTCCGAAGTCGTGGGCGATGAGGTGCCGGAATATGAGCACCCCGTCGTGCGCACGCACCCGGAGACGGGACGCAAGGGGCTCTACATCAATCCGGCCTTCACGCTGCGCTTTGCCGGCTGGACGAAGAAAGAGAGCCGGCCGCTGCTCGAATACCTGTTCGAAGTCTGCCGGCGCGAGGTCTACACCTGCCGCTTCCGCTGGAAGCCGGGCTCGATCGCGATGTGGGACAATCGCTGCGTCTGGCATTACGCGCTGAACGACTATCATGGCGCCCGCAGGCATATGCGGCGTGTGACGGTGAACGGAGATGCGGTGCGGTGAGGCGTGCACGAAGCATTCGCTGGAGCATTTGGATTAGGAATGCCTTGACGCTGCTTTTTGTGCTGGCCGCCGTGGTGCTCGCAGGCTTGGTGTTTTGGGCTGCATACGACATGAACCTGTTTGGCTGGTTTCCCAAACCCTGTCCGCCCGACGACATCTGCATCATGGCTTAGACGTTTCGGTCAGGCGTTGAGCCAGCCAGGAGCCGCGACTACCACGCCAGTTCGGGCATCGCGTACTTCGCGGTCACGCCATCCGCTTTCAGCACCTTCTCGGCCGATGAAAGAAACGCATCGCCCTGCCCCATGCTGTGGCCGTGGATGCCGCCGCCGATGAAGAGGGCGTCGAAGCCCTGGCGGTTGGCGCCGAGGACGTCGGTGATGGGGCCGTCGCCGATGGCGAGGACGCGGTTTGCCGGGATGCTGCGGCCGACGATGGCTTCGGCGCGTTCCATGGCGAGGCGGTAGATCGGCGCGTCGGGCTTGCCGGGATAGATCACCTGCCCGCCTTCTTCCGCGTAGATCGCGGCGAGCGCGCCAGCGGACCAGATAAGGCGGTCGCCCTGCCGGAACTGGATATCCGGGTTGGCGCAGATCATCGGCAGTTCGTGCGCGGCGAGGCGTTTCAGCTCGGGCCGGTAGGGTTCGGGCACGCCGTCGGGATAGTCGCGCAGGCTGGTGCAGCAGATGACTTTCGCGGTGGCGGGGTCATCGGAGAAGTCGAGCGAGAGGCCAGCATAAACACCGAAATCCTGGTCGAGACCGATGCGGTAGACCGGGCCGGGCGCGAAGTCTTTCAGCTCGTTGCGCGTTGCGTCGCCCGAAGCGATCACATCGTCGAAGCAATCCATCGGTACGCCGAGCTGCGGGAACAGGCGTGTGACGCGATCCTTCGGCACGGGGGCATTGGTGACGAGGATGACGGGGCCGTGGGCGCGGAATTTCTGCAGGGCCTCGCAGGCGGTGGCGAAGGCGCTGCGGCCATTGTGAATCACGCCCCAGACATCGCAGAGGATGGCGTCATAGTCCGAGGTGACAGCGGACAGGCCCGGGAGAAGCGAGACTTTCGTCACCGCTACATCGCGGCGGGAGCGACACGGCGGAGGAAGTCCGGCGGCGGCGCAGTTTCATCCTGCAGCGAGCCCTTGATCGGGCGCGGGGCGCCGAAGACGTGGCCCTGGCCGTAAGGGATCTCGAACTCGAGGATCTCGATCACCGACTTCTCATTCTCGACCTTCTCGGCGATCAGATCGATGCCGTAGCGAACGAACAGCGCCGGCACATCTTCGGCCGAGATGTCGCGCGTGATGGCGGAGATGGGGCGTTCGCCGCCGGGGGTGAGTTCTTCGAGCAGGCGCTCGCCATTGATCTTGAGGAACTTCACGCCGGCGGCCTGCAGTTCCGGCAGATCGAAGTTGAGGCCGTCGCCCTTGTCCAGCGAGAAGCGGAAGCCAAGTTCGCGGAGGCGCGCCATGTTGGTCGACGCAATGTCCGAACGCTGGCGGAAGGAGCGGACGCTGATCTCGAAGATCATGGCGTGGGCCAGATCGCGGTTCTCGCGCATCAGGTCGAGGAAGCTTGAGAAGAACTGGTTATCTTCCAGCGACGACATGGCGATGTTGCAGAACACGCCGATGCGACGGTCGCGCTCCGACAGGCGCCGCACGATCTGCACGCAGCGGAACAGCAGCATGTTGTCGATGACGCTGAGCAGGTTGGCGCGCTCGGCCGCGGCGAGGAATTCCGTCGGCATGATCACCTTGCCGTCGGCGCGACGCAGGCGGGTGAAGCCTTCGTAGAAGCAGGTGCGGCGCTGCGGCAGGTTCACGATCGGCTGCAGGTGCAGGTCGACGCGGTTCTCGCGCAGGGCGTCCTTCACGGCGTCGAGGATGGAGGCGCCATCGACCGGCGTGTCCGTCGACATGGTACGGACGGTCTGGAGGCGGGTCTCGAACTTCTTCGAGAGGTTCTGGATCATGCCCTCGAGGCCGCGCATCTCCTGCACGATCGACTCGCGGCGGGCGGTCACTTCCTTCTCGAAGGATTCCTTGAGGTCGACGGAGGCCTGTTCCGCCTGCGCGAGACGCGAGGTCAGCTTCCGGATTTCCTGTTTGACCTTGAACAGCTCTTCCTCGGCGCCGCTGGCGCCCGAGCGTGCGATCAGGGTGTGAATCTGCAGCGCCGACAGGCCGGCAACGGCCCCGATCAGCCCCGCCACCACTGGCGGGAAGATGCCATACGCCTGCAACGCAACCGCGCCGACAGCGGACGCGGTAAGGTACACAAGCGCCAGCATTATGTGCGCGACAACAGGCATATGAACCGGAGCAGCCCCTCGGGTTGTGAACGTATGCGTCCACTCCATTCGTTGTGTTGGCATCCGCCTGGAATGACAAGTCACGAACGTAGCGGCGCTGCAGCGCATGATCACGCGCGCCCAAACCTACGTCATGGCAGGCGCGGCGTGAACAGGCCCCGGTTCCACGCTTGATTTCGCCTTTCCTTAGGGACCGGCAACGAGTTCCTGCGCGATGCTTTGTGGACTTTGGGCCACATCGATCAGGTCTTGGCTGAAGCGCGGCATTTCTGAAGTAGACATGTGCATGAGACTTGCCTCTAGATCGCCACAATCGAACGCGCCGGCCCTCGGGGGCTTCCAGTGGAAGCAAGGGGCTGGTGACGGGGGCGACCGGGGAGCGCGGGGGTTCTGACTCGGGTCAGAGCCCCCGCCTGCTTTTCGGGCCCAACACAAGTTTCTGATTTTTATGGGGTTTCCGGCTTGGCGGCGGGCACGGTGAGGCCGATCAGGTCCAGGCTGGCTCCGGGCAGGCCCAGGCGGGCGAAGGGCGCGTTCTCCGAACCCAGCACTTCCTGCCAGGCCGGAATCGCCTCCGGCAGTTCAGGACTGGGGTCCGCAGGCACGACCAGAAGTGTGGCAAGGCCGCCCTGCCGCGCAGCGGACAGGACCGAGCCCAGGTCGGTGCAGGCTGATTTTCCGCCCAGCAGGCGTGGCGCGCCGGCCAGCATGACCCCGCCGGTGATACGGGCGCCACGGGCGGCCGTAATGACGTCGGCGGACTTTGACTGGCAGCCGGCCAGAATCATCGACTTACCCTCGAAGTCGATGCGGTAG
>Ga0208492_1001238_pt1 | contig 16745 bp, 14 predicted proteins | sample Subbioar_CSW14AB_FD_184820 | JGI IMG/M metagenome (GOLD analysis project Ga0208492, IMG submission 184820) | Serpentinite rock and fluid subsurface biosphere microbial communities from McLaughlin Reserve, California, USA - CR12Mar_CSW14AB (SPAdes) | ecosystem: Environmental > Terrestrial > Deep... | reverse complement strand
GAGCAGAAACCCGATCAGAATAAGAACAAGGCCTGAGATGATGAAAGACTTTAACTTCTCTTTTGATGTAATAGAAGAGTTCAGAACATTTCCGGCCAGTAAACCCAGAATCATGGTACCTAATGTAGGTATGAAACTTAGGGTAGAATAACCGCCTCCATTAAACAAAAACGGACTCTCGCGCGGGAAAAGATTCATAAACCACTGATCGAAGGCCCAGGCGAAATTGGTGTTTTTGTTCCAGTGTGCTGCAAATCCACTCAGATTATGTTCCCAGTTAGCAGGAACACCTGCTTTCACATAATCGAAATCAGCTCCGGGAAGCGGATATAGTGCAAAGGCAAGCCAATAACTAAATAAAACGAAAACTAATGCCCCTATCTGAATCTTTCTGGAATAAAGGGATAAAATCACCAGAAAAGTATAACCTAATCCGATCTGGGTCAGGGTATCCTCAAAAGTCCAGTAAGTTTGTTTGGAATGCATTGAACGCAGAAAGATCCCCAGAAATATCAGAATCAGTGAGCGCTTGACAGTATGCATCAGAATACTCTCAAAACTGGCTCCTTTATTCTTTCTGCTGGCTATTGAATAAGGCAGGACTACCCCAACCAGAAAGGTAAAGGATGGCTGTATCATATCATGCAGGCTTAGCCATACCCAGGGAACATGACTTTGATTGAAAGCAATGGTTTGCCAGAAAGCACTATCCGGCAAAGCTTCAGCAACATCCGACAAACGGAGTACTTCCGCCATCATTAAGAGCATGACAAAGCCACGATAAATATCAACTGAAGCTATCCGGCTAACCGGCATTGCAGGATTAATTGCAGACCCTGTAACTTGACTTTCATTTTTCATCGATACAAAATTTCATAATTTTAAAACTTAAAACCGGCAGGCTGTCCTAACCAGTTTTCTGCATTCTTATAGTAAATCTTATCAATCACACTTACAGGGAGATGCAATCCGTTCAGCTCCCCGAAACCCGGCAAAGTAATCCGCTCTTCAGTGGTGAAGAAAATCCAATCACGAAGCCACGCATCATGAATATTCTTTTTTAACTGTTCGGCATCACTGCTTGTATTTACAGCTCTGTCGGAACCATAAATCAATCTGTCCTGATACTTTATAAAAAAACTGCGTGTCTTAATATAATCCTTCAGGGCATGCAGCTGTAAGTTAGTGATTCTGGAAAGATCTACACGCATGTTGGGATACAGATCAAGTCTTTTTGCCAGTTCATCCAGGCTCCATTCCAGACTTCCCAGATGAGCGCCTGTAAACCTCAGCTCAGGATATTTTCTAAGCAGATTATCCCTTGCTGCAATATGTTGTTCGTAGGAAGGATATTCAGGATGCAAAAACATGTGATACTCAGGATGAGAACCATAATATTCCTTGCTGAAAGTCATCTGATCAAGCGGAAGCCAGCAGTCGCGGGGTTCACCATTATGGCCGATAAGAGGAATTTTATTTTCAACCAGAAACTCAAATATAGGTTCCAGACGAGGATCATCCAGCATCACGAATCTGCCCTCCTGATCACGAAGATCCATTCCGATATTCTTCCAGATTTTAACAGCCTTTGCCCCTTCCCTAATCGATTTTTTTAAACCCGCAATGGTCAGATCTGCCCATCCCGGACTGTTAAACCCTTTCACCGAAAAGGTAGTTGCTACCTTCATTTGTTCAGGATGATTCTTCAGATGTACAAAGGCTATTCTTTGCTGTTCATCCATCGGAACACCAAAAGGACGATCATCAACAATATCCAGAAACTGAAAATTGTCTGCTTTGGCAAGCTGGATAAAAATATTCTGTTCTGTATTAATGTGAATATGCGTATCAAACTTTTTAACTCTGTAAAAATCATCTTTTGAGTAAAAAGCCTTTGACTCTTTTTGTGCAAATACAAGAGAATTATCCGACAGAATCGCCGAAATCAACAACAAAAAATACAATTTCAAATGTTTCATCAAGCCGGAATAGTACAAACCGGCTGTTATCAACCGGTTTGAGTTCCTTAAGATAGCAAAACTGATTTATGATTTTCTTCATGTTGTTGAGAAAAATAATTTCGTCGGAGTTTTACGGACATCTGAAAATTTAAACAAAAAAAATCCGCAGGTTTCATTCTGCGGATTTCTAAACTATCTCCCAAAGAGAAGCAATGCATTAATTCAACGTTTGAGATACCTTCGCTACCGGAATAGCGGATACCAGTTTTTGAATATCATCAGTAAAGTTTTCTGTTTTTAATGTGATTAGTGTAGATCCTAAGGGTATCTGAACATCATAAGTCACTTTCTGATCCTCAAGACCTTTTTGTATAAGTGCTTTATAACCGTCAATTTTTATTACCATTCGCTCCCCGTTATTTCCCGCACCTATGAATGGCATAGCCAACATGGCATTTAATGAACTGATCAATGGAGAATTACTGATAATTTCCATCGAAGCTGTTTTATCTCCTGACAGATACTCGCGGTGAATGACCACCCCGGCAAAACCGGTTCCTAAAGATATCTGATCAGCTGCTGATTGTGCAGACATAGCTCCGAAAGTCTCAGGTAAAACCTTCAGCACCTCCTTAGCACTAACTAAATCGATGCTTTGAAGCATTTGCTGTAAAGCAAAACGCGTGTTTTCCAGATTCCCTGAACTATAAGACTGTTTGGCTGTCTGAGCCGAATTGGCAAAGTCCTGCGCACCGGCAGAATTTAAAAGTCCAATTACAATAAGAATGATTAAAATAGATCTCATAAATTCCTTAATATTTACTTTTCGCCAAGTGTTTTTCTGATTTCATCAATGTTAAATTCGTTGACAGCGGCAACCATGTCCTGCTCAGAGGAAAAATTGATCCCTTCAAAAGATAGTAAGGAAGATTGCCCTAATGGAATACTTAATTTATATCCACTATCCGCATCGTATTCAATTATTGCTTTATTTCCCTTAATCAGAATCTGTTTCCAATCCTGTTGCCCGCCGGTACTTTGCCCTATGGCAGCTCCGCTACCCATCAGAAACTGATTCACTGCAGATAAAAGAGAATTATTGGCAATTGAAAAAATAAACTGTCTGGATTCACTGCTGTAAGTCCGGTTAATAACCAGCCCTGCCCAACCCCAGCCGGAGCTGCTCACGCCATCCTGATCAGGCTGACTGGCAAGACCCGATACCTTTTCTGGCAATGATTTTAATAATTTTGCACCGATCTCCATTTCAACACCAAGAATAGCCTGCTGAACAGCATATCTGGCCGAACCGTAATTACCACCCTTAAACGAATCTTCAGCTGTGGAGAGGTTTGCCTTTACATCCGGCGGACTGGTAATCAATCCCCCTCCCTGAGTATTGGCCATCCTTCCCGACTTAACTCCCGTGTTACTTCCGGCCCCTGCACCGGTGCCGCTAACAGAAGTCCCCTGTGTATTGGATGTTTCTGTGTTATTGTTACCACCATTACCCAGGAGTTTATCCGTTTTTTCATCTATTTTCCTGTCAATTACCTTTTCAGCGGCATTTGATGCCTTTTCCTGAAGCTTCTTCAGGAATTGCGCCTCGGCCTGCACTTTAAAAAACAGTATCAGGCCTGTAAGAATCCATACTTTCTTCATTTTCAACATAGGTTTTTAGATTTTGAATTTTACAAATCGTATCAAGACTATCGAAAGCCTTTACTAAAATACGAAATCAATAAATCTAAAGCGAGGCGCAAAGGTAGAATCAGACCGGTCAGACAAATAGGCAAAAAACACTTTTTTACAGAGGCATATACGATGAAAATAAAAAAGGCGGCTTCATACAGAAACTGTACTAAGCCGCCTTCGTTAGTCATAATGAAACTGTTTTAATTCCAGCCTCCTCCCAAAGCTTTATAAATGTTTACTTTCGCATTCATCTGCTTCATTTTAATCTCGATTTGCTGCATTTTCGATTCGAGCGCTTCCCTTTGCGTTAATAATACCTCCATATAGTCTGCACGGGCAGATTTAAACAGATTATTAGAAATTGTAATCGATTGTGTCAATATCTCAACCTCTTTCGATTTTGTTTCATAACTCTTCGTGAAGTTATCGATCTTAGCCAGCTGATTCACCACTTCGATATGTGCATTCAGGATGGCCCGTTCATAATTATAAACCGCCTGAATCTGCTGAAGGTTTGCATTGAAATATAAAGCCTTAATCGCATTCTTATTAATTAGAGGGGCTACCATATCCCCTCCAAGATTATAAATAATTGACTCAGGTTTAATGAGATAAGCAGGATTAAATGCACTGAAACCCACTCCTGCTGTAAGTCTGAATGCAGGATAAAAATTAGCCTTTGCAACCTGCACATCAAGCTTTGCAGCAGACAATTCCAATTCAGCCTGCCGGATATCCGGACGGTTTACCAATAACTGTGAGGGAATACCGCTATGAATAATATCTAAGGGACTCTGATTAAAATCGGATGAATTCCTTGAAATATGCTGAGGAAAACGACCAGCTAAAAAATTGATTCTGTTCTCAGTTTCAATGATCTTTTGCTGAATATCATATTGCAGATTTTTGGTATTGAGTAGCTGCGCATCAAACCTGTTTACGGCTAACTGAGTAACCTTGGCCGCATCCTTCTGAAGCTTCACCACCTGCAGGGCACTTGTCTGCAGTTCGATGTTTTGCTGAACAATGGCCAGTAAATTATCAAGGGCCATCAATTCATAATAAGATTCAGAAATTTCTGCGATAATGTTTGTCACCATAAAGTTTTTACCCTCAGTAGTCGACAAATATTTCAGCACAGCTGATTTCTTCGCATTGCGAAGCTTTTTCCAGACATCCAGCTCCCATGAAAAGTTAGCAGCCGTAATAAATTCACCAATGTATTTGGGGCCTTTATCAGGATTTTCTTTCAAATCATCCTCCGAAAAACCATCCCAGGTATATTTACCTGCTCTGACAGGTCCGCCTCCTATACCAAGGTTAACAAAGGGAAGGTATTCGCCCTTTCTGGCCATGATTTCATTCTCACTCATTTTTATTTCCTGCATGATAATATTCAGCTCCTGATTATTAGCCAATGCTGTATCAATAATTGCAAGCAGATTTGGATCTGTGAAGTATGCTCTCCATTTTATGGTGGCAGAGTTTGTTGTATCCAGCGAACTGCTATAACTCTTAGGAACCGATTTATTCTCCTGTTTACCCGTAATGGCCGGCACTTTACAGGCGCCAAACCACAGGATACAGAAAAAAAACAGGAGATATTTAACTGATGTTATCTGTTTCATTTTTATTTCCAATTCGTTTGATAATTTTTTTGATTCGTTTGGTCAATGCGCTCTCAGAACTACTTTCCACAAAGTGCTCGCTCAACGGATTTTCATCCTCATCCCTGATGAGATGTTTACCTTCCTGCAGTTTGCCGAAAATATAATACAGACCCGGTACCAGAAGTACCCCGAAGATGGTACCAAAGAGCATCCCACCCAATGCAGAAGCACCGATAGTATGATTACCCACAGCACCAGGTCCGGTTGCAATCACCAATGGAATTAAACCTGCAATAAATGCAAATGAAGTCATTAAGATCGGACGGAAACGGGCTTTTGCACCTTCAATCGCTGCTTCAAGAACTGAAGCTCCCTGATTATGCTTCTGAACCGCAAACTCAACAATCAATACCGCGTTTTTACCAAGCAAACCGACCAACATAATCAAGCCTACCTGTGCGTAAACATCATTCGCCAAACCCATTCCTTTCAGCAATAAGAATGAACCGAAAATACCCGGAGGAATAGAAAGTAATACTGCAAGAGGAAGGATAAAACTTTCATATTGTGCCGCAAGAATCAGATACACAAAGAAAATTACCACTAAGAAAATATACAGAGCTTCGTTTCCTCTCCTCGCTTCATCATACGAAAGTCCTTCCCAGGCGATATCATAACCATTAGGCAGCGATTCTTTTGCAACTTCTTTAATGGCCTGAATGGCATCTCCTGAAGAGTAACCTTTGGCCGGCATACCATTGATCAATGAAGATATATAAAGATTATAACGTGCAATCTCATTAGGTCCCTGTGTCTTCTTTATTTTCATAAAAGCTGAATAAGGAACCATCTCGCCATGATCATTTTTAATAAACATATTCAGAATGTCTGATGGTTGTTTTCTGAATTCAGGACCGGCCTGAGTATACACTTTATAATAGTTGTTAAAGCGGATAAAACCCTGTTCATAGGTACTGCCGATCATGATATTCAGGTTTTCCATGGCTGCACCTACAGAAACTCCTTTTTGCATCGCCAGTTCATTATCTACCAGGAGTTCATATTGCGGATACTTCGCTGAGTAAAAAGCAAATAAGCCGCTCAGCTCTTTTCTCTTTTTCAAGGCAGCCAGAAACTCCGCATTCACTCTGTCAAACTCCTGATAATCAACATCACTACCTTTATCCAGCAGACGCAGCGAAAAACCATCCGATGTACCGTAACCCGGAACAGCGGGTGGCTCGAAGTATTCGATATTTGCAGGAAGATCTTTCGACTTTTCTTCCAGTTCTTCTACAATTTCCTTCACTGAGTGCTTCCGTTCAGACCAGTCCTTCAAATTGATCAGACAGGTACCTGCATTAGATCCTCTTCCTTCAGTAAGAATTTCATAACCTGCAAGAGAAGTAACAGACGAAACGCCTTCTACCTCTTTAGCCAAATGCTGAAGTTTTCTTGAAATTTCATTGGTACGCTCAAGTGTGGTTCCCGGAGGAGTTTGAATAATCGCATAAACCTGTCCCTGGTCTTCACTCGGAATAAATCCGGCAGGAAGGATTTTGTTGATCCCTACAATTCCGAATGCAAAAGCAATTAAAACACCATAGGTAATCAATCTACGGTTTACAATGAGCGTAAGAAACCTGGTGTACTTTCCGGTAGCCCGCTCAAAAGTTCTGTTAAACCAATCGATAAACATACTGATCGGAGTTTTACGCTTTGGCTTTCCATGAGTGTTCTTTAAAAGAATGGCACACAGTACCGGGGTAAGGGTAAGCGCCACAAAACCTGAGATAACAATGGCACTGGCCATAGTCAGCGAAAACTGCCGGTATAGTACCCCAACCGGACCGGTCATAAATGCTACCGGCACGAATACTGAAGTCATTACCAGCGTAATCGCAATAATAGCACCACTGATTTCCTGAACAACTTTCTTCACCGCTGCATAAGGAGAGAGATTATCTTCCTCCATCTTCACGTGCACTGCTTCCACTACCACAATGGCGTCATCCACCACAATACCAATCGCCAGTACCAATGCAAAAAGCGTGATGAGATTGATACTTAAGCCAAAGAACTGCATGAGTACAAATGCCCCGATAAGCGATACCGGAACTGCAAGAATGGGAATAAAGGTAGAGCGCCAGTCGCCCAGGAAAATAAACACAACCAGAGCTACCAGAACAAAGGCCTCAACTAAAGTGTGCAATACCTTATCAATAGAAGCATCCACAAACTTGGATACGTCGTAATTAATTTCATAGTCGATACCCGGAGGAAAACTCTTTCTCAGTTCCTCCATTTTTACTTTTATATCGTCAATTACGGTACTGGCATTACTTCCGGGATTTTGTTTCAATACCAGTGAAGCAGAAGGTTTACCATCCTTATTCGAGTAAATATCAACGAACTCACTACCTACTTCAACTTCAGCAATATCTCTCAGTTTAAGTATTTCTCCTTCGGCATTAGCCCTGATTACGATATCCTGATATTGTTCGGGTGTATTATACCAGCCTTTGTAGGTAAAAACATACTCCTGCGACTGTGCCTTTTTTCCGGAGCTAAGACCTACTCTTCCCGGACGCGCCAGCACACTTTGTTCATCGATGGCCTTTAATACTTCTTCTGCAGAAATTTTATAGGCCCGCATCCGTTCAGGATTCAGCCAGACCCGAATAGCAAATGAACGGCTACCGATTGCCTGGGCAAAACCCATCCCTTTGATACGCTGTAGTTCGGGTAAAATATATGTATTGGCATAGTTGAACAAAAACTTTTCATCAATGTCTTTATCCTTACTATACAGGTTTAAATACATCAGCATACTGGGCTGCAAAGGAGAAATAATCACACCTTCTCTCTGAACCAGAGGAGGAAGGTTAGGCATCACCTGATCCACCCTTGATTTTACCCTTACTGCCGCCAGTGTAGGGTCTGTACCCGGTTCAAAAATTACTTCAACACTTGCCTCACCGGCGCTGGTAGCATCAGAAAGTATATATTGCATTCCCTGAACACCATTGATGGCACGTTCAAGAATAGTCAGTGTAGATTTAACCAGTACATCTGCATTGGAGCCCGGAAACTCAATAAAAATATTAACCCTTGGAGGTGCTATTTCCGGAAATTGCGCTACCGGTGAGGTCTTTATTGCCAATAATCCCATGAAGACTATCGCCACGGATAAAGCAATGGCAAGAACCGGCCTTTTAATAAACTTATTAAACATGTTATCTTATTTAGAGGTTCCCGCCTTATTCAGCGTGTATGTTATTTAACTCTGCCAGTTCTTTTGCAAAAGACACAAACTCATAACTGATCTTTTCGTTGTTCTTCACCTTTCCTAAGCCCTCGGCAAGAATTTTATCATTTGTACTAAGGCCGGAGGCAACAACATAGAGGTGAGGCATTTCATGAGCCACTGTAATTTGTTTGGCCTTAAGCACATTGTTCTGATCCACGACGTACACATACTTTTTATCAAGTACATCGAAGGTGGCCTTTTGTGGAATGATTACTGCCTGTTTCAGAACTATGGGCATCATAATATTTCCGGTCTCACCATGTCTGAGTAATTTATCCGGATTAGGGAATGTTGCCCTGAAAGGGATATTTCCGGTTTCGTTATTAAAGTCAGCACCAATAGTTTCTACTGTTCCGGAATGATTAAACAGTTGTTTATTAGCCATTTCCAGTTTTACTTCCAGTGGTTTGTTTGATTTCACTGCTTGCTGAATATCGAGATACTCTGCCTCAGGAACATTATAATACACCCACATCCGGCTATTGTCGGAAAGGGATGTAAGTAATTCCCCCTCATCTATCAGACTTCCTAACTGGGTATGAAAGCGATCCATAATACCATCAAAAGGTGCACGGATCTCAGTAAAGTCAAGATGAGCCTGAGCCAATGCCAGTTCGGCTTTAGCTTTATCAAGTTTAGCCTTTGCCAGAGCCAGTTCATTTTTTGAAACGATATTACTGTCGGCAAGACTTCTGGTATTTTTATATTCGATTTCAGCAAAGTTTACTTCCGCCTTTGCCTTTAACATTTCAGCATTATAGATTACAGGCATGATCTGAAACATCAGCTGACCTTTTTTCACAAACTGGCCTTCATCCACATAAATTTTCTGCAGGTAGCCACGCTCCTGAGATCTGATTTCAATATGATTTACCGAATGAATCTGGCTGACATATTCTTTGTAAATAAGAGTATCTTTTAATACCGGACTAGTTACTAAAAACTTAGATTTTGCCTCTTCAGCATGTTTTTCATGTTTACAGCCGGTGTAAATAAATGTGCACAATATGGTCGTGAGAATGAATATCCTCTTCATAATAGATTATGGTTAATAGTTAAATGATATGCAGATTCACGCATTGCCGTGAACGCAAAAAAGATAGACCCAACAGAAAACTCTGAAGGACTTTCATTAAAAAAAATAAACTATTAACTCAAAAGGAAGCTTTTCCAGCTATGATAAAGCACAAATAAGGGAATGGAGTGCCTGCTTTGAATCAGATCCCTTATTGAAATATAAAGCAGATCAATACAGGATTCAAAGAACTTATATCCATAAGAATCTTCCCAGAAAAGACGACTTTCATTGTCTTTGGAGTCTTCTTTAATGAAATTAACCGCAGCAGTACCTGCTATGGAATCATGATAGGAATTAAGTACAGATTTTGAAGACGAATCAGTATGATTACCCGAGAGGCTTCTGCTGGTCCATGCCTGATCGTTTGAAGGCGAGGCAGGAACATAGTAAGGAGCCAGAATATAAAACAGGGCAAAAACCGTAAACAATGCGTATTTCAGCATTGAACCGGCATGAAGACAAACCTGTTTGTATAGTATTGACTGACCGCTCCTATTACTCATTCGTGGCGGTGAAAATACAAACTGAATTTAATAACCTGAAAAAAGAATATCATTTTTAATCTATTACAGTTATTTTTTTACATAAAAACTGCTTTTCTAATCATAATCAGGATACCTGAGCAGTATTTATCAACGCTGCAACTAAATGCTTATTGTTCATTTTGTATCATCCGCAAAAGTTAAACGATTGTTATTTTTTCTGTGAAACAAATGTCCTGATCGTTAACCCCCTCAGTCAAAATAACTTAAATAACTTTGCGTTTGATTAATATATTAATACAAACAGCACGCCCCTGAGAGATTGAAAACGGCCTGTCTGCCGAATTCATATATTTTTCAGTAAATTCAAATAATCCGACCGGACAGTAACTCTTTAACAACATGGTATGATGAAACTGACAGCAAAAGCAAGCATACAAATCCAAAAACCAATAAAAGAGGTTTTTGAAGGAATTATCAATCCCGAAAAAATGACCCGGTATTTCATCTCAGAAAGTACAGGCAGACTGGAGGAAGGCAAAGAAATTATCTGGAAGTTTCCCGAATTCCCGGAAATGGAATGTTTGATAAAGAACATCCGAATCAAAGAATACCATTCGGTTTCCTTTGTATGGGATGATGAAACCACAGTAAATATTCATTTGGATGAACAAGCTGACCAATCAGTTGTGGTAAAAGTAGAAGAAGGCCGGAAAGAATTGAATGAAGCCAACTTACAATGGTTGATTGGGAATACAGAGGGCTGGGCAAATTTCCTGGCCTGTATGAAAGCCTATCTGGAGTATGGGGTTAATTTGCGGAAAGGTGCATTTGCTTTTTTAAAAAATTCAGCAGCTGAATCTGAATAATGGACAAACCATTTTCCTGGACTTAAGAACCATGCTTCAGAGACCAGAGAAGTACAATGATAATTCTATTAATCGGTCCTAACACTTCACCTGATATGTATACAATTCGTTCGTGATTCAGGTATACTTTATTTTGTAAAAACAAAGAGTAAACGCGGACTAAACCCGGACTAAACGCGGACTAAACATAAATTATTCCGTGTTCCCTCCGTGTTTCCTCCCTGCTTATTAAAAGTTTAATTTATGATCATTAAGACCTTGGGGTATTGAGTTCAGGGACTAAAAGAGAACAAGGTTTAATCTGAAACTGATCCGGTTTTTCAGTCTTCAACACAAACTGATTACCTTTACATCAATTTAAATTCCGACAGTCCTGCTGAATTAACCGAATGATTACTATGATGGATGAGCTACACACGCTTTACTATTTACTGGATCTGGCCGGCACCTTTGTTTTTGCCATCAGTGGTGCGGTAGCTGCTAAACAAAGAGGACTTGACCTGTTCGGCATCTGTGCTATTGCCTTTACTGTAGCTTGTGGAGGTGGAATAATCCGCGATCTGTGTATAGGCGCTATTCCACCTACCGGAATCAGCGACTGGAAATACCTGCTTACAGCAATCCTGGCGGCTGCCATGACCATCAGCTTATATCGTTTAGTTTTGCGCTTAAACCACCCTGTACTTTTTTTCGATGCTTTGGGCTTATCTCTGTTTGCGGTAACCGGAGCACAAAAAAGTCTTGCTTATGGCCATAATGCTGAAGTTGCCATTCTTTTGGGAATCACCACAGCAGTTGGCGGAGGAGTTTTACGGGACATTCTTCTCAACCGCATTCCCGTTATTCTGGAAAAGGAAATTTATGCATCAGCAGCTCTGATAGGTGCTCTGATTATGGTTCTAGGGGATCATTTCAAATGGTTGTCAAGTGACCTGACTTCTATCATTGCCCTGATTGTTTGCTTTGGCTTGCGTCTCTTATCCCTGCGTTACCACTGGAATCTGCCGGTTTATTCGGATAATAAAGAGTGAATAAACTCTGGCTCATTCAAGGGTGTGCTCTTATTGAATCAGTCTTCTTAAAACTGTTATTTCACATTTATCAAAAAGAATCACAGGTTCTAAAACATTCGTTTTGCCGGCCTTAATTAATTGATTATTATTATGGTATGAAACCATCATAGGCATTTAAAAACAAAACGATACAAATGAAAAACAGACTACTCTCCCTGCTCAGAAATACACTACTTATTATCTTATTTAATGGTCTTGGCAATTTTGCTCTTGCACAAGCACCGGCAATAAGTATTGATGCATCAAAGTATAATACATTGCAGCAGGCTGTGGATGCGCTTCCTTCCGGTGGCGGCATCATTATTATCCCTCCTGGTAACTACGAAATAGACAAACCAATTATCATTAAGACCGAAAATACGCGCTTGCAGGGTTCAGGTGGCTCCACTCATCTGATCAATAAAAACACTTCCGGAGCACCGGCGATTATTGTCGGGTCAGACAAAGGCACATTGTTCAGATTGGAGTTAAGCGGTTTTCGTATCAGCGGAAATAAACAAAGCGGGGATGGTATTTACATGGAAAAGGTGCAGGAGTTAATGATCACAGACATGACAATCAATCATAATGGTGGACATGGCATCAACATGAAGGATTGTACAGAAAACCCGAGGATTGCCAATTGTAATTTGAATTACAATCTCAAAGCAGGTATAAACATTGACGGAGGGCATGATATCGTTGTCAGTGGAAATCAGTTTGAAGAAAACCAGGATGCCTTGAGGATAAAGGATGGCTTTAACCTGACCATGACTGGCAATAACATTGATGATCACCTCAGGCATGGCATTGTAGTAGAAAACACCTATGGTTCTATCATTTCAAGCAATATGATCGAAGAATGTCAGGGTACAGCCATTATCCTGACAGCACCTGCTTCTCCCGAGAATCGTTTTTGCTATGGCATTACCATTAGTGCCAATGTAATTGCCCATCATTTGGGTGGCGGTATCGAGCTGAACAAGGCCTGGGGATGCACTGTCTCATCAAATACCTTTACTCTGGTTCATAACTTTTCCGTTCTCGCCGGACCCGGCACCGGAGGTATTAGCATAACAGGAAATAATTTCAGCAACAGTCGCGGGAAGCTGGGTGTACGCAATGAAAAGAATCAATTTACATGGGATGTGGGTTCAGGTGTAGTTTTAAAGAACGCTACTGATATCACGGTCTCAGGTAATTTCTTTGGCAAGCTCACCACAGAAGCGGTTAAAGCCGATGAAAGTAGTAAGGGCATTCTTGTTAGTGGAAACCTCCTGACCGAGTTGAACCAGGGTGCTCAGGGTATTAAAAAAGCGATTGATCTGGGAGGAGCGAAGGAGGTTTTGGTGAAAGATAATTTGATTAGGGAGTAGGTTCAATAAGCTGAATTAACAAATAGGATTCCAGAAGGTAGCGCTTCCAATTTCATTTAAGAAATCTGAATACTCCTTATTATTAGATAATCCATAGAGATTCGCTTCACTCAAGTAACAGCAGGAAAAAGTCATAAATTTCAATTTCTACCTTTGATCTGAGCTTTTCGTTAAATCCATTTTCTTTATTTATGATCTCTAAATTCGATTTTTAAGATTTTAATTTATACTTATACCCTCAGGAGCCTTGCATGTTTTCCAAATTCTATCAAGTACCCAGCGAAAAATTAAATGCTATCCGAGAACCGTCTGGTGCTATCCCCAATATCTGAACCCTTGAATTCAGAGCAGCAATCAATGCCTTATTAATATCTGCGGTACTGTTTACGATTTTACCATTTATATAGACAATTATTGTACCCGGCGGTATGCCAATCTGATCAAAGAAACCACCAGTGCGCACTTGTGTCACCAGCATTCCGCCATCAATATTATAACGTTCTTTCAATGCGGGGGTAAGCGGCGAGAAAATTGCCCCAAGCCTGTCATAAAGTTCTGTTACAGGCGGTGCATTTGACGCCAAAACTTGTTCTTCGCCCTTTAGTGTGGCAGAGGTATATTTTGATTTTCCATCACGTAAATATTTTAGCTCTACTTTATCTCCGGGCCGGTGCCTTGCTATGCGTTCTGAAAATTCGGCTGATGAATATAGGTCTGCTCCATCTATACTTTGAATAATGTCGCCTTCCCTAAGCCCTGCAGCATCGGCAGCGCTGCCTTTCTGGATACCGGTAATATATACGCCCTTTACAGATCCGGGATTGATTCCCTGCCGTTTTAAAAATTGTTCCTCGACAGAGGGCGCGGGGAAAGATACCCCAAGTAAGCCGCGTTTAACCACGCCAAACTCTTTCAGATCATCCAGTATCTTCTTTGCAAGGTTTACCGGAATGGCAAAAGCATAGCCGGCATAACTACCTGTCAGAGAAGCAATGGCAGTATTGATACCAATGAGCCTGCCATTCAGGTCGACGAGTGCACCTCCGCTGTTACCAGGATTAATGGCGGCATCTGTTTGTATAAATGATTCGATTGCAGTATTCGTCTGTGGAGATGCCGGGGAATTACTGTTGATGATACCAATACTCCTGCCTTTTGCACTGACGATCCCGGCAGTAACGGTGGTGTTGAGTGAAAACGGATAACCAACCGCAAGCACCCACTGACCTACTTCCACATCGTCAGAATTCCCCAGAACAACTAAGGGTAAGTCCTTTGCATCTACTTTTAGAAGGGCCAGGTCTGTGCTGGGATCACGGCCGATTAATTTGGCTGTAAAAGTACGCCTGTCAGCGAATATAACTTCTATCTGGATAGCATTTTCTATTACATGATTATTTGTAGCGATATATCCGTCATTGCTTATTATCACGCCCGAACCTGATCCTATCGAAGGTGTATTATCACCGCCATAACCTGGAAGAAAGTTGCCCGAGCCGCGGCTTTGCTGGTAAAGTGTTTTTATATGAACTACACCCGGAGTAACAACTTTTGCAGCTGGAACAAAATCCAGACTGTTTTTCACCGCGGAGATATCTGTAGTTTTATTTTCCGAATGAAATTGCGGAAAACCTTTTTCTTTGTTCTCCGTCTTATCGCTCTTGCAGGATGCTAAAAATCCGCAAATCATGAATATATAGATGATTGCACCATACAAGCTTATACAAGTCCTATTCATAATCGTATATTATTTTTTGTAACTTCTTGCTTCAGTTAAGGTAAAGAATTAATACTGGTTACGGGAAGCTTGACATCTTCTGGATTTACCAGCATACCCTTTAATATCGGTAATTCAATCTCTATCAGGCTTCAATTCCTTGCTGTTCTATTTCACCATTTTGCGTGAAACCATTAATGGAATTACTTCCGGAATTGAAGGAACAAAACCTATCATCATCAGTAAGCTCATAAGAGTGTTGCGGTTTTTCATGAGAACATAATTTAATCTCCATAGATTTTCTGATGTTGTTCAACAAAACACTTTTAACAGGCATACAATTGGCTAAAAGAAAGTTACGTATTTTTAATCCATTTAGGAGATTAAATAAAACGAAATTCATGATAAGCAATCCTGTCAATACCTCATCATCAAAACACAAAGCTTTCATACTTCTGCTATTATTACGAGAACCTAACCGAAGTCAAACCAATAAAATGTTTGATCAATGAGGTCTTAGGAAGATTTTTAAAACAAAAGTTTCAAAAATATGAGTTTAACGTACCCAGTACCGGTTATCGGGACGAACCGGTAATTGCAAAACAAAAAAGCCCTAGATTTCTCTAGAGCCTTGTACCCAGCGCCGGAATCGAACCGGCACAGTTTCCTATCGGTGTTTGAGACCGACGCGTCTACCAGTTCCGCCAGCTGGGCATTTGAATTAAACAATTAATCGTTTAACCTTGCGGGATGCAAACATAAATAATTTTTCAATAAATCGCTTGTTCAATTTGAAAAATAAACCGGACCTACTGACTAAACTTATTCAAACTTTCCCTGATCCGCATCAGATACTTTTCACGGTACCAGATATCTCTGATTTTTAAGAGAATATTCTCTGCTTCCTGTTCATTATTAGCATCAAACCTGGATGTAGATTGCTTTAACTCTTCAAATAGACCCTGCTCCATCTCATCAATCTGCTGCTTCAGTTCTGTCAGTTTATGTTCATCAGCATCAAATTCCATCTCCATCAGAGCTTCATTCACATCCATCATCTCCATTAAAAACGACTGGGGTAAAACATGCTTATCTCCATCTGCAAGCATATTATACAAAGAAAGAATATACTCAACCCGTTTGATCGGATCGGATAAAACCTGATAAGCTTTATTGTTCAGGGTAGATAATTCAAGAATCTCATCCTGTTTTTCCTGGCTTTCATTCACATAAAAGTCAGGGTGAAAACGTTTGCTCAGCTCATAGAACTTCTTTTTCAGTACAGCAACATCGGGATCAAAGCTCAGAGGAAGATCGTATAGTTCGAAATAATTCACCGGAATAAGATTTTAGGATTAATGGATTTTAGTATTGGTACAGTGCTAAACCTGACAACCATCAGTTCTCAACATTAAATTCTTCATTAAGATCTGCTAAGTTCCCTCCTGCCTCGGCCTTGCCTGCCGGCAGGGATGACACCCATTTTCATTAAAAAAACAGTAATTTTATCACCCCATTTTCAACTGTCAACTGTCAACTGTCAACTGTCAACTGTCAACTGTCAACTGTCAACTGTCAACTGTCAACTGTCAACT
>Ga0208492_1001237_pt1 | contig 16751 bp, 13 predicted proteins | sample Subbioar_CSW14AB_FD_184820 | JGI IMG/M metagenome (GOLD analysis project Ga0208492, IMG submission 184820) | Serpentinite rock and fluid subsurface biosphere microbial communities from McLaughlin Reserve, California, USA - CR12Mar_CSW14AB (SPAdes) | ecosystem: Environmental > Terrestrial > Deep... | reverse complement strand
CCACCGTTTACCTGCCGATCGCGGGTTGACCCGGCCCCCTGGCTTATCATCGACCGCATGTCGGACACGTCCTATCAGTCTCCGCAGCTGCAGCAGCCCTTGCTGGAGACCGCTGACTGGCTCTACCAGTCCTCGGAGCGGCTGGCGCAGCAGCTCCACTACGCTGCCCAAGCCATCCTGCACACGATCACCACCGGTGGCCGCGTGCTTTGCGCCGGCGAGGGTGAGGCCGCCTGGCTGGCCCAGCAGACCGCACAACTGCTGATCTGCGGCACCGGCCGCGAACGCCCTCCGCTGGCCGCACAGGCCTTGCTGCCCGCCACACACGCGTGCCAGCCCACGCTGACCCAGCAGGTGCGGGCCCACGGCCACCCCGGCGACCTGTGGCTGGCCTTCTCGCTGGAGCGCGACGAGGCCGACCTGAAGGCGGCCAGCGAAGCCGCCAGCGAGCAGGACCTGACCCTGGTGGCCTTCACCGGCGAGGCCGCCAGCGTGCTGGGCCCCCTGCTTCGCGACACCGATGTCTGGGTGCCCTTGCCGGGTGCCCAGGCGCCCACCCTTTACGCCATCGGCTGGCTCGCCCTGCACGCGCTGTGCACCGCCGTCGACAACCAACTGCTTGGAGAAGCTGCCTGATGACACGCTCGATGAACCCTTCATTTGTCCGCCGCTCCCCTCGCCACCTGGCCCTGGCTGGCCTGGTGATCGCCCTGGGCGCCACCACGCTGAGTGGCTGCGCACCGCTGATGCTCGGCGGTGCCGCCGCCAGCGCGCTGGTCGCCACCGACCGCCGCACCTCCGGCATGCAGGTCGAGGACCAAAGCATCCAGATCAAGGCTGGCAACCGCCTGCGCGACACCCTGGGCGGCCGCGGTCGCGTGAACGTCAACGCCTACAACCGCACGGTGCTGCTGACCGGTGAGGTCGACTCCGACGCCGACCGCGCCGCCGCCGAACAGGCCGCCTCCCGCGTGGAAAACGTGGTCAAGGTGATCAACCAGTTGCAGGTGGGCCCGGTCGCCTCGCTGAGCACGCGCTCGAGCGATGTGCTGCTGGCGGGCAAGGTGCGCGCCACCCTGGTCGATGCACGCGACCTGATGAGCAACGCCTTCGACATCGTGGTCGAACGAGGCGAGGTCTACCTGATGGGCCTGGTCACCGAGCGCGAAGCCAACCGCGCGGCCGAGCTCACCGCCAGCATTCCAGGCGTCAAGAAGGTGGTCAAGGCCTTCGAGGTGATCAGCGAAGACGAGCTGGCCAACAAGCTGCCGCGCCAGCCGGCCAACAGCGCCCCCGCTGCTTCGAGCAACTGATTCGGCGGTTCGGCGCGAAGTTCAGCGCCAAATTCAGCGCAAACGGCGGATCAGGCTGGAGGTGTCCTGCCGGCCACCGCCCATGGCCTGCACGTCGGCGTAGAACTGGTCGATCAGGGCGGTGACGGGCACGCGCGCACCAAGGCGGCGGGCCTCGTCGAGCACCAGGCCCAGGTCCTTGCGCATCCAGTCGACCGCGAAACCGAAGTCGAATTCGTCGCGAACCATGGTCGGGCCGCGGTTGACCATCTGCCAGCTGCTGGCCGCGCCCTGCGAGATGACCTCGAGCACGCGCGGCATGTCCAGCCCGGCCTTCTCGCCGAAGGCCAGGGCCTCGGCCAGGCCTTGCAGCAGCCCCCCCACACAAACCTGGTTGACCATCTTGGCAAGCTGGCCCGAGCCGCTGTCGCCCAGGTGGGTCACGGCGCGCGCGAACGCCGCGATGACCGGCTTGACCTGCTCGAAGGCCTGACGGTCACCCCCGCACATGACGGTGAGCACACCGTTGAGCGCGCCCAGGTTGCCGCCCGAGACGGGTGCGTCGATGAAGGCCACGTTCAACTGCGACGCCAGCGCGGAGATCTCGCGGGCGACCTCGGCCGAGGTCGTGGTGTGGTCGACGATGACGGCACCGGCTTTCAGGCCGTGCAGCACGCCCTGCGCACCACGGCAGACCTCGCGCAGGTCGTCGTCGTTGCCCACGCAGGTGAACACGATGTCGGCGCCCTGCCCCAGCTTCACGGCTTCGAGCGGCGTGGCGGCGAAACGGCCGCCGTGCTCGGCCACCCAGGCCTCGGCCTTGGCGGTCGTGCGGTTGTAGACGGTGACGTCGTGGCCGGCACGCTTGAGGTGTGCGGCCATCGGTGCGCCCATGGTGCCCAGGCCGATGAAGGCCACGCGGCGAGCCTCGGTGGGCTCGTAGGTCTTGTCGGCCAGCATCGCGCGGTCCCTCAGACGATGTGCATGTGCTCCGTGCCCGCACCCAGGTCCTGGCTGCGCGCACGCTGGCTGTTGAGCTTGATCTGCAAGCGCAGGTCGTTGACCGAGTCGGCGTTGCGCAGCGCGTCTTCGTAGGTGATGTCGTTGCCCTCGAAGAGGTCGTACAAGGCCTGGTCGAAGGTCTGCATGCCCAGCTCGCGCGACTTCTTCATGATCTCCTTGATCTCGCCGACCTCGCCCTTGAAGATCATGTCGGCGATCAGGGGCGTGTTGAGCAGGATCTCGACCGCGGCCACCCGCCCCTTGCCGGCCTGACGCGGCATCAGGCGCTGCGACACCAGCGATCGCAGGTTCAGCGACAGGTCCATCAGCAGCTGCGGGCGGCGCTCTTCGGGGAAGAAGTTGATGATGCGGTCCAGCGCCTGGTTGGCGCTGTTGGCGTGCAGCGTGGCCATGCACAGGTGGCCGGTCTCGGCGAACTGCACGGCGTGCTCCATGGCTTCGCGGTCGCGGATTTCGCCCATCAGGATCACGTCGGGGGCCTGGCGCAAGGTGTTCTTGAGCGCGATCTCCCAGCCATCGGTGTCGATGCCGATCTCGCGCTGGGTGACGATGCAGTTCTTGTGCGGGTGCACGAACTCGACCGGGTCTTCCAGCGTGATGATGTGGCCGTGCGAGTTCTCGTTGCGGTGGTCGACCATGGCCGCCAGCGTGGTCGACTTGCCCGAACCCGTGGCGCCCACCAGGATCACCAGGCCGCGCTTGGTCATGACCACGTCCTTGAGCACCTGGGGCAGGCCCATGCTGTCGATGGTCGGGATGATTTGCGGGATCACGCGCATGACCAGGCCCACGTGGCCCTGCTGCACGAAGGCGTTGACGCGGAAACGGCCCACGCCACCGGGCGAGATGGCGAAGTTGCACTCCTTGGTGCGTTCGAACTCGGCGGCCTGCTTGTCGTTCATGACCGATCGCGCCAGCGCCAGCGTGTGCTGCGGCGTGAGCGGCTGGGGAGAGACCTTGGTGACCTTGCCGTCGACCTTGATGGCCGGGGGGAACTCGGCCGTCAGGAACAGGTCGGAGCCACCGCGCGAGACCATCAGGCGCAGGAGGTCGTTGATGAATTTCGAGGCCTGATCGCGTTCCATGGTGATGTCCGCCTGGTGATGGGTTCTGGTGTGGGTTCGGGGTTCAGCCCGCTGTCAGCAGGGCGCCGAGTCGGGCACTGAGCTGGCGCATGCGCAGCGACAGCCGCCGCGCGACCGAGGCCATCAGGGCCAGGCCGAGCCGGGGCTCTTCGATGGCGAGTTCGTCCAGCGCGCTGGCGGTGACCACGGCCAGCGAGACGCGGCTGAGCGTCACGCAGGACGCGAAACGCGCGCCCGCGTCGAGCAACGACATCTCGCCGAGCACATCGCCTTCGCGGGCCTCGGCCAGGCGGGCGCGGGCACCGGTGGGCTGCACACGGTCCACGGCCACCAGGCCCTCGAGCACGATCAGGGCGTAGTCGCCCTTCTCGTCTTGCGCGATGAGCTCGCGGCCCGGCGGCACGGTGACGAAATCGAGGTGCTCCAGCAGCTTGCGCTGGTCTTCGTCGGGCAGCGAAGCCATGAGGGCGTCCTGCCCCCAAGCCTTGGTGAGCAAGCGCAGCCCGACCTCGGGGTCCAGCGCATGCGCCCCCACGGCCAGGCCGCGGGCGTTCCAGGCGGAGGTGGAGCGGAAGTCTTCGGGTCGCTCCATGAACTGCGTGGCGAAGAAGCCTTCGTCGTCGGCTTCGGCCGGGGTGTCGGCGCCCGGGTTGCGGGGGCCACCGACAAAACGATCAAGAAAACGCTTCATGTCAGCCCGGGAAGTTCTCGGGGATCTTGGCCTTGGCGCGGGCCTCGGCGGGCGAGATCACGTTGCGACGCACCAGGTCGGCGAGGTTCTGGTCGAGCGTCTGCATGCCCATGGCGTTGCCGGTCTGGATGGAGGAGTACATCTGGGCGATCTTGTTTTCGCGGATCAGGTTGCGGATGGCGGGCGTGCCGATCATGATTTCGTGGGCCGCCACGCGGCCGTTGCCGTCCTTGGTCTTGCAAAGCGTTTGCGAGATGACGGCCTGCAGCGACTCCGAGAGCATGGCGCGCACCATGTCCTTCTCGGCCGCGGGGAAGACGTCGACGATCCGGTCGATGGTCTTGGCGGCGCTGGAGGTGTGCAGGGTGCCGAAGACCAGGTGGCCCGTTTCGGCGGCGGTCAGCGCCAGGCGGATGGTTTCGAGGTCACGCATTTCACCGACCAGGATGGCATCCGGGTCTTCGCGCAGCGCCGAGCGCAGGGCGTTGGCGAAACTCAGGGTGTGCGGGCCGACCTCGCGCTGGTTGATCAGGCACTTCTTGGAGTCGTGCACGAACTCGATCGGGTCTTCCACCGTCAGGATGTGTCCGTACTCGGTCTCGTTCAAGTGGTTGACCATGCCGGCCAGCGTGGTCGACTTGCCCGAGCCGGTGGGGCCGGTGACCAGCACCAGGCCGCGGGGCTTCAGCGCCAGGTCCTGGAACACCTTGGGCGCGTTGAGCTGCTCCAGCGTCAGGATCTTGGAAGGGATGGTCCGGAACACGGCGCCGGCGCCGCGGTTCTGGTTGAAGGCGTTGACCCGGAAACGCGCCAGCCCCTGGATCTCGAACGAGAAGTCACACTCCAGCGTCTCCTCGTAGTGCTTGCGCTGCATGTCGTTCATGATGTCGTACACCATGTCGTGGACCTGCTTGTGGTCCAGCGCATCGACGTTGATGCGGCGCACGTCGCCGTGCACCCGGATCATGGGCGGCAGACCCGCAGACAAGTGGAGGTCGGATGCCTTGTTCTTGACCGAGAACGCGAGCAGCTGGGTGATATCCATGGATGATGCGGGTTTGATACGACGTGTGAAGAACCATTATGGCGACGATCTCGGAGAAGCTACAACTCGTTCGGGGCAGGATTCACGCCGCTGTTTCCCAATTCGCACGCCCCGAGGGGTGCGTGACGCTCCTGGCGGTGAGCAAGACGTTTCCGGCGGTAACCATCCGCGAGGCCGTGGCCGCGGGTCAGCACCGATTTGGTGAGAACTACGTGCAGGAAGCCCTGGACAAGATGGCCGAACTCGCTGACCTGCGCGATCAGATCGAGTGGCACATGATCGGCCCCCTTCAGAGCAACAAGACCCGCGCCGTGGCGGAGCACTTCGACTGGGTTCACACCATCGACCGGCTGAAAATCGCCCAGCGCCTGAACGACCAGCGCCCCGCGCACCTGCCTGCGCTGCAGGTCTGTGTCCAGGTCAACACCAGCGGCGAGGACAGCAAGAGCGGCGTTGCCCCCGACGAGGCGCTGGCGCTGGCCCGCGAGGTGGCCGCCCTGCCCCGCCTGCGCCTGCGCGGCGTGATGGCCCTGCCCGCCCCCACGGCCGACGTGGCTGAGCAGAACCGCCAACTCGCCGAGGTGCGTGCCGTGTACGAACACTTGCTGTCTCAGGGTCTTCCCTTGGACACCCTGTCCATGGGGATGAGCGCCGACCTCGAAGCCGCCGTGGCGCAAGGCTCCACCATGGTGAGGGTGGGAACAGCCCTATTCGGACAACGCTGATGGCCACTTAAGATGGGCCATTGAAAAGAGACCCGTCATGGACGCAGTTCGCCCCTCCTCCCATTACCTGCTGGTCGATGACCACAGCCTGATCCGCGAAGGCATGATGCAGGCCATCCGCAGCCTGGATCCTTCCGCGCGCTTCTCCCAGGCCAATTCGCTGGCCTCGACCCTGGCTTGCCTGGACGACAAGACCGCCGAGCCCATCGACGTGGTCCTGCTCGACCTGGGCCTGCCCGACAGCCGCGGCATCGCCACGCTGCAGACCGTGCGCCAGGCCGCCGCCACGCAGCGCATCGGCATCATCACCGGCCACGCCGACGTGCAGATCGCGCTGGAGTGCATCCACCACGGCGCCTCGTGCTTCATCCCCAAGCTCGCCGAAATCGACGGTTTCACCAGCGCCCTGCAGGCCCTGGTCGAAGGCCGGCTGCACTTCCCCTCGGAACTGCTCTCGCCCAGCGAGGTCGACTTCCCCACCCCGGACGACGAGACCGCCCGCCGCACCATCCGCCTGACCCCGCGTCAAAAGGACGTGCTCGAGTGGCTGCTCAAAGGCTGCACCAACCACGCCATCGCCTCGGCCCTGGGCATCAGCGCCGAGACGGTCAAGCTCCACGTCAGCGCCATCTTCCGCGCCTACGGCGTGCACAGCCGCACCCAGCTGGTCCTGCTGTGCTCACGCAGCCCGCAGGCCAACATGCTGAGCTCAACTGACAACGGCGGCGGCCTCGACGGCAGCCCGAGGAAAGCCCTGGCGTGAGCCTCCTGCGACGGTCGCTCAGGGGGCTGTCGCCAATCGAGGCGCGGATCGACCTGCAGCTGTTGCACGACAGCTGGCGCCACTCCCCTGGTTCACTCATCGCCCAGTTCGCCGCCATGCTGCTGCTGAGCTGGATGGTGCATGGCTGGCACATGCCTCACTGGCGCTGGGCGGTGCCCGCGTTCGGCCTGCTCATCGTCTGGGGCGTGGTCGTGCTGCTGGTGCGCGAGTTCAACCGCTTCGGCATCACCGAATCCGGCTACGGCACCTGGCGCACGCGGCTGCTGACCTGGCACGTGCTGGAAGGCACCCTGTGGGGGCTGATCGCCATGGCCTTGCTGGGCGTGGCAGGCAGCGAGTGGCGCATGACCATCGTAACGGCGGCCATCGTCTACGGCTTCACCATCATGCTGGTGACCATCCACGACTGGGCGGTGGCCTTCGCGGGCAGCGTGCCGGTGCTGCTGCTGGTTTCGGGCCGGCTGCTGACCGAACGCAATGACAGCTCGCACTTCCTGGCCCTGGTGCTGGTGGCCGCCCTGCTGACCTGCATGGGCGTGGCCCTGGGCGTCAACCGCCGGCTGCGCGAAGCCGTGCTGCTGCGTCACGAGAACGCCGGCCTGGTGCTGCAGCTGCGCGACGAGATCAACAAGGTGACGCAGGCCAAGGCGCGCGCCGAAGCCGCCGACCGCCAGAAGGGCGAGTTCTTCGCGGCGGCCAGCCACGACCTGCGCCAGCCCCTGCACGTGATGATGCTGCTGAGCAGCGCGCTCAAGCCCTCCATCCAGGGCGAGTCAGGCCTGGACCTTCTGCGCAAGCTCCAGACCGCCTTGGGCTCGCTGGGCAGCATGTTCGAGAAGATGTTCTTCGTGGCCCGCATCGACGCACAGCGCGTGGACTACAGCGCCACCGCACTGCCCCTGTCCGAGCTGTGGCAACGGCTGGACAGCGAGTTCTCGGTGCTCTGCCAGAGCAAGGGCCTGCGCTGGCACCTGGAGCCCACAACGGAATGGGCCCAGGCCGACGACCACGTGCTCGACCGCATCCTGCGCAACCTGCTCAACAACGCCGTGCGCTACACCGAGCAAGGCGAAGTGCGGCTGCGGGCACGCAAGCGGGGGCCCTGGGTGATCTGCCAGGTGTGGGACACAGGGGTAGGCATCCCCAAGCAATACCGCCACCGCATCTTCGACGACTACTTCCAGGCCCACAACGACGGCCGACTCAGCAGCGAGGGTCTGGGCCTGGGCCTGGCCGTGGTGCGCCGACTCAGCCTGTTGGGGCCGACGCCGGTGCGCGTGCTCTCCAAGCCCGGGAAGGGCACCTGCTTCAGCGTGCGCCTGCCACGGCTGGTGCCGGCCACGCCCACGGAAGTGTCCGCTGACACCCGAGACGATGAAGCGAACGGCCAGGCGGACAGGCCCCCGACCCCGTCGCTCGACGCGCCTTTGTCCAGCGCTGCCCAGCAGCCGCCACTCCCGCGCAGCGGTCGCGGCCTGATCCTGCTGATCGAAGACGACCCGCAGGTGCGCGAGAGCACCGCCCTCGTGCTGCGCCAGGGCGGCTGGCTCGTGGCCGCGGCCGCTCGTCCCGACCACGCCATGGCGGAAATGGCCACCATGCAGGAAGACGGCCGCCTCATCGAGGGCGAAATGCCCATCGCCCTGATCAGCGATCACCGGCTTGGCCTGGACGTCACCGGCCTGCAGGTGCTCGGTCAGTTGCGTTACGAGTTCGGCGAAGACCTGCCCGCCCTGCTGCTGACGGGTGAGATGCCGGCCGGCTTGGCCGAAGCGGCGCAGGATGCCGGCGTGCAACTGGTGAGCAAACCCATCGACGCCGAGGGCCTCATCGCCCTGTTGCAGGAGGCCAGTGACCGCGCGCCAATGGATGCGGCATGATCTCGCCCATGAGCACCTCCGCCCCCCCCATCGACATCGCCTTCATCGGCGGCGGCAACATGGCCACCGCCATCATCGGCGGCCTGCTGCGCCAGGGCCGCGTGGCCACCAGCATCCTCGTCATCGACCCGGTGGCCGAACAGCGCGAACGCCTGCAGGCCACCCTGGGCGTGCAGACCGCCGCCGGCCCCGACGCCACCTTGTCGCAAGCCCACACCGTGGTCTGGGCGGTCAAGCCCCAGCAGTTCAAGGAGGCCGCTGCCGCCTGCGCCGCACAGTGCCCCAAGGCCCTGCACTACAGCGTGATGGCCGGCCTGCGCACCGACGACATGGCCCGCCTGCTGGGCACGCCACGCATCGTGCGCGCCATGCCCAACACCCCGGCGCTGGTTGGCCAGGGTGTGACGGGTGTGTACGCCCGCCCCGAAGTGACGGCCGAAGAAAAGGCCGCCATCGCGAAGATGATCGAGCCGACCGGCCAGCACGTGTGGGTCGAGCGAGAAGCCGACCTCGACGCCGTGACCGCGCTGTCGGGCTCCGGCCCCGCCTACGTGTTCTACTTCATCGAGGCCATGGTGCAGGCCGCCGAGGACATGGGCCTGAACGCCGAGCAAGGGCGTCAGCTGGCGCTGGCCACCTTTGGCGGTGCCACGGCTCTGGCTGCGCAATCTGCAGAAAGCCCTGCCACGCTGCGCGAGCGCGTGACCTCCAAGGGCGGCACCACCCACGCGGCGCTGACGTCGATGGAGTCCGCAGGCATCAAGGCGGCATTCGTGGCCGCGATGCGCGCAGCCCAGCGCCGGGCGGGCGAGCTGGGCGACGAGTTCGGGCGCTGAGTTCGCGCCGAGCTCAGCGCACCAGGGCGGTGTCCAGCGCCACGCCCAGCCACACCGTCAGGCCCAGCCAGTGGTTCAGGCGGAAGGCCTGGAAGCACGCCATGCGCTCGCGGTGGCGGATCAGCCTGAAATGCCACAGCGCCTGGGCAGCGGCCAGCACCAGCGAAGCGTCAAGCACCCAGCCTAGCCCGAACGCCTGGCCGGCCTGCCACCAGCACCCGATGCAGATGGCATAGAAGGCCATCACGCCGGCCACGTCGAAGCGGCCCAGCGTGATCGCCGAGGTGCGCATGCCGATCTTGAGGTCGTCGTTGCGGTCGACCATGGCGTACTCGGTGTCGTAGGCCAGCACCCAGGCCAGGTTGCCGATCACGATCCACCACACCTCGGCGGGCACGCTGCCCTGCACGGCCGTGAAGGCCATGGGGATGCCGAAGCTGAAGGCCACGCCCAGCACGGCCTGCGGCATCGAGAAAAAGCGCTTGGTGAAGGGGTAGACGATGGTCACCGCCAGCGCCCCGAAGGACATGGCGATGGTCTGCCAGTTGGTGGTCAGCACCAGCGCGAAGGCGACCAGCGCCAGCGCCGCACCCACGGCCAGCGACTCCTTGACCGAGATGCGGCCGCTGGTGACGGGGCGCTGCGCCGTGCGCTCGACGTGGCGGTCGAAGTCGCGGTCGGCCACGTCGTTGACGGCGCAGCCGGCGCTGCGCATGAGCACGGTGCCCAACGTGAAGACGGCCAGCAGGTGCCAGCCGGGGAAGCCCCCGGCCGCCAGCCACAGCGCCATCCAGGTGGGCCACAGCAGCAGCAACCAGCCCTGGGGCCGGTTCCAGCGGATCAGGTCGAGGTAGAGCGAGCCGCGCTCGCGCCAGGTCAGGGTGATCGTGTTCACGCCGGGATTATCGGGCGGCCACGTCACCCTGAGCCGGCGCCGAGGTCTGCTCGGGTGCCTTGGCCTGGCCCTGCCCTTCGACCCAGCCACCACCCAGCGCCTTGTAGACGCTGATGTGCGCCTGCTGTCGCGCGAGCTGGGCCTGGATGTGGGCCTGCTGCGCCGCAAACAGGGCACGCTGGGCGTCGAGCAGGTCGAGCTGGCTGGCCACGCCGGTGTCGTAGCGCAGGGTCGACAGGCTCAGCCGGGCGGCTTCGGCCTGGGCCTGGGCCAGTTGGGCTTCGGCCTGCTCGGCGTAGGTCTGGCGTGCCACCAGCGCATCGGCCACTTCCTTGAAGGCCGACTGGATGGCCTTGTCGTACTGGGCGATGGCGATGTCGCGGCGGGCCACGGCGGCGTCCACCCCCGCAGCGGTGCGGCCCGCGTCGAAGATGGGCGCCAGCAGCGAGCCACCGAAGCTCCAGGCGAAGCGGCCGTCGGTGAACAGGTCGCTGAGCGAGTTGCTCACGGCGCCCGCGCTGGCCGTCAGGCTGATGCGCGGAAAGCGCGCTGCACGCGCGGCGCCGATGTTGGCGTTGGCGCCGATCAGCGCCTGTTCGGCCTGGGCCACGTCGGGGCGCTGCAGCAGCACCTCGGAGGACAGGCCCACCGGCAGCTCGCTCAGGCCTGGCCACAAGCTGGCCTCGACGAACTGCTCGGCGGCCTTGCCGCGCGCCGGTCGGGCATCGGATGCCGCCAGGGGCGCGGCCTTGGCCAGCGACTGGGGCGCCGGCGGCAGCCATTCGGCGGGCACCGGCTTGCCCACCAGCACGGCCAGCGACTGCTGGTCTTGCGCCAGCTGGCGCTGGGCCTGGGCACGCGCCACGCGGGCGGCCTCGACCTGGGACTGCGAAGAGCGCAGCTCCAGCTCGTTGAGCACGCCGTTGTCGTACTTCAGTTGCGACAGCTTGAGCGAGTCCTGACGGGTCTGCAGCGTCTGCTCGGCCAGGGCCAGTTGCCAGCGGTCGGCCCACACCGTGTAGTAGGCGTTGGCCACGGCAGCGACCAGGCTGATGTGGGTGGCGCGGCGGGCTTCTTCGGAGGCCAGCACCTGGGCCGATGCGGCTTCGGTCAGCGAGCGCACGCGCCCGAACAGGTCAAGCTCGAACGACGGGATGACCAGCCCACCGGTGACCTGCGTGCCCAGCGCATAAGGCGGGGCACTCGAGGGCTGACGGGTGCCGCTGATGCTGGCGTTGACGTTGGGCACACGGTCAGCGGCCTGGATCTGGTAGGCCGCGCGCTGCGCGTCGATGGTCAGGATGGCCACGCGCAGGTCGCGGTTGTTGGCCAGGGCCTCGCAGATCAGCGACTGCAGGCGCGGATCGGGGAAGTATTCGCGCCAGGGCACCGCAGCCACGTCGGCCGCCGGGGCAGCGGCCGCGCCAGACGCACCCGTCGCCTGCGGCAAGGCGGCCGGCACCGGCAACTCGGGACGCTGGTAGGTCGGCGCCAGGGAGCATCCCGCCAGCATCAGCACGGCGGCGAAGCTGACCAGGCGGCGGGCCGGCAAGCGATCAAAGAGGGACACGGCAGAAGCGGTGGGCGCCAAGGGCGCCAGGGACTCACGCATGGTTGGACTCCAGGTCAGCCGCGTCCTTGGACACAGGCTTGCCAGGGAAAAATCGACGGATGACCACAAAGAATACCGGCACGAACAGCACGGCCAGCACCGTAGCGGAAATCATGCCGCTCATCACGCCAGTGCCGATGGCGCGCTGGGCGGCCGAGCCGGCACCGTTGGCCAGCACCAGGGGCAGCACGCCCAGGATGAAGGCCAGCGAGGTCATGATGATGGGGCGGAAGCGCAGGTGGCAGGCCTGCAGCGTGGCCTCGAACAGGCCCATGCCCTTTTCCTGGAGCTCTTTCGCGAACTCGATGATCAGGATGGCGTTCTTCGCCGACAGGCCCATCACCGTGATGAGGCCCACCTTGAAGTAGACGTCGTTGGGCATGGCACCGACCAACGCCCCCAGCAGCGCACCGAAGATGCCCAGCGGCACCACCAGCAGCACGGCCATCGGGATCGACCAGCTCTCGTACAACGCAGCCAGGCACAGGAACACCGCCAGCAGCGAGAAGGCCAGCAGCATCGTGGCCTGCGAGCCCGAGAGCTTTTCCTCGCGCGACAGACCGGTCCACTCGATGCCGATGCCGGCCGGCAGCTGCTTGGCGATCTTTTCGATCTCGGCCATGGCCTGGCCGGTGGAGTAACCCGCTGCCGCGTCACCCGAGATGCGCATGGCCGGGTAGCCGTTGTAGCGCACGGCCTGCATCTGGCCCTTGATCCAGCGCGTGCTGGCAAAGGCCGACAGGGGCACGTTCTGGCCGCTGCCGTTGACCACGTTGATCTGCAGGATCTGCTCGGGCTGCATGCGGTCCTTCGCGTCGGCCTGCACCACCACGCGCTGCATGCGACCGGCGTTGGGGAAGTCGTTGAGGTAGGACGAGCCCAGCGAGGTGCCCAGCGCCGTGCTGATGGCGTCGAAACCGATGCCCAGGGCGGCGGCCTTTTCGCGGTCGATGTCCACCTGCAGCTGGGGCGCGTCTTCCAGGCCATCGGGCCGAACGCCGGTGAGCACCGGGTTCTTCATGGCCATGCCCAGCACCTGGTTGCGCGCGGCCAGCAATGCATCGGGGCCCAGGCCGGCGCGGTCCTGGATGCGCACGGCAAAGCCCGTGGCATTGCCCAGCTCGCGAATGGCCGGCGGGTTGAGCGGGAAGATGAACGCATCGCGGATGCCGCCCAGGCCCGCGAACGCGCGGCCCACCAGCGCCTGCGCCGAGTTCTCGGCACCGGGCCGCTCGTGCCAGTCCTTCAGGGTCACAAAGCCCAGCGCCGCGTTCTGGCCCGTGCCCGAGAAGCTGAAGCCCACCACGCCGACGATGGACTTGACCTGCGGCTGCTTGAGGAACCAGTCTTCGACCTGCTTGACCACCTGCTCGGTGCGGTTGCTCGTGGCGCCCGGCGGCAGCTGGATGTTGACGATCAGGTTGCCCTGGTCTTCGCTGGGCAGGAAGGAAGACGGCATGCGCACGTACAGCCAGCCCACCACCGCGATGATGGCAACGTAGATCAGCAGCACGCGGCCACCACGGTGCACCAGCTTGCCAGCCCAGCTTTCGTAGCCATGCGTGGTCGACTTGAAGAAGCGATTGAACCAGCCGAAGAAGCCGCGCTTTTCATGGTGGTCGTGTGCCACCGGCTTGAGCAGCGTGGCGCACAAGGCGGGCGTGAGCGACAGCGCCAGGAAGGCCGAGAACAGCATCGAGGCCACCATCGACAGCGAGAACTGCCGGTAGATGTTGCCCACCGAGCCCGAGAAGAAGGCCATCGGGATGAAGACCGACACCAGCACCACCGTGATGCCCACGATGGCGCCACTGATCTGGCCCATCGCCTTGCGCGTGGCCTCCAGGGGGCTCAGGCCCTCTTCGGCCATGATGCGCTCGACGTTCTCGACCACCACGATGGCGTCGTCCACCAGGATGCCGATCGCCAGCACCATGCCGAACATGGTCAGCACGTTGATGGAGAAACCCGCGGCCAGCATGACCCCGAAGGTGCCCAGCAGCGCCACCGGCACCACCAGGGTCGGGATCAGCGTGTAGCGGATGTTCTGCAGGAACAGGTACATCACCAGGAACACGAGCACCACGGCCTCGATGAGGGTGTGCACCACCTGCTCGATCGAGATCGCGATGAAGCCCGAGGTGTCATAGGGGACGGAGTAGTCCACCCCTGGCGGGAAGTAGCGGCGCAGCTCGTCGAGCCGCTTGCGCACGGCCTCGGCGGTGGCCAGCGCGTTGCCGGTGGGCGAGAGCTGCAGGCCGATGCCGGCGGACTGCTTGCCGTTCAGGCGCGCGTAGGTGCCGTAAGTCTGGGCGCCCAGCTCGATGCGGGCCACGTCGCGAAGGCGCACGGTGGAGCCATCGGCCTTGGCGCGCAGCACGATGGCACCGAACTGCTCGACCTTGGTGAACTGCCCGTTGACCACCACCGTGGCCGACATGGTCTGGTCGATCAGGTTCGGGCGGTCACCGATGCCGCCAGCGGGCACCAGCGCGTTCTGTGCGCGGATGGCGCTGTTGACGTCGGCCACGCTCAAGCCGAACGACACCAGCTTGGCCGGGTCGACCCAGATGCGCATGGCGCGCTCGGTGCCGAACAACTGCGCCTGGCCGATGCCCGGCACGCGCTGCATCTCAGGCACGACGTTGCGCGAGGCGTAGTCACCCAAGGCGATGGGGTCGTAGGCCGGGTTGGTCGACGACAGCATCACGAACATCAGGAAATTGCTGCGCGATTTGTCGACCTTCACGCCCTGCTGCGTCACCGCCGAGGGCAGGCGTGGCGTGGCGCGCGAGAGGCGGTTCTGCACCTCGACCTGGGCCAGGTCGATGTTGGTGCCGGTCTCGAAGGTGACGGTGATCTGTGCGGTGCCGTTGGCCTGGCTGACCGATTCCATGTAGGCCAGGCCGGGCGCGCCGTTGAGTTCCTGCTCGATCACGCTGACGACGGCGTCGTCGAGCGTGCGGGCCGAGGCGCCGGGGTAGGTGGCGCTGATGACCACCGCGGGCGGTGCCACGTTGGGGTACTGCGAGATCGGCAACTGCGTGATGGCCACCCCGCCGAAGACGAGGATGAACAGCGCGATCACCCACGCGAAGATGGGGCGGTCGATGAAAAAGCGTGGCATGCGAGGCCCCCGTTCAGCGAGAGGCGGCTGCGGCCGGGGCAGCGGGGGCAGATGCTGGCGCGGAGGCCGCAGCGGAAGCGGCATCACCCGCACCCATGCCGGCACCCACCGGCGGCGCCTGCCAGGGCACCGCCTTCACCGGGCCCTTGCCGCCGGCCATCTGGAACTTCTGGAAGCCGTCGACCATGACCTGCTCGCCCGCCTGCAGGCCACCAAGCACGACCCACTGGTTGCCGCGCGCGCCACCGAGCTTGACGGGGCGAGGCGCCACCGAGCCGTCCTGCGCCACCACCAACACCGTGTCGGCCTGGGCGCCACGCGTCACAGCCTGCTGGGGCAGCAGCACGCCGCCATCGACCTGCGCCTGCTCCAGTCGCACGCGCACGTACATGCCAGGCAGCAGCAGGCCTTGCGGGTTGGGCAGCTCGGCGCGCAGCGAGACCTGGCCCGAGGTGCTGTCCACGCTCAGGTCGGCGAACAGCAATCGGCCGGGCAGCGGGTACTCGCGGCCATCGTCCAGCACCACGCGCACCTCGGCGGCGTTGGCGCCGGCCTTCTTGAGGGCACCGGCCTGCAAGGCCTGGCGCAGCTTGAGCACCTCGGTGGCCGACTGCGTGAAGTTCACGTACAGCGGGTGGATCTGCTGGATCAGGGCCAGCTGGGTGACCTCGCCCTGTCCCACCAGCGCGCCTTCGGTGACCAGAGCGCGGCCGATGCGGCCCGAGATGGGCGCCGTGACGCTGGCGTAACCCAGGTTGATGCGCGCGGTCTGCAGCGCGGCCTTGGCGGCGGCCACGTCGGCCTGGGCGGCGCGCTGGCTCACCTGCGCATTGAGGAACTCCTGCGGGCTGATGGCTTTGGCGGCCTGCAGCGGCTCGTAGCGCTGCACCAGGGCCGTGGTCTGGGCCAGGTTGGCTTCGGCTCGGGCCAGCGTGGCCTGGGCGCTGTCGAAGGCGGCCTGGTAGGTGGCCGCATCGATCTGGAACAGGGGTTGGCCGGCCTTGACGTCGGCGCCTTCGGTGAACAGGCGCTTTTGCAGGATGCCGGCCACCCGGGCGCGGACCTGGGCGGTGCGCAGGGCCTCGAGGCGGCCAGGCAGCTCGGCCATCAGGGGAACTTCACCGGGTTGCACGGTGACCACCCCGACCGGCAGCGCTGGCGGCGCCGAACCGGCGGCCGCTGGCTGGGCCCCGTCCTGCTTGCTGCAACCCGAGAACAAGGCGGCAGCAGCCACCAGAGACACCCACATGCCCAAACGTCGCGTCATGGTCACCTCGACAAATACTTGCCTAGTCAATTGTTAGCCCGCCAATATACCCATGAATTGCAGAGGGTTTGTGAAGTCGGGCGGAAAAGCCCCGCCTCAGGCTGGGGCCAATGCGCCGTCGGAAGACTCGTCGAGCACGCCGCCGCTGGCTGCCAGGTGGCCGTCGTCGGCCCAGCCGACCATGGTCAGGCCATCGGGGCTGTAGAGCAGGCGGTTGATGGTCGCGTTGCCGATGGTCCAGCTGCGCGGCGCCGTCAGCTCGATGCCATTGGCCGCGCGGTAGAAGCAATCGAGCACGCCGCCATGGGCCACGACGACGATGGTCTGGCCCAGGTGGCGTTGCGCCAGGCGCGTCAGGGTGCCGACGCAGCGCTCGTAGAACTCGGTGAGGGTCTCGCCGCCCACAGGGCCGTAGGCCGGGTCACGCTGCTTCCAGCGGCGGGCCTGCTCGGGCCAGCGGGTGTGGATTTCGTCGTGCGTGAGGCCCTC
>Ga0208492_1001236_pt1 | contig 16777 bp, 12 predicted proteins | sample Subbioar_CSW14AB_FD_184820 | JGI IMG/M metagenome (GOLD analysis project Ga0208492, IMG submission 184820) | Serpentinite rock and fluid subsurface biosphere microbial communities from McLaughlin Reserve, California, USA - CR12Mar_CSW14AB (SPAdes) | ecosystem: Environmental > Terrestrial > Deep... | reverse complement strand
GAAAGAATGGATCTTGCCCGATTTATCTATGGCACTTATCATCGAAAAGTGTCTTGAAGATGCAATCTGCGGGCCTCTGGTATTTCCCAAATGCATCCCTTTGACCTCAGCAACAAGAACTGCCGGAGAAAAATTTAACCCGTTATCCGTCGAAGTCATGCAATATATCTTATCTGCATACCCATACACCATACGAATATGTCCTTTTGTGTCTACAGATAAGTTAGGCTGCTGTCCATTTATTTGTTCTTCAGGCTGAATAAATGAGCTGAAGATGAGATTGCTAAAAGTTAAAATCAGAAATAATGTCTTCATAAGGGTTTTAAATAAGAATATTAAGGTAATATAAAAAATACTCAATTGAAATTAGTATAAAAATTAAAAGCAAACTTTCGTATTGTCTGATTGGCAGGATTATTGTTTTTAAACTCCTATACCAATAAAAACATTGAATTATGAAAAGACTATTTATTATCGCGATGCTGGGCCTGGGAATAGGTCTGACAGCATGCAACAAGAATGAGAGCGGCAGTAATATGACCAAAATGAATATTAAGCTAACTGATGCTCCTGCTGCTTATGATGCAATTTACCTTAGTGTCAAAGAAATACAAGTATTAACATCAGGAGGCAGAAGTACTCTTGAAGTTGGGCCAGGTCCATTCAATATTTTGAATTTCAGAATGGGAAAAGATACACTCATTGCATCTAAAGATGTTCCATCCGGCACCATCCAGGAAATAAGACTTGTTTTGAATGATACCGGTAACAGTGTAGTTGTTAATGGAAGCAACTATGCACTGACCACTCCAAGCGGCCAGAGTTCAGGGGTAAAACTTAAAGTGCAGGAAACACTTGAAGAAGGCGTGGCTTATACCCTGCTTCTGGATTTTGATGCAGCAAAATCAATTGTTCAGGCAGGAAATGGCAAATATCTGCTTAAACCTGTTATCAGAGCAATTCCAAATGCGGTTTCGGGTGCGATCACAGGAGTGATTAGTCCTGCTACTTCCAGTCCTAAGATCTATGCTATAGCCGGTACAGATACATTAGGCACAATAACCGATGCCAACGGAAAATTCTGGTTCCCGGGTGTTGCTGCAGGAACATATAAAGTAGAAATCGACCCTATAGCTCCTTATCTGAAAAAGACTATTGAAAATGTAGTTGTAGTTCAGGGATCCGTTAAAGATCTTGGAACAATCAGCGTTATTCCATAAGAAATCAAATGAACGAAAAAGGCTCTCCGGAGCCTTTTTCGTTATAAAGGAATTCAGATTTGCTCTGCGGTATAACCTGCCGACTTGACCGCATCGATAAGCTCCTCAGGCTTCAGATCTGTGCTAACAGTTAGAATTTTATCCGGAGATTCCAGATTCACCTGCCAGTTATCCTTTCCAGCAGTTTCATTCAAAGCCGGACCTACCTGAGCCAGGCAACCGGTACATTTAATATTAGTTTTGAATTTAATTGTGTTCATATTCTTTAAGATTTAACAGAGTTTAATTTTAGTGTTTTCAATCTCAGACTGTTACTTACAACAGATACAGAGCTAAGAGCCATTGCTGCTCCGGCGATCATAGGGTTAAGCAAAAAGCCATTGTATGCATACAGTACGCCGGCAGCAAGCGGAATACCGATCAGATTATAGATAAAAGCCCAGAATAAATTCTGACGGATGGTCTGAACAGTTTTCCTTGACAATTCTAAAGCTTTGGGAATTGACTGAAGGTTAGAAGTAATCAGGGTTATTTTTGCAACATCCATTGCGATATCCGATCCTCTTCCCATTGCTATACTGACATCAGCCTGGGCTAAAGCATGCGAGTCATTAATCCCATCGCCTACCATGGCAACAACTTTTCCTTCAGACTGGAGTTTCTTAATAAAATCGGCTTTATCTGAAGGCAGGACTTCAGAACGATAACTCTTTATACCCACCATTTCTGCTACTGCAGAAGCCGCCTTCGGGCTGTCTCCGGTAAGCATATGTACTTCTATGCCCTGTGAATGAAGCTGGTGAATTGCTTCAGCTGAGGTATCCTTAACCTTATCAGCTATTGTAATTATCGCCAAAACCCTGTTTTGATCAGCAAAAAAGATCACTGTTGAGGCATCATCAGGTCTGCTGTCCAAAAATTCATTCTGAAAGGAACTCAGCTGAATATGATTTTCCTTAAGTATCCTGTGATTTCCCACAAAATATTCAAATCCCTTAAAAGTACCCTTCACCCCTCTCGCGGTTAAACTTTCGAATGCCGATAATTCGACAGTTGATACCTGATCCTCTTTAAGCTTTCCTGTAACCGCATCTGCCAGCGGATGCTCTGAATTTATTTCCAGACTATACAAAACCCTCAAGTATGCGTCAACATTGCCTGCAATTTCCGGATTCCAGTTTATCGAGGTGAGTACCGGCCTTCCTTCTGTAATCGTCCCGGTCTTATCCAGAATAACCGCATCTACTTTATAAGCAAGCTCCAGACTTTCAGCATCCTTAATGAGGATATTATTCTCAGCACCCTTGCCGACTCCAACAATAATCGCTGTCGGAGTAGCCAGTCCAAGGGCACAGGGACAAGCAATTACCAATACGGTCACAGAAGTCAGCAATGCATGAGTAAAGGCCTCCTCTCCGCCAACCAACATCCAGACAATAAAAGTAAGTATTGATATTCCGATCACTACAGGAACAAATATTCCGGCGATCTTATCCACCAGTTTCTGTACCGGTGCCTTACTGCTTTGCGCCAGCTGCACCATTTTAATAATATGTGCCAGCAGGGTATCAGCCCCAACTTTTTCAGCTTTATATTGCAGACTACCTTTCTGATTAATTGTTCCAGCAAATAATTTGTCACCTACAGCCTTGGTAACGGCTATTGGCTCACCACTAATCATACTTTCATCAATATAGGAAGAGCCTGAAACCACTATTCCATCAACGGCAACCCGCTCACCCGGTCTTAGCAGAATAATCTGTTCAGGACGGACTTCCGAGATAGGTATCTCCTCCTCATTCCCATCAGCAATTATTCTCACTGTTTTAGGCTGCAAACCCATCAGTTTCTTAATTGCACCTGTGGTATTCGCTTTAGCTCTTTCCTCAAGAAGCTTACCCAATGAAATAAAAACAATAATGACCGAAGCAGCTTCATAATAAACGTGAGGGTGAATACCTCTGCTATGCCAGTACTCCGGATAAATAGTATTAAAGGCACTGAATATATATGCAATACCGGTACTTAAGGCTACAAGAGTATCCATATTGGCCATACCATGCTTTGCCTGTTTCCAACCGTTAATAAAGAAATTTCGTCCGTACCAGAATACGACGGGAGCACTTAAAACCATGGATATCCAGGTACCATATGGCATATCCATAAAGAACATACCAATTAAAAATACCGGGAGGGTTAAAATCGAGGCCCGGATCGTTCTTTGCCTGATCTCCTCATATTTCTTTTGCTGCAAACTTTCCTGCAGTTCTGCAGAATTATCTTCATCAATAATCAGGTCATATCCAATAGAACGGATACTCTTCTGTAAGTCTTCAGGATCCGTTTTTTGTATATCATATTCAGCCCAAGCTGAATTATCCGCAAAATTGACACCGGCATCAATGACTCCATCTACCGACTTCAACATTGATTCAACACTTACTGCACATCCCGCACAGGTCATACCTGTTACCGGGAAAGTCGACCTCTTTCTGTTTAATAAGGCTGTTTTATTCTGAATTTCAGATGCTGCTTCCATAGTAATGATTTACAATACAAAATTAGGAAAGACCATCCGCGAAGATTTACATAATTGTCTGAAAGGCTTATAGTATTCTGTGTTTAAACTAATCAGAGACTATCAATAGACTTCCTGTGCTTATCCATAGGTCTGGACTTTTTAAACTGGCTGGGAGTCTGGCCGGTAATTTTTTTAAACTGTGCAGAAAGATGTGCAATACTGCTGTAACCGAGCTGATCAGCGATTTCACTCAAGCTTAACTCATCATAAAACAGCAGTTCCTTGACCCGCTCAATTTTTTGCCGGATGATGAACTGTTCAATAGTAATTCCTTCAACCGAAGAAAACAGAGTACTCAGGTAATTATATTCATGAAAAACCTTATCAGAAATCAATTTAGACCAATTGAATTTTTCAGCAGGCGCTTCAGAATGATGAATCTTTTCAATAATCATGTTCTTAATCTGCTCAATCAGTTTGCTTTTGCTGTTATCCAGAAGTTCAAAGCCAAGCTCATTCAAATGTTTATTTAGAGTATCAAGCTGTTTCTCATTCAATTCCTCTTCTTTCAGCTTAACAACTCCCATTCTTACATCTATGGGATGCAGATCGAGCCTGACCAGTTCATTCTGAACTGCCATAATACATCTGTTGCAAACCATATTTTTAATATATATTTCCATACTCTTAAAAATCAATCTCAATCAAACAAAAGACCTGTAATCATCTGATTCATATTACTTTACTAAACAATCAAAGGCTTCGTTTTAATAGCTGAGCGTTGATTGCCACAATAATTGTACTGATACTCATTAACACAGCTCCGGCTGCAGGACTCAGCAAAAAATCCGGATACAGAACTCCTGCTGCCAGTGGAATTGCAATAATATTATAGCCCACTGCCCAGATTAAATTTTGAATCATCTTCTTATAGGTAGCCCTGCCAAATCTGATAATATTGACTATATCGCGGGGATCACTGTTAACCAGCAGGATATCTGCAGTCTCGGCAGCAACATCAGTTCCTGAGCCAACTGCAATACCCACATCCGCCTGAGCAAGTGCAGGCGCGTCATTTACACCATCACCGGTCATGGCCACGATTTCGCCTTTCTGCTGAAACTCTGATACCTTTTGCTGCTTCTGATCGGGCAATACATTCGCCAAAAAGCCATCCATTCCCAAAGTATCAGAAACAGATTTAGCCACATACTCATTATCCCCTGTGAGAAGATAGGATTTAATTCCCATTGATCTAAGATCTTCAATAGCGGCTTTTGATGATGGTCTTATAGTATCTGAAAGAGTGATTATTCCGGCAGCTTTTCCATCAATCAATAAAAAGTTAACAGTTTCAGATGCCTGATTAATCTCAGAAGGAATTTCCGGAACCGGTATGTTCTCCTTTCTGAAATAATTCGGTCCGGCGGCAATCACCTGTTTCTCCTTCACTTTTCCCTTAACACCGATTCCCGGAAGATATTCAAATTCAGCCGATGGCCAGAGTTCGAGCTTTTTAAGCTCTAATGATTTCTTTACACCTTTAGCAATATAATGCTCCGAATTCTGTTGCAAAGAAGCCGCAAATTGAAGAATATCATCCTCTGAATAGTTATGATCAAGAACAACGATTCGCTGTATGCTATGAGAACCTTCTGTCAAGGTTCCTGTTTTATCAAAAATTACCAGACTCAGCTTTCTGGAGGTTTCAAATGCAGTTCTGTTCCTGATCAGAAGTCCGTTAATTGCCGCCTGGGAGGTAGAAATAGCTACAACCAGAGGAATAGCTACACCGAGCGCGTGAGGGCAGGAAGTGACCATCACAGTAACCATTCGTTCCAATGCAAAAGCAATATCTCCATCCTTGCCAAACCAGAATAAAAAAGTGATTATCCCAACACTTAAGGATATATATGTAAGCCATTTGGCTACCTTATTTGCCAGATTCTGTGTTCTGGATTTAACTGACTGGGCACCCTGCACCATATGAATTACCTTGGTGAGGTAACTTTCTTCACCGGTGCCGGTAACAAGAACTTTTATCGAACCATCTCCATTGATAGAACCTCCAATTACTTTATCATCACTTTGTTTATGAACCGGGATACTTTCTCCGGTGAGCATGCTTTCATTAACCATTGAATGTCCGCTGATAACTGCTCCGTCAGCAGGGATTTTTTCTCCGGGCTTAACCAGAATGACATCTCCGTTCCGGAGTTCTTGAAGTGGAATATCATGCACCTCCCCGTTTCGTTCTACATGTACAGCAGATGGGAGTAATTCTACCAGTGTTTCCAAAGCACGGGAGGCTGCATGCTGAGAACGCATTTCAAAGTAATGTCCGAGTAGCATAATATCTATCAGAGTAGCAAGCTCCCAAAAGAAATCCATCCCTTTCAAACCAAAAATAACTGAAGTGCTGTAGATGAATGCTACAAGTATAGCCACCCCAATCAGGGTCATCATTCCAGGATTTGAATACTTTATTTCCTGCAGCATACCAATTAGGAAAGGCTTTCCTCCGTAAATGAAAAGAATAAGGCTAATCCCTAACAAGACAAACTTATCCCCCGGAAATTCAATATGAAATCCAAACCAGTGCTGAATCATTTCTGAAAGAAGCAAAACCGGAACCGTAAGAATAAGGCAAATCCAGAAGCGCTTTAAAAAGTCTGCGGTATGATGACCTGCATGTTCATCAATGACCGTGGCTGCCTCCTGTTTATTCCCTTTTCCTTGCGAATGATACTGATGCTCATCCGAAGTATGAACATGTCCGTGATGATGGTGTTCCATAGTTTAATATTTAGTATGTAACATAAAAATAAGGTATTTAGCCTTACATCTTGCTCATATCATGTCCCGACATCAGGTCAGCGCCCTTTTTCAGGATAAATTCACTGGATAACAAATAAGCACCACTTACAACTGCTTCCTGAACGTTTTCAAGGCCTGAAAGGATAATTACCCGTTCCGAATCTTCTTCACCAATACGAACCATTCTTGGTGAAAATGTATTTTTTCCGGTTTTAATCCATACATGTGCGCCTGTCTGATCCCTTATTACCGCTTCAAGCGGAAGACTTACTGCACTCACTATTTCAGTTTGTGGTAAAAATATCGTAGCCTGCATTCCCGGCTGCATGTATCCCGTATTCCTTACAGGAGCTCTCACTTTCAGAATTTGAGTGGATGGATCAATTTGAGGAGAAATAAAATCCACCAAAGCGGTTTGTTCATCTCCACTGTTTCCGTTCAGACTGTATCTGACCTTTGTCCCAATTTTAATATCCTGTATCTCAGAAGGATAAACGTCCATTTCAAGCCAAAGCATATCTAAACTTTCTAATTTCATAACCGGACTGCCTTCTGAAAGATACTGTCCCTCACCAATGTTTAGTTCTTTGACAATACCTGCTGATCTTGAGTAAATCGTAACCAGGGGTTTTAAATTGCTGCCCTGATTCAATGCATTGATCTGAGCATCTGTATACCCAAACAAACGGAGTTTATTTTTAGCGGCATCTCTCATCGACTGATAGATTTTTTCTGAAGGAAATGCTGCGATCTGTTTCAGCTGAAGCAGATAGTCCTGCTGCAGGGTTTGAAGTTGCTCACTATAGATCTGAAGCAATGCCTGTCCTTTAGCCACCGGCCGGCCGGTTTCTTTAATGAACAAACGTTCCACACGACCTGAATAACGACTTGAAATCATTTCTGTACGATCTTCGTCTACTATCAGGCGTCCATTCAACACTCTGGATGTACTGAAACCTGAACTATTGATTTTCATTGTCCGGACATTTGCCAGTTGAATCTGACTTTCGCTTAAGGTGAGCTCATTCTTCCCACCTGAAGCGTTTACAGGAACCAGATCCATTTTACAAATAGGGCAAGTCCCTGGCCCGTCATTCATAATCTGAGGGTGCATCGGACAAGTATACTTTTCCTGAGAAGCACTTTTATTTTCTTTATCCTGTGTACAGGAACTTAATCCGAACCCGGTAAAACCCAGAAATAAAAAAATTAACCCTGATAATATTCTATTTTTAATCATAACCTTTCAGCTTTAATAAAACTCTCACTATCAACGAGAAACCATGCATTTAAAGCAAGCTCCTGATCTGCAGCAATACTCGTTCCGATATCAACCCATTTATCTGTCTGGCTTATCAAGGTGACATAAACAGGAACAAATGCATCCCTCTTTTTAACGAAGACAACATATTTTTCCCCGAGTTTAAGTACAGCCGTCCTTGGTAACCAGTGACCTTCTGCCCTTGCTTCTTTTTCCACAGTAATCAGTTGTCCAACCTTCCAGTTCTTATGTTGATTGGGCAAATTCGCCTTAACCAAAGAATAATTCTGCCCTTCACTATAAAAGGGCTGGATCAGACTTACGCTGCTCTCCGACTTCTGATCCGGAATATCCAGTGCACTGACATCAATCTTACTGCCTGGCTTAAACTCTTTTAACAATTCCGGATTCACATAAAATTCTGCCCAAACCTGAGCGGTACTGATCAGGTTAAATAAAGTTTGACCTGCAGAAACATACTGTCCTTCTCTGAGTTGAAAAGCCTGGCCGGTATTAATGACCGGCGGATCAGGAACCTCAGCTGAGGATGATCCCGAAGTCATTGAATTCATCTCTGAAGATCCGGAGGAGCTGATTCTTGTACTTCCTGATCCGCTTGAACCTCCTCCCTGATTCGAGCCGGCATTCAGGTCAGCCACATAACCGGAGTACGGACTATAAACAGAAATAGTATAGTTAATCCTGCCTGTCTGAAGCACCTGATTAATCTGAGCATTACTCATTCCCAGATATAATAACTTCTTTTTTGCTGATTCAAGAAGCCCCGCATCAGCATTTGATTTCAGGAATAATAATTCCTGCTGGGCATTTGCCAGATCAGGACTATAGATATCCATAATCTTCTGCCCCTGACTAACCATCTGATAATTGTATTTAACATACAAGCGCTCTATACGTCCGCTGACTCTTGCAGATAAAGATTTCCAGTTATTGGTATTGTAATTAATTATACCCTTCACCTTTAGTACGGTACTTTTAAACCCTTTCTCAGGCTTTATAGTACTGATTTCGGAAATTACGTGCTCATTTACGGGCCTTACCAGTGTATTGAGGCTCTGATCTGCCGCGGCATGTCCGTCGTGATGATCTACAGGAACCAAATCCATTTTACAGATCGGGCATGTACCGGGACCGTCTTTTAAAATTTCGGGGTGCATCGGACAGGTATACTTCACAGCAACCTGTTCAGATTTCTCCTTTGAGTTACATCCTGTCAGAATGAATCCCAGAACAAGGAAAATCGCAATACTACCTTTGAATATTTTTTTCATATGCTGTAATCATTTGATAAAACTTCTGCAACTGTTCCAGATAAGTCATTTGCGACATATTTAAGGCCTCCCATCCATCAATTACTGTATTCAGATCAGATTTATTTTCCTGATAGGACAACATCGAAACCTTAAGATATTTCTCAAGTGAGGGCAGTATCTTATTCTCATAATTACTGATCTGTTTCTGCATTGTGGTGAGTTCATTTTCCATTGATTTGGTCATACCCAGCATCTCGGTCAACATGGCTGACTTTTGCTGACGCATGGCCTCCCGCTCAAAATTCATGGACTTAATTTCAGATTTATACATTTTCTGTGACCATGGAACAATCGGTATGGATAACATTCCCATCACAGTAAACTGCCTTGGCATCATAGCGGAATAGCTTGACATATGATCAAAACGAATCTTGAAATCAGGCTTGCTTTCCTGACGCATCTGGTTGATATTCTTCTCCATTGCATGAATATCATGCTCCATATGGAGAATATCGCTTCTGGTACCCGCAAAATATGCAGTATCCAGATCAGCCTTTGGCGTAAAACTAACCTTCATGCCGGTATCAATATCCAAGGCTGAGGCAGGCATTCTGTTCATCAGTGCATTCAAAGCAATTTTCTTCGAACGCATATCCGCTTCAGTCATCAGAATCATATTCTCTGCCTCATAAGTCCGGCCCTCTGCTTTGAAAATCTGGTTCAAACCTCCCTGATTAAAGGGAAACCGAATTTCAGCAAGCTTTTTCATCGATTCCATTATCTGCTGATTTTCTTTCTGAAAACGAATCTTCCGGTGATCAATCAGCAGACCGAAATATAATTCCCTTGCTTTTGCCCTTAGCTCGTTAAACCGTTCACTTTTACCATACACATCCGTAAGCGACTGAGTACTGAGATATTCCTTTCTGGCTTTAATTTTAGCAGGATTAGGTATCTCCTGCTCGGCACTAAGCATAAAGGCCCCTCTGTCGCTGTCAGAAATTTTACCCTGAAAAGGATAAGGGCTCATAAACGTTCCTACCCCAACCATCGGAGCCATCCATGCTCCTGCACCTTCAACTTTGGCATCTTTGCTCTGAATACGGCTGTCATAAGCTTTTAATGCAGGATTATTCTGGCTGATTTCTTCAAATACCTGTTCCAGGCTCAAAGGCTGTTGAGCCAATGTATTCAGCGAACATAACAGAAGAACAGGCAACAGTATTTTCTTAATGCTTAACATCATACACCTCCAGTTTTCCAAATTTTTTCAATTCATATTCTTTCGTCATCAGAAAAATCAATGGCGTTACCAGTAAAATATGCGTTGATGAGGTTAATACCCCACCAATCATAGGTAATACTATGGGTAACATCACATCACTGCCCACTCCATTCGACCATAAGACCGGAACCAGACCGAATAAAGCAACAGATACCGTCATTAGCTTTGGTCTGAGACGTTTGGCAGCGCCGTTAATCACATATTCCCTCAGATCTTCTTTGGTAATCGTTTGGCTGGAATTCCCCTTTAACTGAACCAGCTGCTGCATGGCATCATTCAGGTAAATAACCATAACCACTCCGGTTTCAACAGCAATACCAAACAGAGCGATAAAGCCTACTGCTACCGCAACCGAAAGATTTACGCCCCAGAAATAAACCAGATATGCCCCGCCAATCAATGCAAATGGAATGGTAACAAGGCTGAGGAAAGCTTCCCTGATCGACTTAAATGCCAGATATAATGCCAGAAAGATGACCAGCAAAACTACCGGAAGAATGTAAAGCAGGGTTTGCTGCCCCCGCATCAGGTTCTCATATTGTCCGCTCCATTCTACAAAATAGCCGTTCGGTAATTTCAATTCTTTGTTCAGCTTATCAATTGCTTCCTGAACGGTATGCCCCAAGTCCCGGTCTCTGACATTAAACATCACAGCTCCTCTCAGAATGGCATTATCAGAAGTAATCATCGGCGGACCATCCACAAAACGTATATCAGTTACCGCAGATAATGGAATGGTCCCTGCATCAGGAGAATTTAAAGGTATACGCTTTAATTTGTCGATGCTGTTCCGATAATCTTCGCCTAAACGCAGATGGATATTAAAACGCTTTCTACCCTCAACGGTTGATGCAAAAGGAGCTCCTCCGATGGCAGTCTCTACTGTTGTATTCACATCGTCCACATTCAATCCGTAACGTTCCAGTTTATCGCGCTGAATATCAATTTCCAGGTATTTACCTCCTGAAACAGGTTCTACATACAGATCCTTTACCCCTTCAATATGCTGAAGAATTTTCTGCACATCCTGTGAAATATGACTGATCTGCTTTAAATCCTGACCGTAAACCTTCACACCAACATCTGTACGAATACCTGTTGAAAGCATATTTATCCGGTTGATGATTGGCTGTGTCCAGCCATTAACAACCCCAGGTATCTGCAATTTAGAATCCAGCTCATTGATAATATCCTTTTTGGTTATACCCGGACGCCATTCTGATTTAGGTTTTAATGAGATAATTGTCTCAATCATACTAATCGGAGAATTATCTGTTGCCGAACCGGCACGGCCTGCTTTGCCCAACACATGATCTACTTCCGGAACAGATTTTATAATCTTATCCTGTACCTGAAGAATTCTCTTGATTTCTGTATTGGATACATCGGGTAAGGTAACCGGCATAAAAAGTACCGACTGTTCATCGAGAGGCGGCATAAACTCACGACCCAAACTCATCATCATGGGCACACTAATTACCAGTGCCAGAATATTAACTCCGATAGTTGTTTTCCGGTTACGGATACAGGCACGGATAACCGGGAGATAAACCCTCTCCATACTTCTGTTAATCGGGTTTTCATGCTCGAGCCTGAATCTTCCCTTCATAAAAAAGGATATAATGACCGGTGCCAGCGTCAGCACTAAAATGGCATCGATAACCAGAATAAATGTTTTGGTATAGGCCAGCGGATGGAACAATTTACCTTCTTGTCCGCTGAGTAAAAACACAGGCAAAAAGGATACAACTATAATAACCGTTGAGTAAAATACTCCTCTTGAAACCTGTTTACAGGCTTTACCGATAATATTCAGCCTTTCTTCATCAGAGAGTCTGACATAATCCCTTTTCTTTTCAGAATCAGCTGATAATTTCTTCTTATTCCACATCTGAATTCCCTCCTTTCCTTTGTTCGTTTAATTCGGCCTGCCTTACCGCAAGATTTTTATAAGAATTTTCTGCCATAATAATTCCATTATCGACAATAACACCGATAGCAAGTGCTATACCTGTCAGCGACATGATATTCGACGATATATCAAATGCATTAAGCACTATAAAACTTGCTGCTATAGTAATCGGAATCTGAATAATAATGCTTACCGCACTTCTCCAGTGAAACAGGAATGCAATTACAATCAGGGAAACCACAATCATTTCTTCAATTAAAGTAGTTTTGATAGATGATATAGACTCCTCAATCAGCTCAGATCTGTCATATACAATATTGAATTTCATCCCCTTAGGAAAACCTTTGGCTACATCGAGCATTTTGGCTTTTACCTTTCTGATCACCTCATCGGCATTTTCGCCGTAACGAAGTACCACAATACCACCCACCGCTTCACCGGTACCATTATAATCAAAAATGCCCAGCCGGCTTTCTCCGGCCATCTGCACAGTTCCTATATCACGGATTTTTACAGGAATGGAGTTTTGGGTTCTGACAGACAGATTCTCAATTTCCTGAATAGACTTCAGATAACCTGTCGTTTTGATGATGTATCCGATACCGCTCATCTCAAACTTTCTCCCGCCTGCCTCGTTATTATTGCTCTTAACGGCTCGCATCACATCCTGAACAGTCAGCTTATAATAACTTAACTTGTTAGGATCTATACTGATCTGGTACTGTTTCTGAAAACCACCGTAAGATGCGATTTCACTCACCCCCTGAACATTCTGAAGGGCGAATTTTACATACCAGTCCTGTATTGCCCTTTGCTCACCCAAATCCATACCGGGAGCATCCAGAGTATACCACAGAACATGTCCCACACCGGTGCCATCCGGCCCGATAGTGGGATTAACCCCATCCGGCAATACATTCCTGATTGAGTTCAGGCGCTCCAGAACCCTTGATCTTGCCCAATAAATATCTGTATCATCTTCAAAAATGACATAGATGAAGCTCATACCGAACATGGAATTTGCCCTGACATACTTTACCTGGGGCATTCCCTGAAGATTGGTTACCAATGGATAGGTAACCTGATCCTCTATAATCTGCGGGCTTCTGCCCATCCACTCAGTAAACACGATAACCTGATTCTCAGAAAGGTCCGGAATAGCGTCAATCTTACTTGTTTTTACCGAGTAAATCCCCCATGCAAATATTCCTACTGCAAAAAGCAGAACAACAAAACGATTACGTAGGGAGAATGAAATTAATTGTTCAACCATTGCATTTAGTGTTGATGTGAATCATGTGCACCTGTGTCTGCAGCTGTACTGTCTGTTGCTGCAACCAGATCCATTTTACAAATAGAACAGGTACCGGCTTGATTACTTTGGATTTCGGGATGCATCGGACAAGTGTAAACTGAAGCTGAAACAGGAGCTGAAAGAGTATCGGCTGCTGCCGGAGCCGGTTTCCCGGAACTGCTGCACGCTGCAAAAAACAAAACAATTAAAATAGCTGTGGAGCTAAATAAATTTCTCATGATAAAGCATTAAAAAAATAAATATTGATTACGAATAATTTTGAATTGCAGGCAAGGCCTGAACAAGTCGTTAAATCAGATTGTTAGTTAAAACAAACGATATAAGAAGGCATGTATAGCCATAGCAGACTGAAAGAAATCAGACTGAAGAGGAATGAATCAAATACGGAAATTACAATGGAGCAGAAAAGCGGATGCTTTCTGTTTCCGGGGAGGGGCATTAATCGCGGGAATCAGATTTTCCTGCGTACGATTATAAACAAACTTAAACTCAGGATAAACAAGCGGTGTAAGATCAATTACTTTAGCCTGAATATTATTGAAAGAAGCTTTCTGGGATTCTTTCAATTTCAACTCCTGCTTCTGGTCTTTGCAGCAATCCTCAGAAATACCCTTCCTCATCCCGCAGTTATCACAATTATCTGCACGCTCAGAACCATCATCAGATAACCCCCACTCAATCAGCTCTCCCATGCAATAATGGAAATGCACGGTTGCTCCTGAGGAAACACTCAGGTAAAATACAGCTAAAACGGTGATTAAAAGCCTTTTCATGTAATTGCGATACAAAGATTGGGATAAAATCCTGTAATTTCTTATATAATTTTCGGAAATGTTTACAGAATCATTGTTGAAAGGTTAATTATAATTTAACTAATCACTAGAAAATCTTTCGCTCATGGCCGCTAGGCCTACTTCTTTTACTACAGCAGAAAAGAAGCAATGCCGAGCCGCCCCTAGTGGCGAGACCACGAAGGCAATTAAAAAATATGAGTAATGCCAAACGGCCCCTCTGTGGCGAAAGCATGAACAACTTTAAAAAACAATAAAAAAGGTGAATGATAACGAGCGCTCCCGACGATGGAGCAATACCATTAATTTAAGATAAAAAGGGGGTCGTGGCCTCCGCCACGATGACAGTTCAATATTTATTATAAGTGGAGATCATAGAAATCGTCAGGATCGGAGTGAGTACCAAAAAAGCATTTTCAATTTGTAAATTATAGCTATTAATAAGACTCCAATGCTGATCATCAGCTCAATATCATTGTTTGAGAATTAAGATCCTGACGGAGGTCAGGATCTCCTATTATTAAAAAATACATTGTCATTCTCGTGGAAGCGAGAACCTCCCTGTAATTAACCCTTAATTTATCTTTAAACTAATGACATTGAGCGATAGAGGGAGGCAAGCTTATGAAGATGCCTTAAATTGACCTGTGAAAATAAAGTTCAAACAGTTAAAAGTATCTTCCAACTAGAAATTCCTATTGAAATTCCATAAATTAAACCCAATACAATTTCCTAAAAAAACCATGAAAAACCTTTATTACCTCATTATCTGCCTCTTAATCTCAGGAATCAGCAACACATTATTTGCTGAAACCATTGCTGCACCCAGCTGGAAAGCAGGAACTGCCCGTGCCAACATCACTCCAGAAGAACACATGTGGATGGCCGGTTATGCTTTCAGAAACAAGCCCTCTGAAGGTAAACTGACCGATCTCTGGGCCAAAGCACTCGTTCTGGAGGATGCCAAAGGGCAGCGTGCTGTGATGATTTCACTGGATCTGGTTGCCATCCGTAAGGTTATTTCCGAACCTGTCAGAAATCGTATTGAGCAGGAATATGGTTTGAAAAGGTCTCAGATTCTGATCAATGCCTCTCACACTCATACCGGTCCTGAAACACAATCAGCACCTCACATTTTTACTCTGGAAAAGAAAGAATTAGATAAAATCGATCGCTATGCAAAAAAGCTGGAAGATCAGCTCGTTAGGCTGGTTGGTGATGCAATCAGAAATCTGCAGCCTGCAAATCTATCTTCTGAGAACGGAGTAAGCCGCTTTCAGGTAAACAGAAGAAACAATAATGAGAATACATTGGGGTCACAGACCGAGTTAAAAGGGCCTAATGACTTTGCCGTACCCGTCATTAAGGTAACGAATACCAAAGGGAAGATCATAGCCATAGCCTTTGGTTATGCCTGTCACAATACGGTATTGGGCACCTATGAATGGTCGGGAGATTATGCCGGATTTGCGCAGATTGAACTCGAAAAAAGATATCCGGGGGCAACTGCATTATTCTTCCAGGGAGCCGGTGCTGACCTGAATCCCCTGCCAAGAAGAACAGTGGCATTGGCCATTCAATACGGTGAAACCCTGGCAGCCTCTGTCGACCGTGTTTTAAAAGAAGATATGAAGGTACTTTCACCTGAACTAAGCCTCAGCTATTCAGAAATTGACCTGAAATTTGAAAAGGCAAGTCCGACGAAAGAAGAACTCATGGCACTGATGAGTGATACCTCCAAAACTCCCGGTTATCTCAAGGCAAGTGCTAAAGTACTGCTTTCAAAGCTCGAAAATGGTGAAAAGCTCATGACATCCTACCCTTATCCATTGCAGGTATGGAAGCTCGGGGAACAGCCGCTCATCACCATGGGAGGGGAAGTACTGGTTGGATACAGTAATGCCCTGAAACAACTTTATGGTCAGCATATTTTTGTTTTTGGATATAGTAACGATGTAATGGCTTATATACCCACACGTATTGCCTGGAAGGAAGGCGGTTATGAAGCAAGCCGCTCACCGATATTTACTACCCCCTGGGCTTCGGATATTGAGGAGGTGATTATTGGGGAGATAAAAAGGATGGCGGGGGAATTAAGAATTACGAATTAAAAATTACGAATTAAAAATTAAAAATTACGAATTAAAAATTACGAATTAGGGGTGAATATACCTGATAGAACGAAACCCTTATCTTCCGCGTTTGCAACATACCGTAAGCACACATGTATTTTACCACTATGCATATGCGCTTAGTGTCTCCCGCTGGCGGGAGAATCAAAGAGGGTGGATGACTCCAATCGTCCGCGTTTGCAACCTACTGTGTACCCACATCTTCTCATCTCTAATTTTGAGGATTTATTGACCCGGAAAGAGTCAAAT
>Ga0208492_1001235_pt1 | contig 16799 bp, 13 predicted proteins | sample Subbioar_CSW14AB_FD_184820 | JGI IMG/M metagenome (GOLD analysis project Ga0208492, IMG submission 184820) | Serpentinite rock and fluid subsurface biosphere microbial communities from McLaughlin Reserve, California, USA - CR12Mar_CSW14AB (SPAdes) | ecosystem: Environmental > Terrestrial > Deep... | reverse complement strand
GGCATTCTATGAAAAGCATGGAGGTAAAACTATCATATATGCCCGTTTTATTCCAATTATAAGAACTTTTGCGCCTTTTGTTGCCGGTGTCGGGACAATGAGCTATATGAAATTTGCCACATATAATATTACCGGAGCAGTCTTATGGGTAGTTTCTTTCTTGTTTATAGGCTATTTCTTCGGCGGACTTCCCGTTATCAAAGATAATTTCACCTATGTTATCTTCGGGATTATAATCCTGTCTATACTTCCACCGATTATTGAATTGATCAGGGGAAAGAAACAAGCCCGGGCATAATATTTAAATAATCTTTGAGTTTATCCTGAATACCCTTTAGAGATAACCTTATTTCATTACATTTTTTGTCAGAATCTCTTTTACATTAACACTTATTTACATTGGAAGCTATTAGCAATATCCTTGATTTTGTACTGCATATAGACAAATATCTCATTAAGATTGTCGGTGATTATCGTACCTGGACTTACCTTATTATTTTTATGATCATTTTTGCGGAGACCGGTTTTGTGGTAACCCCGTTTCTGCCGGGTGATTCCCTGTTGTTTGCCGTAGGAGCCTTAATTGCAAAAGGGGAAACCGGATTGAATATTTATATCATGGGAATCCTGCTTATTTTAGCAGGTATCATCGGTAATACCGTTAATTATGTAATGGGTAATTTTCTGGGTTCAAAGGTTTTTAAGCCCGGAAATAAGGTTTTAAAAATCGAATATTATGATAAAACCAAAGAGTATTTCAATAAGAAGGGTGGTAATGTTCTTATTTTCAGTCGGTTCATGCCTATATTCAGAACAATGGCTCCCTTTGTAGCAGGAGTTGGTAAAATGAATTTTGGTCAGTTTACATATTACAACATAGTGGGTGCCATTCTATGGATAGTCAGTTTCCTGGGTATCGGATTTATTTTCGGTAATATTCCGTTTATCAGAGATAATTTTACCTATGTCATGCTGGTCATCATTGTGCTTACCATCTTACCGGCAGTGATTGCCGCGGTCAGGGCAAAGAGCTCAATGTCTGCCTGAATTAGTTTTCGGTCCGACCCAGTATTTTGCCCTTTTTAAACAGTTCGTTGATTTTTTCCTGCTCAAGTCTTTCAGAGTCATCGGGTAGTTTTGTTTCAAAATCTTTCAGCCTGGGTTGTCCTGCATCAACCCAGGCTGAATACCAGTAATTTCCTGTCATCAGTATCGAGGAGCGTAATTGCCGTTCAACCATGCCCTTTAATGCCTGATGATAGGCATAGGCATATTCTTCAGAATACTGCCGTGTTACAATTCCGTTGCGCTCACTGAAACTGAATTTTCGGCCTGAGGGTATTTTCCGGTTAATTCCTGCTTCAATTTTCAGGACGGAGTCAGTATAGGAATGTGAGGTTTTTACAATATCCCATGCGGTTTTCAGCGGATTCTCTATATAACGTGCCCGACCGGTAAATAAATCATATTCTGAGAAAAAGAGTTCCGGCAGACGGCTTTCCCAGAAACCATGGATACCGGTTTGTCCGGTTAGCTGTCCGTTATAGTTTTCTGTGGTATGCAGGGGTACATGGGCATCCGATACGTAATGGCCAAGGTCGGCAGATAGCCTTAGAATCCTGATTGAGTCTTTTTGCTGGAAGGCCTGCACAAGTGAATAATACGTTCTTTCAATTTGCCAGGGTACAATTCCGTTCTCCTGAAGAATCTTTCTTGTGAATTTGATTTCAGCATCTTTCCATTTTTCGGGAATACTGTCAAATGGGCTCTTGCCATAGCGGTCGGCATCGATGAAGTGTCTTGCTGCTTCTGAAGTGTCCGAATAACGACGCTTATCCGCATTTACAGCATGCGCAGTAATAAACTCAAGATTGTTCTTATAAAAACGGATCATTCCACCGGGTAGAGTAAATACGGCAGTTCTGTTGATTTTTTGATGACCGAAAAATCCCCAGGAAATGCAAAACAGAGCTGAGCTGATGATCAGAAAGATAAGCAGGCTATTCTTCATGATTTTTTCAGACTAAGTTCAGCGCCCGGCTATTAAGAAAAGAAAGTAATTATTTAACGGCAGCTATAATTAAGTGAATGGCCGGAGATGGAGCTTATAATCCTGGTTGGGATGGGAGTAAAAGGATAGTTTTAGCGATTTAAAGATAGGGATGGAAAGACTTTTTTATTCTGTCAGCACACAAATCTGATTTTTTTAAATTATGCTTTGTATTTTAAAATAATCGGCATATATTTGCAGTCCTTAAAAGAAGGACGGAATAATAAGCTTAAGAAATGGCAAATCATAAATCATCAATAAAAAGAATCAGATCAAACGCAGCTAAGCGTTTACGTAATCGCTATCAGGCGAAAACCACCAGAACTGCAATTAAAAGATTACGTACTGCTACTGATAAGGCAGAAGCTACACCGCTTTTGAGTAAAGTGATCTCTATGCTTGATCGTTTGGCCAAAAAGAACATCATTCACAAAAATAAAGCTTCAAACAATAAATCTAAACTGACAAAGTTTGTTAACGGATTGAAGTAATTTATAAAAATACTTTTGAAAAGGGATTCTGATTTTCAGAATCCCTTTTTTTTATGCTCAATTCTTTTAGATTTAGCTATGAGAACTTATGAGCAAAAGATAACAATCAAAGCATGGGCTGAAGAAGATCGCCCCAGAGAAAAACTTTCGGTAAATGGCAGAAGAAGTCTGAGTGATGCTGAGCTGATTGCCATCCTGATTGGTTCGGGAAATAAAGACGAAAGTGCGGTTGAGCTTAGTAAACGGATTCTGTATTCGTGTAATAATGATCTGAATCAGCTTGCCAGATTAAGTATTGCGGAATTGTCACGATTTAAAGGGATTGCTGAAGCAAAAGCAATCAGTATTATTGCAGCACTGGAACTTGGCAGACGCAGGAAAGAGACATCAAGCGCGAAAAGAACGCAGGTAAAAGATAGTATTGATGTTTACGAGTCGATCGTGTCATGTTTTAAAGATCTGAACCATGAAGAGTTCTGGATTTTAGTCCTGAATCGTGCCAATATCATTACTTCAAAACATCTGATCAGTAAGGGAGGACAATCCGGAACCATTGCCGATCCCAAGATCATCTTCAATATTGCTCTTGAAAATCATGCGGCATCACTGATATTAGCCCATAATCATCCTTCAGGTAACTTAAAGCCAAGTAATGCAGACCTTGAGCTTACCAGAAAGTTAAAATCGGCAGGTCAGTTTCTGGACATTCCGATCCTCGATCATCTGATTATAACTGATACGGGCTTTTTTAGTTTTGCAGATGAAGGAATGCTTGACTGATGTTTCATTGATAATATCCTGTTCAGAAACTATCTTACATCTCGCATCTCAAATCTCATATCTCTTGTTATCTTTGCCAATTAGCATTTTTATAACATGAAGATCTCTTATAAGTGGTTGCAGCAATTCATTCAAACAGATAAAAGCCCTGAACAATTATCTCTTATTCTGACCAATATTGGTCTGGAGGTGGAGAGTTTGGAAAAAGTTCAGCCGGTTCCCGGCGGACTTGAAGGACTGGTAATCGGTTATGTGAAAGAATGTGTACAGCATCCTAATGCCGATCGCCTTAAGGTTACCAAAGTAGACGTAGGCCTTTCAGAAGATCTTCAGGTAGTGTGTGGGGCAAATAACGTTGCAGCCGGACAGAAAGTGGTTGTGGCTACAGTTAATACAACCGTATATCCAACTGAAGGAGAGCCTTTTAAGATTAATAAATCTAAAATCAGAGGGGAAGTTTCTGAAGGGATGATTTGTGCTGAGGATGAAATCGGACTGGGGCATGATCATGCAGGTATTATGGTTCTTGATGCGGATGCCCAAATAGGCACTTCTGCAAAAGAGTATTTCAAACTTGAAGATGATTATCTTTTTGAGATCGGTTTAACTCCTAACCGGGCTGATGCTGCTTCTCACTTAGGAGTAGCCAGAGATTTGGCAGCCTATCTTAAAACCGAACTTAAAATGCCCGACGTTTCAGGTTTTAAAGCAGATTCTAATGGGTTGATTATTCCGGTTACGGTTGAAAATCAGAATGCATGTGGCAGATATTCTTCTCTGACCATCAGTGGTGTTACGGTAAAAGAGTCGCCGGATTGGTTAAAGGATAAACTGAATACGATTGGGGTGAGACCGATTAATAATGTGGTTGATGCCACCAATTATGTTCTTCATGATTTAGGTCAGCCTTTACATGCCTTTGATGCTGATGCCATTAAGGGACAGAAGGTTCTGGTTAAAGGATGTGCGGAAGGTACAATATTTCAGACTCTGGATGAGGTTGAACGCAAATTATCTGCCGAGGATCTGATGATATGTAATGCCGAAGCACCGATGTGTATTGCAGGAGTATTTGGTGGAATTTCTTCAGGTGTCAAGACCTCAACTACCCGTATCTTCCTAGAAAGTGCCTGGTTTGATGCGGTTTCTGTTCGTAAGACTTCAAAACGCCACGGACTTAAAACCGATGCTTCATTCAGATTTGAAAGAGGAACAGATCCGGATATTACCGTGCTTGCCTTAAAACGCGCTGCATTACTGATAAAAGAAGTAGCAGGCGGGCAAATCAGCTCGGAAGTTTCGGATATCTATCCTTCTCCGGTATCACCTTTTGAAATTGCAATTACTTACCGGAATGTTAATCGGTTGATTGGTAAGGAAATAAGTGCTGATGAGATCCGGTCGACATTAAGCGGGCTTGGAATTAAGATTGTTGCAGAAGATACAGAAGGAATGCTTTTACATGTGCCTCCATTTAAGGTAGATGTGACCCGTGAAGTGGATATCATTGAAGAAATTCTAAGGATTCATGGCTATGATAATGTGGAAATTCCATCACAGATACGTGCCTCATTAAATTATTCGCAGAAGCCGGATAAGGAAGTTTTGCAGAATCAGGTTGCAGATATGCTTGCCGGAAACGGATTTTTTGAGATTTTAGGTAATTCTCTGACAAAATCTGCTTATTCTGCTCAACCTGATCTGTCTGTGAAGATTCTAAATCCGCTAAGCAGTGATCTTGACGTTATGCGCCAAAGTTTGCTTTATTCCGGTCTTGAGGCAGTATCTTATAATCACAACCGTAAGAATACCGATTTGAAATTGTACGAATTCGGAAAGGTTTATTCTACTGATGGCAATTCTTATAAGGAAAATCAGCGCCTTTCTGTATTCATTACCGGCGAGAAGCATGCAGAGAACTGGAATGTAAAAGAAGGCAATGCCAGTTTTTACAATCTGAAATCTTTGGTTGATCTGATTGTGAGCAGGTTGAATATTAAAGGCTTAGTAAGTACTGAAACTGCTAATCCTGATCTGGCATATGGAATTAGTTACAGCAAAGGAGAGAAGTCGCTGGTTGATTTCGGCTCTGTTTCTAAGAAAACTTTAAAGAAACTGGATATTAGTTCAGAAGTGTTTTATGCTGATTTCGACTGGGATCTTATTATCCGTTCGGTGAGAAATAATAAGATTACTTATACGGAAGTGTCGAAATTCCCTTCGGTAAGACGTGATCTTTCTATGCTGCTGAACAAAGATATTACCTTTGAACAGCTGAAACAAATAGCATTGAAAACAGATAAGAGTCTTTTAAAAGAGGCGAACGTGTTTGATGTTTACATCGGTGATAAGCTTCCGGACGGTAAAAAATCATATGCTCTGAGTTTCCTGATTCAGGATGAAGAAAAAACATTGACTGATAAGCAGATCGAAAGTCTGATGCAGAAATTAATTCTTAATTTCGAGAAGCAGGCCGGAGCTGAGATCAGAAAGTAGTGCCACCATGTAATCAGTAAACAGAATCTATAAATTAAAATACAGCCTAACAAAATGATAGCGGATCAGTTAAGTAAGGTAGTAGATAAAACAGTGAGATTGATTGAGCTGTGCTCGGTTTTACAGGAGGAGAATGATTTATTGAAGCTGGAAAATGATTCCCTGACTCAGCTGGTTGAAAATGCTAAGAACAAGAATGCCGAACTCGAAGAGAAGTTAAGGGTCATGGCACTGGCCCGTTCCCTGGAGGGGAAGGTTGCTGATGAATTGGAGCTGAATGAAAAAGCTCTTGACATAAAGCAAAAAATTACCGAATTTGTACGCGAAATAGATAAGTGTATTGTATTGCTTAAAAAGTAATGCATAGTGAATTAAGCTCAAATGGGAGAAATCTCCATAAAAATAAATATTGCTGACAGAGTTTACCCCTTAAAGGTAAGCATGGAAGAAGAGGAAGTGATCAGAAGGGCGGCTAAGGTTATAAATGAACGCATAAAGGAATATCAGGAAAATTATGCGGTTAGAGATAAACAGGATTTGTTGTCGATGTGTGTTTTACATTATGCTACAGCTACGCTGAAAGCCGAAAGAAAGGTAATGCATGAAGACACGGATGTGGCAGAAAAGGTTTATCAACTCGATCAGCTGTTAACTGACTTTTTTTCAAAGTAGTATATCGTTCTTTAGAATTCAGAGCAATAAAGATTTAACCGCAGTTAAATTTTTAAGTTTCACTATTTAAAGCTTAACACTTCAATATTAGAAGAGTTAATGATCCGTCATTTGCCTGCATCTGACCATGGTTTAAACTCTAATCCTAATGAATGAAGCTTTTACAGTACATGATGCTTAAAATTTAGTTGCGGTTTTTTATTTAATAAACAATTATGAACATAATACAGATAGTACTTTTTATTTCACTGGGACTTGCTGCTGGGGTAGTACTAGGACGTTTTCTCCTTTTGAAATTATTCAGAAATCAGGAGCTGAACGCACAAAATAAAGTCAAAAAGATCCTTAAGGATGCTGAAACCAATGCAGAGATATTAAAAAAGGATAAACTGCTCGAAGCCAGGGAGAAGTTTCTGCAAATGAAAGCTGATCATGAGCAGGAAATCAGTGCCAGAAACAATACCATTAATCAGCGTGAAAATTCAATCAAGCAGAAAGAACAATCTCTTAATCAGAAGATTGAGAACCTGAATCGTAAAGAGGAAGAATTAAATAATGTAAAGTCTAATCTTGAGAGACAGATAGAGCTGGCAAAGAAGAAGCAGGAGGAAGTTGATGTGCTAAAAAATCAGCATATTCAGCAAATGGAGGCAATTGCAGGGTTGTCTGCAGAAGATGCTAAAAACCAGCTGATAGATTCGCTTCGAGAAGAGGCCCGTACACAAGCCATGATTCAAATCAAGGATATTGTGGATGAGGCAAAACTTACTGCCAGCAAAGAAGCTAAAAAGGTTGTTATTCAAACCATTCAGCGGACGGCAACAGAGAGTGCCATTGAGAATACGGTTTCCATTTTCAATATTGAAAATGATGAGATTAAAGGAAGGGTTATTGGCCGTGAAGGTAGAAATATACGTGCACTTGAAGCCGCAACCGGAATTGAGATTATCGTTGATGATACTCCTGAAGCAATTATTCTTTCAGGCTTTGATCCGGTGAGACGTGAAATTGCACGACTTGCTTTACACCGTCTGGTAACCGATGGTCGTATTCATCCGGCAAGGATTGAAGAGGTGGTTGCTAAAACCAAGAAGCAGATTGAAGATGAGATTGTGGAAATAGGTGAGCGTACAGTAATTGATCTTGGAATCCACGGACTTCATCCTGAATTAATCAGAATGGTGGGAAGAATGCGTTACCGTTCATCCTACGGACAGAACCTTTTACAGCACTCACGCGAGGTAGCTAATTTCTGCGCAACCATGGCAGCAGAACTGGGCCTGAACGTGAAACTGGCTAAACGTGCCGGACTATTGCACGATATTGGTAAAGTTCCTGATGATAATCCGGAATTACCTCATGCTATTCTGGGTATGCAGCTTGCAGAGAAGTATAAAGAACATCCTGAGGTTTGTAATGCAATCGGGGCTCACCATGACGAAGTAGAAATGACTTCTATGATTTCTCCGATTATTCAGGCTTGTGACGCCATTTCTGGTGCCAGACCGGGAGCGAGACGTGAAGTGGTTGAAAGCTATATCAGACGTTTAAAGGAACTTGAATCACTTGCTTTGTCGTATCCTGGTGTTGAGAAGACCTTTGCAATTCAGGCAGGAAGAGAGTTACGTGTAGTGGTTGAGAGCGAAAGAATCAGTGATGCAGCAGCAGAAATTCTGGCTGCTGATATTTCAAATAGAATTCAAACAGAGATGACTTATCCTGGACAGATCAAAGTAACGGTGATCCGTGAAACACGTTCGGTTTCTTATGCAAAGTAGTATAAGTAATAAGTTGTAGGTAATAGGTTGTAAGTTGTACATAAAACTTATAACTTACTACCTACAACCTATAACTCCAATTGGATATGCAAAAACGAGAAGAGAAGCGTTTGATTGATGTATATTTTGATAAATATTCAGAAAGCCATCAGAATCCAACCAATAAAATTATTCACTGGATATGTGTTCCGTTAATCGTATTCAGTCTGTTTGGCCTGGTATGGGCAATCCCGTTTCCACATTTGGATTTTCTGGGTAGATACAATGGTTATGTGAATTTTGCATCATTTTTGATTGCCTTTGCAATTTATTATTATTACAGGTTATCACCTGTATTATCCTATCTGATGCTTTTACTGATTATGTTTTTTTCTGCGGGGATTGTGAGTCTGGAGAAATTACACAATACAGGAGGCTGGCCGCAAATGTGGCAGGTTTGTCTGGGCATTTTTGTCTTATCCTGGATTGGTCAGTTCATCGGGCATAAAATTGAAGGCAAAAAGCCTTCATTCTTTGATGATCTCAGGTTCCTCTTAATAGGTCCGATCTGGTTACTACACTTTATCTTAAAGAAAGCCGGGATCAGATATTAAGGTTTCTATTTGGCCTTTCATTATTCTCTGAGATCGGGCTCATTCAGGTAAAGTTTCCAACCGGATTCTCGCAGTTATTTTGGCTCTTTTTTCTTAATATTTTCATGTTGAAGGTTAGATCTCCGATGATTTTCTTATTATCCTTTTTGTCATTTTAGTGTCTTCGGGATTTTAGTTTTTCTGTTTTTTTAATGTTATGATTGTTTAGCTTAATCATTCCTTTAAATACGGTTAATCTTTAAAATCCTTCTTTTTGAGTCCCTAAGTTAGTTTTTAGCAGATTGGAGTTGAAAAATTATTGTATTTCACAGTCTGATTTCTGTTAACATTTATTTAACATTCTTAACAATGAATTGATTTATTGGTAATTCATCTATAACACTAATACAACGAAGACTTAACATTGTGGTAATACTTTTGAGCAAATCAAAATTGAAACAATTGAAACACAACGTTAATCATCGGATCTTAAGCTTAATTGTATTCTTAACATTAAGTACATTAACAGCTTTTAGTCAGCAAACCGGAAAAATCTCCGGAGTAGTAAGTGATTCCAAAACCAGTGAAACATTAATTGGTCTGACAGTTAAAATTACAGGGGCTAACCAGGGTGCTTCTACTGATATCGAAGGTCGTTATACACTTGCCGGGTTAAATCCTGGTAAGTACAGTCTGACATTCTCTTACATCGGATATTCAACCAAAAACATTACGGATATTGAAGTTCTTCCGGGTAAAACAACTTCTCTGGATGTGATTATGGAAGAAGCGAGTTCTCTGGCTCTGGAAGAGGTTGTAATTACAGCAACAGTAAGACAGGAGAGTATCAGCGCACTTTATGCACAGCAAAAGAACAGTATCAGTATATCAAGTGGTATTACATCAGAATTAATTCGCAGAACGCCTGACCGTAATACCTCAGAGGTATTGAAGCGTGTTAGCGGTGCCAGTATTCAGGAGAACAAATTTGTTATCATCAGAGGACTTGCTGACAGATACAATTCTTCCATTTTGAATAATGCAGTACTTCCATCATCTGAGCCTGACAGAAAAGCCTTCTCATTTGATATCATTCCATCAAATCTGATAGACAGGGTAGTGGTGAATAAAACAGCTTCAGCTGATCTGCCTGGTGATTTTGCCGGTGGTGTTATCCAGGTTATTACCAGAGATGTTCCGGAAGAGAATTTTCTGAATTTCTCTGCAAGCTTTGGTTATAACAGCCAGTCGACTTTTAAGGATTTTACTTCCAATGCCAGAAATAAATATGATTTTCTTGGATTTGATGATGGAAGCCGCAAGTTGCCAACAAATTTCCCTGCAACATTTCAGGCATACAATCCATTGTCAAATGCAGAAAAGGCGAAGTATTCAGCCCAGCTGACAAATCCTTATGGTGAGGTTATTGCTACAGCAATACCTTCTCAAAATCATCAGCTAACCTGGGGTAAGAGAAAAGATCTGAAAAACGGTGGTTCTTTTGGTAATGTAATTTCATTAAGCTACAGAAACTCACAGAACAGAGCAGTGGCTCAAAGAAAGGATTATGAATTCTCAGGAACTCCTTTTTATGAGTATGGTGAAAGTGTGAATAAATACAATACCAGTTTGGGTTTACTTGCAAACTTTGCCTATGTTAAAGGTTCTAATAAGTTTGCTTTTAAGAATATTTATAATCGTGTGTTTGAGGATAACTATACTTCAAGAACTGGATATACCAACGATAATATTCAGGATGTCAGACTTAATGTATCTGATCTTACAGAGAAAAGTTTGTTAAACTCTCAGCTTGAAGGTGAACATCAGTTAGGTAAAAAGCAGCTGAAAGTTAACTGGAACTTAAATTATGCAAGAGTCAACAGAGATCAGCCTGATCAGAGAACAGTTGATTACCGTCGTTCTTTGGGAACTCAGGAGCCATTCCGTCTGATTGACAGAAATACAAGACGTCTTTTCTCAGGCCTTGAGGAAAATACCTATGGTGCTCAGGCTTCAGTCTCTGTACCTGTAAAACTTTTTGATCAGCAGTCGACGTTCAAAGCAGGTTTATTAAAGCAGTATAAGGAGCGTGATTTCGGTGCCCGCATCTTCAACTATCTGTATGTTGGTCCGACAGCATTCGAACATACCTACAGCAGCCAGCCAATCGGTCAGATCTTTGCACCGGCAAACATCAGCGAGAATGGTTATATCCTGAACGATTTTTCAAATAATACCGATAGCTATACCGCTAATTCTGATTTAAATGCCGGGTTCCTGATGATGGATAATAATCTGAGCAAAAGATTCAGATTGTCTTATGGAGCACGTTTTGAGCAGTTTGCACAAACTTTAAATGCTATTGATTTTTCCGGACAGCCGATTGTTGCCAAACAGGATAATTTTGATGTTCTTCCTTCTGCCAATCTGACTTTTAAGGTGAATGATCGTTCAAATATACGTGTATCAGGTTCTCAGACTGTTTCAAGACCTGAGTTCAGAGAACTGGCATTGTTCAACTATTATGACTTTATCAGTCAGACTTCAGTCACCGGAAATCCGAATCTGAAGCGTGCAAGAATCTTTAATGCTGACTTAAGATATGAGCTGTATCCTTCAGCCGGAGAAACTTTTACAATATCAGGATTTTACAAAAATTTTAATGATCCTATTGAGCAGCGTGTGAATTCTAATTCAACACCTGTTGTAAGAGGTATCAATTTTCTGAATGCAGATCAGGCAACATCTTTGGGAATTGAACTGGATGTTCGTAAAAAATTATCATTCCTTGGTGATAAAAACTGGCTCGAAAATATGACGGTATTTGCCAATGCTTCATATATTGATTCGAAAGTAAAAGGTGTAGGAATCAACAGACCATTACAGGGTCAGTCACCATATCTGTTAAATGCAGGTTTGCAGTACTTCTCTCCAAAGACCGCATTGACTTTTACTACAGTATATAACCGTATCGGACAAAGAATATTCCTGGTGGGATATCAGGGTTATGGAGATATCTATGAAAATGCACGTGATGTAATTGATCTGCAGATCAGCAAGAAGGTTATGAAATCACAGGCTGAAATCAAGTTAAACTTTGGTGATATCCTTAATCAAAGTACTGTATTCTATCAAAATAATGAAGGTAACGGAAAGCAGGCCTATGAAGGTTCGGGTATAGATCGTATGATCAGCTCTTCCAGACTGGGATCAAATGTCTCTTTATCTTTCTCATATAATATAGGTTTGGGGCAAAACAAAAAATAAAAACAAGAGACTTAATGGAGGCTTAAAGTTGAGCTAACATTGGCACTGTACTTTTATAAAAAAAATAAAAACATGAAATCATTGAAATTTAAAGCTTTAATTCTTGCTCTGGCAATTTTTACGGCATCATGTCAAAAGGATTCAGGAACACCTGAAGTTATTGGAGGAGCTAAACAAACTCTGACCTTGCAAAATGGAGCGGTTATTTCTGGGGTGTACAAAAACACAGTTCTTAATCTTACAGAAGGTACTTATACCTTGAAAGGTTATGTGTATTTTGAAGATGGTAGTGAAATTAATATCGCAGCAGGAACAACTATTAAAAGTGATGTTTCTGATAAAGGTGCTCTGATTATTGAAAGAGGTGCTAAAATCAATGCTATCGGAACTGCATCAAAACCAATTGTATTTACTTCAGGTAAGGCAGTAGGTCAGCGTAATCCGGGTGACTGGGGTGGAATTATCATCCTTGGAAAAGCAAAAACCAATCGTTCAACTGAACCTACCATTGAAGGTGGGGTTGGAAAGAACTACGGTGGTACTGTAGATAATGATAATTCAGGTACGTTAAAATATGTTCGTATTGAATTTGCAGGTATCGCAGCTCAGCCAAATTCTGAGATCAACGGTTTAACACTGGGAGGTGTTGGTTCCGGAACTACAATTGAATATGTTCAGGTTATTTATGGTAATGATGATGCATTTGAAATTTTTGGTGGAACTGTAAATGCTAAATATCTGGTTGCTTACGGAACTGCTGATGACGATTTTGACTTTGACTTTGGATATACAGGTAAAATTCAATTTGGTGTAGCACTTAGAGATCCTTCATTCGTGGATGGTGGTGATGCTGGTAACGGTATTGAGTGTGATAATGACGGAACAGGAACAAATGCAACTCCTACAACTCGTCCGGTATTGTCTAACTTTACTTTTATTGGTCCTAATGTAGATAATACCTCTTCAAAGAATCACAACTTTGCTAACCGCTTCAGAAGATCTTCAAATTTTGTTTTGAATAATTCTGTACTGATTGGCTGGATGAAAGGTGGTCTTTCTCTTGAATCGGATGCAACTTATAGCAGTCTGGTTGGAACAACTACAACTTCAGAGTTCAAGAATAACTTACTGCATGCAAATGCTGCCACCTATAAAATTGGTTCTGTAACTGTAGCAGGAGCGAGCGATGCTATTGTAAAATCTAAAGCCGAAGCAAGTTCAACCATTACTCTGGCAGCAGCAGCTGATGCAAAAATTACTGATCCGTTTAATCTTACAAATCCAAATCTTCTTCCTCAGGCAGGCTCACCTGCATTAACAGGAGCTGCATTTGCAGGTGATATTTCGAATTCATTCTTCACCGCGACTACTTACCGTGGTGCATTTGGAGCAACTAACTGGATGACAGGCTGGACTAATTTTAATTTCACTAAAGGAGCAAATGGTTATTAAAAGATCCTTTAATTTTGATTGTTAGTTAAAAATACCCGCTGAATGGCGGGTATTTTTCTTTTCTGGCATTTGTAAACTATTTTGAAGTTGGATGATAGCTGTAAACAACTTCATAATTAGTATTTTGAAATTGTGTAGCGATCTGACCTATTCTTAAATCCTGATTTTGCGGAGTAGGTTCACAAACTGAATATTTCTGACCGTTATAAATGATAGACTTGCCCACAGGCTTATCAAATTGTACTGCCATACTGATGTGCGTTGGGTATAATAGCGCAATCATCGGTAAGTTGTAAATTTCCTTCACCAGATAAAAGAAAAGTCCGGCCCGGTCATCACAGTCGCTGTACTTTGAAAATAAGGTTAACTCCGGTGAAAGACGTTTTTCCTTTCCGAAATGGTCTTCATCATTCTGGTACAAAAAAGCGTAGCGTGTAAATCGCATTAAATAGTCCACGCCTTTTTTTTGTGTCATCCCCTCAAGATTTTTCTTAAGTATGGGGATCAGTGAACTATAAGTTTCCTGACTTAGTGGAATATTGAAGTATGACTCAAAATCTACACCCGGATAATTTGCAAATATGTTTTCTATTTCCGGATTGAGTTTAATCTGAAAATGGTAGGCTTTCTGTTTGTATTGAAATAAAACTTCCTTTTCGCGATAGGATTCCGGTCTGAAATCCGGCATACGGGTAACCTTGTAAGAGAATGAGTTTCTTGCTTCCGGAATATTAATCTGAATGGGATAAACTTTGTCTTTTTCAAAATCGATCATTCCATAATCATGGTAGTTCAGGCACATGTATTTATTTCCTTCAATATTAAAAAAAGGGATGTCGTTGATGTTTTCATCATTTCTTACATAGAAGATGATCCGGTTATTTCCTATTGAAATTCTGGCATCGTAACCTGATTTGCTCAGAAAAAACCACTTGTATAAGGTGTAACGGTGGTAATTATCTGCTTTCGGACTGATTTTCTGAGCGGTTTTTCTGATCAGCTGATAATAAATCCAGTCGTTCAGTTGGTGTTTTTCTTTGTAGTTGAGCAGGGAAGTTAATACAGAATGATATTTACTTTGATTCAGTTTATTGTAAAAGGTCTTTATTGCCTCATTACTTAGTTCTTCCGCAAACTCAATATCTGATGAAGGATCAATCTCAAAGTTAAAGGTCCCGCTATAAAATTCTATACTGAAATTCTTCGCATAAGCACCATTAAAAGTGCCTAAAACGACCAGTATAAGCAAAAACTTTAGCTTCAATATGTGGAACAGGGACTTCAATTCTCAATTACTTAACATTAAATTTACATTAAAATAATGTAAAAGTAATATTCGATTGAAATTTTAGTGCACCTATTCTATTTTACTGATCATTTCATCGGGTATTTTCCGGATGTCTGCAATCAGAAAACCATCTAATGAGTCTGAAAATTTCGGGTCAGTATTAAAGCATAGAATCTTAGCATTTAAGGAAAGATATTGCCTTAGTAATACTGGTATTTTCATGTGAGAGCATTCTATATCGGATATGATATTATCCAGGCTCTTTAGAGAATCTTCCGCTTCAATCAATAGATCTTTGTCGATTTTTTGAAAATCCACTTTAAATTTTTTCCTCGGCTTTACAAACTCCGACAGTTCGGGGTCAAAATGATTTGTCTTTATATAATCAATGATCAATGACTTGGATAGTTTTGAAAACTTATTGCTGATGCTAACCGGTCCGATCAGATAATTGTATGATGGATTATTGTTAATAAACTTTAAAATTCCTTTCCAAAGCAGAAAAAGAGGCAGAGGTTTTTGCTGATATTCCTTTCGGATCCAGGATCGTCCAAGTTCCAGGCTCTGCTTTAAAATCGGATAGAATTGCGGTTTTAATTTAAAAAGTTCATTGAGGTAAAATCCTCTCTTCCCCATACTTTCATAAATTTCTTCTCCTTTCCCAATTCTGTATGCTCCGACAATCATTTTGTTTGAGGTATCCCAAATGAAAAGATGGTAATAGTAGATATCGAATTTATCCAGATCTATCTCATTATTGGTTCCTTCACCAACTTCTCTGAAGGTAACTTCCCGTAATCTGCCAATTTCTTTAAGAATATTCGGAATATTGGCCGATGGACTGATATAAACTTCATAGTCATTCTGAGAATGAACTTTAAAACTGTTTAGAGTCAAAATGTCTTTTTCAAGTATTTCAACAGGGATAGCCGGTAAGATTTCTTTTTGCTTTTTATCTATCTTAAATAATTTCCCCGGCCGGAATATTCTCTGTTCTTCTTCAATTCCGGCGCCCAGAGCATAGGTTTTAGCTCTCAGATATTCAAGCAAGCGTTTATTATTCTGTTGGAATGGAAGTTTTGAAGCAATAATTTGCTTTCCGATTCGTAAGCGAATTGTATGGCCTTTTTTGTTGAATAGTTCTGATGGAAGTTTCGCTGTTCTTAATGCCGGATGTATGAGGCTTAATATCTGGAACAGCAGGCTGTTATTACCATGAAAATAGACTGGTATAACAGGAACACCTGCTTTGGAAATTAATTTTCCGACTACGGGATGCCAAAGACGGTCGCTTACCTGTTGGGTTCTGGTTTTGAATGTTGATACTTCCCCCGCAGGAAATATTCCCACAGGGGTTCCCAATTTAAGTTGTTGGATTGTAGTTTTTATTCCGCTGATGCTGGATGAGTGCTCAAGATTCTCGAATGGGTTTACACCAATAAAATAATCGCTGAGGTTGGGAATTTTTTTCAGAAGAAAATTAGCCATTAATTTCGAGTCTTGCCTCACTATGCACATGATTTTAAGCAGAATCAAGCCCTCAATTCCGCCATAAGGATGGTTTGCTATTGCAATAAATGCACCTTCTTTTGGGAAATTTTTGAGTTCTGATTCATCAAACTCAATCGTAATTCCTATTATCTCCAGAATTTTATCAATGAATGCTAACCCTTCTAAATGTTTTGCCTTTTCGAAAGCTGTGTTTACTTCATTTATTTTCATTAGTTCCATCAGAATTGCTGCTAATGCAGGCAGATGGAATTTATCCAGTTTTGTGGCTTTGGCGAATTCCTCTTTAGTGATAATGCTCATTGTTCCTGGGTTCCGTAGTTTCGAAAAATAAGGTGACTTGTCTTTTTCTTAACTCACGAATTAATAAAAACGCAAGTTATTAAACAACTATTGCATATTTGATAATATGCCTTTATATTTAAGTTAAGTATGTCTTTCCGG
>Ga0208492_1001233_pt1 | contig 16811 bp, 19 predicted proteins | sample Subbioar_CSW14AB_FD_184820 | JGI IMG/M metagenome (GOLD analysis project Ga0208492, IMG submission 184820) | Serpentinite rock and fluid subsurface biosphere microbial communities from McLaughlin Reserve, California, USA - CR12Mar_CSW14AB (SPAdes) | ecosystem: Environmental > Terrestrial > Deep... | reverse complement strand
TTTTAGCGACAAAGGGTAATCACTTTGTTTTCGCTTAACATACTGATTCTCTTGATTGTCCTGCATATTTTACATTTTGTGTATCGATATACTAGGACGAGACACAGGATTTAAATGAAGAAGCCCCGGCCAAATGGTTGGGGCTTCTTTATTACAGCCATTAAATTTTATCTTCTAATTTCTACTCTTGTTCCAACTGGTAACATTTCAAATAGTTCCTGAACATATTTGTTTTTGGTGCTTATGCATCCTTCAGTCCAGTTTCTGTATTCGTCAATCGCAAAATCATCATGCGGTACTGTTCCATGAATTCCTATATCGCCACCAATTTTTGCATTGGGAGGTATAATACCTAAGGCTTTGCGCTGATTAAATTTGGCATAGCTTTCGGCAGTAGGATAATCTATTAACATAAATCTTTCCCACTTGGCATGCCTGCGTTTTCCGGTAATGTGAAACACCCCTTCCGGCGTTCTTCTGTCTCCTTGGTATAACTTATCTCCCAGGTCTTTGCTGCCAAATACTACCGGATAAGTAGCCAGCCACTCTCCTTCCTTATCGTAAATTTTGAGTTCGTATTCACTCTTAATAATATACACAGAATAGCTATCCTTATCTGCCCTAGAAGGATCGAGTACCCTGTGTTTTCTGAAAGAAGTGGTTAGGGTAAAACCAGCTAATAATAGTGTCAAGTATACTGCCCTTTTCATAGTATCTGATTAAGAAACGAAAATTAATCATTTGAATTGTGCCTCAGATGTTAATTCAACTTCCCTTAACAAAGATAAAACTTTGGGCAAAATATTACCAGGTACTCAATCTTACGCCTACTACAAATGGGTATTGTTCAACTCGGGTTATATCTTTTTGTAATTTATTCAGGCTATAAGAGCCGTACAAGCGAACCGGACCTAGACCAATTTCACCGATAGCTGCCAAACGGAAAGGTTCCATATAGAAATCGGCTTTCTCTTTCACTTTTCCTCTTTCCGCACTAATCTGCTTATTACGGCTGGCAATTAGATAACCCGCACTAACACCAGCACTGAAGCTGAATCCTTTACGCTTATCAGGAGTAGTATTTACATTAATCATGAATGGCACTGTTAGATACCCTGCGTATAATTTGTTTTTAGTAAACGATATGGAATCATTGAATACATATGGGGTTGGACTGTTATTGTAGCTTATTCTGGAATCGTATCTGAAATTATACATTTCCAATCCAAGGCCATATTTCAGATTCAGCACATTCTTGCTAACATTTAGTTTTTGCATAAAAAACCAAAGATTAACATTGGATGACTTACCAGTATTTAAACGATAACTGTTTTCGTTAACTGGACCGTCCTGTGGTCGGAATGTTCTGAAATAAGATCCTGCCTGAGCATATCCATAATTGGTATTGTCACGCATATTGGCGAAACCAAGGTCTACAATCCACCAATTGGTGCTCAGGTTTTTACGTTTAGCAGGTCTGCGCTCAACCCTCAGAAGATTGTAATTGTCTTTATTGATTCTTACAGATCCTGCGCTATTATCATCGCTTCCTTTTTTCTTGATGATAACAAAGTTTCCTACTTTGATAGTATCCGTTTCAGAAGTTGTTTGCGCTTTTCCTGTCATTGCAATGCATACCATTGCTACCATGCTTACGATGCTTTTCATATTGTTTGCTTTATGTTTACTGATTATTTTCTTTGTCTGCCGTCTTCTTCATTTTGCTTTGACTTGGAACGGAAAATGCTTCCTGCTTTCCGAAACAAACCACGAAGGCGATCTTTATTAATTTCCAATGCCCCTATATAAAGACTTTTATCCTCATCAACATCTTCCAAAGCTATATAAACAGGCTTTGATTCTTCCGGAGCTGCATCTGCTTTTTCTTCCGGCATTTCTGAATGCAAAGGTTTTTCAACCGCTGCCGTTACAGGCACTACTCTTTCTGTATTAACCGATGCTAAGCTTAGGTTTTGTTTAGGTACAACTGAACTGTTTGCCGGAATAACATCTTTCGGATTTTGTACAGGTACCGTTTCTACCATTTCAATAACTGGATTATTATTGACAATACCTGAAGCAGTAAGCTGACCATTACTTTTACTATTGCTGCCCTGATTGGACAGTTGATTCCCTCCAATTACTTTTACGTTAGGTAAATTTTCAGCAGCTACTGAATTGGCCTTTGGTTGAATTGAGGAGTTTTGAGTCTGATCAGTTGAATTCCCTGAATTTCCTACAATCTCCGGAGTTGATCCTTCCAACTGCAATGGTTCTTTCAGCGTATTGGCAGGTACCAGCATCCATACAGTTGCCATAATTCCAATTACAGCTGCTGCCGCTGCATAACGCATCCATCGCATATATACAACCGGTCTTGTTCCTGAAGATTTTCTGTATAAAAGTTCTTTATTGGCAAACACCCATTTTTCTTCAGGTAAACGGGTTTGCTGCAACCATTCAAAATCATATTGCAAAGCCGGATGTTGCAATACAAATACTTCTACTTGCCTTCTTTGTTCCTCAGACAATTCCTTGTCTGTATACAACAGAAACCATTCTTCATAGTTATTGAGTGAAATATCCTGTCCTTCCTTTTTAAACAATGCTTCCTTACCCTTAAATACAATTGCTTCTTCAGGTTGCAATTGTGTGCTTTTTAATAGGGACAGCTCTTCTGCCAGATCTGGATTCTCTGCTACAAACCGATCTACGGCAACCTGCTCTTCATCAGAGAGTTCCCCATCTACCCATAGTAGAAAGTAGGATTCGTAATTATGTCGGTTAATAACAGTCATTATAAAATATTTTCGGCGCTTACCAGATAGCTTTTTAAAGTAAGCCTGGCTCGATGCAGGTAAACCTTTACCTGACTCTCACTAAGGCTCATAATCTTCCCAATCTCTTCGTAACTATATCCCTCATAATCTTTCAACATTACCAGACTTTTCTGAGTTTCATTTAGCCTGTTCAGTGCTTCCATCAGCGTTTTTTTAATTCCTGAATGCTGCTGATACTGAATACCTGTCTGCTCCTCAAAAGTATCCTGCAAATGAACCCTTTTGTTTTTGCGGATATGATCAATCATCTGATTATACCCAACAGTAAACAAATAAGACTTTGACTTCCCTGCTTCTACCTGATCTCTGTTTTTCCAGAGTTTTTCAAAACTTGATTGTACAATATCCCTGGCATCTTCTTCATGCCGAAGATTTTTCACGATGAACCTGAAAAGTCCATCGGCATGATTGTTTACACATTCATTGTACTCAAACTCGGTCATAGAATCAGAAACAGTTAGTGGTTTTATATCTGTTATACGGATTAGGAGCCGTAATGTTACAGATGCCAATAATATTTCATAAAATTAGATGCAAACTGCGGTGAAGAATGACCCAATTGGTACAAAAGGAGGAAAATCTCCTTAATTGGTAGTTAACTGAAAAGTGTCCAGGAAGCCCCATTGAACAAATAACCATATAAGTGCAGCATACAGTAAGATAACTAACAGCAACGAACCAATAAAGTACCGAAATCCACCTTTAGCAATTGTCTTTTGCTTTTCTTCAGAAAGACTAAGCGTTTCGCTGATGATATGCTGATATACCGGACGGATTCTATAAAAAAAATATCCCAGTAAGAAAATGAGCAGGGAACCTAAGAAAAAGGACATTTTAAAAGCCTGTAACCACTCCCACATCAACCTGTTCAAAATCACCGGATCCTTGAACCGATAGAAGCTCATTTGTGTATAAAGATAAAGGCCAAAAATGCTAAGGGCATTGGCAACCCATACTATACCCACCATTATTGGTCCTTGCGTTTTGGCAAGTGCAGACCTATTCCTGTACTGACACCAAAGAAAATTGTGAGCGATGATGGAACCAAAAACGGTCATAACAATTAATACACGTATTTAATTAAATAGACAACTGTGCCTGAAACGATAAAGAAAAATAATAGAGAAAAGTAGAAATACATCCCGCCTCTTCTGGCCACAGCATGTTTTTCTGCTTCTTCCAGCTTACTGAATCGCTTGATAATATCAACGAAAATTGCTTTGCCACCATATGCGCCAAAACTCATGAAATAAACAACAGCTAAAAAAATAAGAATGCCCAATCTTCCGGCTATCTCCCAGTATCTGATCAGTGCCAAAATTTCATATACCTGATCACTTTGATTGGTTAACAGTAAATAAACAATTCCAATGCCCAATAGCGTAAGTACATTACAAACCCACGCAAGACCTACCATATGTATGCCATTGGTTTTTAAAGCCAACATTTCACGGTGCGTTCTCACGACCGTATAATCATGACAGATTACGGATTCGAAAATGTTCATTTAATAAAATTCAATACGATACGGTGAAATTTATATTAAAGTTAGTTGAATTTTATAATATATGTGTTTATTAATAATTAATGGTTTGCTCCTCAATTGTTGCTGGAATTTCCCTCCACTCATATTGCTGGTTCCTTAACTGAGGTTCAAATCCAGCTTCTTTGATGGCTTCCTGTATGGTTTTATAGGTAAACCGATGGGGGGCTCCTGCAGCACTTACCACATTTTCTTCAATCATAATCGATCCAAAATCATTGGCACCACCATGTAAACACAATTGTGCGGTTTCCTTCCCAACCGTCAGCCAACTGGCCTGGATATTTTTAACATTCGGTAGCATAATTCTACTGATGGCAATCATGCGCATATATTCGTCCGGTGTTGTAAGATTCTGAACACCCCTGATTTTGGTTAATAAGGTATCAACATCCTGGAAAGTCCAGGGAATAAATGCCAGGAAGCCTTTGGCATCCGCAGGTTTCATTGCCTGAACGGCTCTGATTTTTTCCAGGTGTATAAACCTTTCCTCTATGGTTTCTACATGCCCGAACATCATAGTTGCACTAGTGGTGATATCAAGTTTGTGCGCTTCGTGCATTATGGCCAACCATTCGTCCGCACCACATTTACCTTTAGAAATAAGGCGGCGTACCCGATCCACCAGTATCTCTGCTCCTGCCCCTGGCAAAGAATCGAGCCCTGCATCTTTCAATGCCTTCAGCACATCGTGATGACTCATTTTTTCTAATTTGGCAATATGTGCCACTTCGGGTGGTCCCAATGCATGTAATTTGATGGTTGGGTACTCGTTCTTAATTTGACGGAAGGTTGTTGTGTAAAAATCCAGTCCTAATTCAGGATGGTGTCCTCCCTGTAATAAAAGCTGGTCACCGCCATACTTAAGCGTTTCTTCTATCTTTTTCCGATAGGTAGGCATATCCGTAATATAGGCTTCCGCATGACCCGGTATTCTGTAGAAATTACAAAATTTACAATTGGCAATACAAACGTTGGTTGTATTCACATTCCGGTCAATCTGCCAGGTCACTTTTCCGTGTAGAACCTGCTTTTTCCTCAATTCATCGGCTATATGCATTAAATCCGCCAGAGGAGCATGTTCAAATAAAAACATACCCTCTTCCACTGTTAAAAACGAAAAATCAAGTGCTTTCTGGTATAAATTGGCTAATTCCATCATAATTGTATAAGCAACAAAGTTAACACAGATATAGTTCATCGCCACCGATATCAACAAAACTGCAGTTCAATTAAATATTTCCTCAACTTGCGCTAAAAGGAATTAAATTACTGAAGCGTGAAGAAATTCATTTCCATCATATTATTGCTGGGAGTACTGCAACTCCGCGCTCAGGAGGAATTTGTGCCCCCGGATGCGCGTTTCATCACCAAAGTGCCATTTTTTCAACTGAGTGGAGGAATCATCATTATAAAAGCACAGTTTGACCAGTTTACAGATTCACTAAATTTTGTGCTGGATACGGGTAGCGGAGGGATTTCTCTGGATTCTACTACAGCTGAAAAATTAAAAATCCAAACGCAGCAATCCGAAAAAACTATCCGGGGAATTGCAGGAGTTAAAAAAGTTTCATTTGCCTACAATCATACCCTGAGTATGCCGGGCATTGAAGTAAAACAACTAGACTTTCACATTAATAACTACGATTTATTGACTAGCGTTTATGGGGTCAAAATTGATGGGATCATTGGTTATAGTTTTCTGAGGCGGTATATTGTTCACCTCGATTTTGACAAACGCATCATGGAAGTATATGCACCCGGTCGATACAAATATCCGAGGGGAGGACAACTCTTAAGGCCTAATTTCAGCACCCTCCCGCTAATGCAGGCTTCCATTCAGGACAACAAAACATTTTTAAACCGATTCATTTTTGATACCGGGGCTGGCTTATGCTTCCTTTTGTCCAGAGATTATGTGGAAGACAGCTCGGTTTTTAAGAGTAAAAGGAAGTTTTTTCTGACACAGGCTGAAGGATTAGGGGGAAAAAAGCAAATGGAAATTGCTGTCATGAAATCTATCAAAATTGGTAACTATAAATTCAAAAAAGTACCTGTACATATTTTTGAAGATGATTATAATGTTACCAATTATCCAACATTAGGTGGTTTAATCGGGAACGATTTATTGAGAAGGTTTAACATTATCCTAAACTATCCTGACCAAAGTATTCACCTAAAGCCCAATAATCATTTCAATGATCCATTCGATTATAGCTATACAGGGCTTGGCATCTATTTAATTGATGGTCAAATTAAAGTAGTGGATATTATTGAGGGATCTCCTGGTCAAAAGGCAGGGTTTAAAATAGACGATATTATTTTCTCCATTGAAAACAATGCATCAAACAATATACAGGCTTATAAAAATCTGTTTCAGAACTCAATAGGAAAAATAAAAGTAATCGTACTGAGAAACAGCGTACCTGTATTGCTAAACATACAAGTGAAAGACATTCGTAAGTAATCAAGATACCCTAATTTGCATTCTTTTACAAATAGCTATGATAGACTATAACCGATTTACACTGGACAATGGACTAACCGTTCTTGTTCATGAAGACACTGCCACACCCATGGCAGTAGTGAATGTGCTGTATGATGTTGGCGCAAGAGATGAAAATCCTTCCAAAACCGGATTTGCTCATTTATTTGAGCACCTAATGTTTGGTGGTAGCGTTCATATTCCAGACTATGACGAGCCTTTACAAAGAGCCGGTGGAGACAACAACGCTTATACTACCAACGACCTAACCAACTACTATTGCCAATTGCCAGCGCAAAATATTGAAACCGCTTTCTGGCTCGAGAGTGATCGCATGCTCAGTTTGGCCTTCAGTGAAAAAAGCCTGGCAGTTCAGCGAAAAGTAGTATGCGAAGAATTTAGAGAACACTACATTAATAAGCCTTACGGCGATGTTTGGAAACATATGCGCGAGTTAGCATATACGGTTCATCCTTATCAGTGGATGACCATTGGCAAAGAATTGAGTCATGTAGAAAACGCATATATAGATGACGTAAAAAATTTCTTCTTCAAACATTATCGACCCATCAATGCCATACTGGTTGTGGCCGGAAATGTTAAAACAGAAGAAATAAAAAAACTGGCAGAGAAATGGTTTGGCCCCATTGAAATGGGAGAGAAATACATCCGCTGCTTGCCACAGGAACCCATCCAGGATCAGGCAAGAAGAAAAACCATTGAAGCCAATGTGCCACTAGATGCTTTTGTAAAAACCTGGCATATGGATGCTAGATTGGAAAAGGGATATTATGCAGCAGACCTGATTACAGAAATCCTGGGTGGGGGCGCCTCTTCCAGATTGTATCAGTCGCTGGTAAAAGAGCAGAAATTGTTTTCTAACCTGGATTGCTACCATTTCGGATCTATGGATGCTGGCTTGTTAACAATTGAAGGGAAGCTAGTGAAAGGGGTTGATATCAACAAAGCAGAACAGGCAATATCTGAGCAGCTTCAGCAATTACAGGAACACCTGGTTCCGCTTGCTGAATTAACCAAAGTAAAAAATAAAACGGAGAGCGTAATTGCATTTGAAGATATGAGTATCATGAGCAGAGCGAGTAGCTTGGCCATGTACGAATTATTGGGAGACGCATCACTAATGAATACTGAGCTGGATAAATACCAGGAAATCAACGCGCAGGATATTCAGCAGTACAGTAAAAATATTTTCAGGGAAAGCAATAGCAACACGTTACATTACCTGGCTAAATAAAGAAACAATTCCATGTTAGATAGAAATATACAACCTTCCATTGTAGATGCGGTAAGCTTCGATTTAAAGCTCAGAAAATGCGAACAGTATCAACTGGACAATCTGGTACCTGTGTATAGTATGAATGCCGGCACACAAGAAGTACTGATGATTGAGTGGGTTTTCAAGGCAGGTAACTGGTTTGAGCAGAAAAATATTGTTGCAGGAACTACTAACTTTTTATTGAAAAACGGTACCAGTAATAAAACAGCCTATGAAATTAATGACCATTTTGAATTTCACGGAGCTTATCTGAACCGCGCCTGTTACAATGAAACAGCTACCATTACATTACATTGTCTGGCCAAACATATCAATGAACTTTTACCGGTTGTAGCTGAACTGATTACAGATTCTATTTTCCCAGAAGAAGAATTAGCCACCTACAAACAAAATCAAAAACAAAAATTATCGGTTAGCTTAAAAAAGTGTGACTTTATTGCCAACAGATTGATTGACGAATATATTTATGGGTTTCATCATCCTTACGGGAAATATACTTCTACACTCGATTACGATCAGTTGAACAGAGAAGAACTTATTGCCTATTTTAAAAAATTTTACGCAGAAGGACATTGTACCATTTTTACAGCAGGAAAAATTCCTTCTGATTTGCAGCAGCAATTGAATACCTATTTTGGTAAGCTTCCTTTGCAGCAAAGACCCATTCCTAATATTCAATACAACCTGCAACCTGCATTAGAAAAGAAGCAACAGATTATTAATGATGAGAATGGCGTTCAGGGAGCCATTAGAATTGCCAGACCATTCCCGAATAAACATCATCCGGATTATCAGAAAACACAAATACTAAACAGTGTATTTGGAGGATTTTTTGGATCAAGACTCATGAGTAATATCAGGGAAGACAAAGGTTATACATATGGTATTCATAGTTATATTCAAAATCATGTTGGAGAAACTGCCTGGATGATTAGTACAGAAGCAGGCCGTGATGTTTGTGAAGCCACTATTACCGAAGTTTATAAAGAAATGGAAATTCTACAAAATGAACTCATTGATGAAGAAGAACTAAGCCTCGTAAAAAATTATATGCTGGGTACTGTACTGGGAGATTTAGATGGCCCCTTTCAGTTAATTGCACGATGGAAAAACTATGTACTCAATAATCTGGATGAAAACTATTTTTATAATAGTGTACAAACCATTAAGTCAACAACAGCAGAAGAATTGCAAGAACTCGCTAAAAAATATTTGAACCCATCGGATTTTTATGAGCTAACCGTAATTTAATTGATTCATTTCACTTTGAAATGAGTGAGAAAATATACAGCATTTCTGTGCCGATTTGCCTGCTTCTTTCAAGATAAACTTCATTTTGTTGAGGAGTACCATCGGACAATTTGGGATCTTCGTAGGGTAGCTTGAATCTTCCATCTGCTCCTTGAACAATTGGGCAAGAAGCGTCTGCACTGGAACAAGTTAACACCGCACCATACTCCCTCTGAGGATTAGCTTCATGCGTATATAGTTTCGAAAATGCCATCAATTTACCAGCATTGTTGGCAAAAGCAACTTCATAAAACGGGTTACTACTATAGTCCTTAGCAAGGATTTCAAATCCAATCTCTTGTAATGCATGAACTGCATTTTCATTAAATGCGGTAACTTCTGTTCCCCCCGAATAGCAAAAAACATGATCAACTCCGTAATAAGCAGCAGCCGCTTGAGCCATTAATTGAGATATATGGCTACGTCGGGAATTATGGGTACAAATAAATGTAAGCTCGACTTTTTGCTGTGCTTTATTTTTTGTTCTTATGTAAGCGCCGATTTCTTCTAAAACAAGCTTTCTCTCAACAGGTATTTCACTAAAATTTAGTGCGGCTTTATCAAAGAACAATTGTAAACCAGGCAATAATATTTTCTTTTGAGCTGCTGTCATAACTAATCAGTGACTAAAAAATTTATACTAAAGTCAGTTGTACCATTTTTTTAGCAACATCCACCACCAGGTGTACAACAGCTGGTTACTACCTTAGCATCTGTTGCATCAGCAATAACAATGGCCTTTGGTTTTTCAGCATATACTGTTATGCTGAAAATACCTGAACCACCCTTATTAAATGCAGCTATTTCTTCTTCTGTCAAATAGTTCTTAAGAATATCGTTGGGAATAATGATAGGTTTTTCTTTCTGTACAATGATATTTTCAAAATGGTTCAGGTGAATCAGTTCCAGGTATACGTCTTTTTGTATAGCACCTGCAACACAACCTGCATACATTTCAGCATCTTTCTTTAATGACTCTGGTAGCTGGCCAACTATTACCACATCCGATATACTGAAATGTCCGCCTGGTTTTAACACACGATAGATTTCTTTGAACACTCCATCCTTATTTGGAACTAGATTCAATACACAATTACTTACCACTACATCGGCAATATTTCCGCCCAATGGCATATGTTCTATATCGCCCTCGCGAAATTCTACATTATTAAACCCTAAGGCATCTGCATTATTTCTTGCTTTCTGAATCATGGCAGGCGTAAAATCAATACCAATGACTTTTCCCTTTTCGCCTGTTTGTGCCCTAGCAACAAAACAATCATTGCCTGCTCCACTTCCCAAATCCACTACTACATCACCCAGCTTAATTTGGGCAAACTGTGTAGGAAGTCCACATCCTAAACCTAGGTCTGCATTTTCAATGTACCCTTCCATTGTTGTATAATCATCACTCATAATATTATAGACTTCTGTGCTGCATCCGCCAGCACCACAACAGGAAGCTTTATTGTCTGCAATAGATTGATTTGCAATTTCGGCGTATTTATTTTTTACTATTTGTTTTAATTGTTCTTCGGTTTGCATAAAATATATTTTTAAATAATTAACTGATTTAACAACAGGATTGCTGTTGTACTTTAAGTTTAGAAAATAACTGATTAAAAGATTGATTAAATTTTTCAAAAGCTTTCCAATTGATGCAATAGCAACTCCTGGGTCCTTCCACTGTTCCCTTAATTAAACCCGCTTCTTTCAATTCTTTTAAATGTTGTGATACCGTAGACTGTGCCAATGGTAATACATCTACAATTTCTCCGCACACACATTCACTTTTTTGTGCGAGTACTTTTAATATTGCTATTCGGGCTGGATGCGAAAGCGCTTTGGCAAACAATGCCAGCTCCTGTTCTGTTTTTAAAAACTCTTCTAACTTAGGTGAGGCCATACTTAATCGTTTATATACGATAAAGCAAAGCTAAGAAGATAATTTCAATTCATCGTATTTTTACGATAATTATTTTTTTGTTCAGGGTCATAGAGAAATACATACTTCTATATTGTTACTCTGCCATCTATAAATTATAGATCGCACAGTGCTTAAATGGAGAAATCCCTATTTTGAGGTCTCCTAGACAATTCGCCATTCATCCCTTTTTAGCACCATCCATCCCTTTATCAAAATTCTAAAAAATTACAAATAATTGATTTTCAATTAATTATACAAAACCAACATCTAAACTCAGCCTATTACCTAAAAAAACTAGGTACTATGTGTTGCATAGTACTAAAAAATACCCCATCTTTGTGTTGTCAAAGTAATTAATCAAACAAAGAACTTAAAAATACTTACCATGAAACTGACAAACACAAACACACTGGTTCAGCTTAATCAAAAAGCCTTGAACAATTTAACCCAAGTAGTAAATGAAACCATTGCTACGGGTGTAAGAGTAGAAAACAAAACAAAGAAAAGGTTCACAGTTGCCCAGCTTTGGAAAATTCAGCGTTATAGCAGAATTGCTCCTGTACAACCAATCCTTGTTTATTAATCCAATAAAAATCTAGACCATGGATATTCAAAACACACAAAGTCAGATGCGCAAGGGCGTGCTGGAGTTTTGTATCCTTTCAATCATTCGCCAGGGAGAAGTTTACCCCAGTGACCTGGTTGATCGGATGAAAGCAGCCAACCTTCACATTCTGGAAGGAACATTGTACCCGCTGCTTACCCGATTAAAAAATGCGGAACTACTCACTTACAGATGGGTAGAAAGCAATAGCGGACCGCCCAGAAAATATTTCGTGATGACTGAAAAAGGCCTTGCCTTCTACAGTGAACTCGAAAGAACCTGGAAAGAACTGGCCGACGCCGTTCAAGTGCTAACTCAACCAGCAACACCCCCAGCCACCGAAAATTAAAACCAACCTTAACCAAGCTAAATAAACATACCATGAAAAAGGTAATTAATATAAACTTCCAAGGCAGAGTAATTCCCATTGAGGAATCGGCTTACGACGTACTAAAAGTATACGTTGAAAGTTTGCGTCGCTTTTTTGCCAACGAGGAAGGAAGAGACGAAATTATTAACGACATCGAAGGTCGTATCGCTGAACTATTTGGTGAAAGCCTTAAAAAAGGAAGCACCTGCATAACTGAAGAAGACGTTAACAATGTCATCAACAGCATGGGCAGACCTGAAGATTTTGAAGGCGAAGAATCCAATATGCAATCTCAGCTGGGCGGTCAGCAAGAGCAAAAAAACAATAGTTATACCGAAACAGATCACGGCACTCCAAGAGGCCGCTTATACAGAGATACCAACGATAAAATGTTGGGAGGCGTTTGTAGCGGTATGGCTGCGTATTTCAGAATTGATCCTACTGTTGTAAGACTTTTATTCTTAGTCTTATTCTTTGGCGGTGGCTCAGGATTCCTATTGTATTTACTATTGTGGATCATATTACCCGCTAAACCATTAGATCATGTAAGCAGCAATAGAAGATTGTACAGAAATCCGGAAGAAAAAGTAATTGCGGGTGTTGCTAGCGGTATCGCCACTTATTTTGATGTAGCGGTCTGGATCCCCCGTTTAATCTTCTCTTTACCATTGGTAATAGGCATATTCTCTTCCTTTATAAGTTCATTATTCTGGTTCGAGTTTAACCCTTTCCCAGGATTTATTTTTGGATCTTTCGGAGGTACACTTTTTGTAATCTATGCCGTACTATGGGCTGTAATACCTGAAGCCAAAAGCGCTTCAGAGAAACTAGAAATGCGTGGTGAGAAAGTAGATTTGAATACCATTAAAAATACCATTCAAGAAGACTTAGAAGGATTTAAAGCCCGTGCAGAAAAATGGGGTGGAGAGTTTTCACAGAAAGCCAAAGAATTTTCAACAGAATTCAGCAGCACTGTGAATGAGAAAAGCAAACAGTTTGCTTCTGAAGCCAGTGCTGCTTCCAAAAAAGGAGGCAGTAGATTAGGAAATGCCATAGGCATCTTATTCAAAGCATTCTTCTTATTCCTTGCAGGTATCTTGGCATTCACTATTCTGGTTGCATTATTAGGTATGATTGCCGGAAGTGTAAGTGTATTCCCTCTTAAGAGCTTTTTCTTAGAAGGATTCTGGCAGAATTTCCTAGCATGGTCTACCCTAGTTCTATTCCTGTTTGTGCCTGCCATTGGTTTACTCACCTGGTTAGTTCGTAGAATTATCGGAGCAACAGCTGGCAGTAAATATTTGGGTTTCACCTTTGGTGGATTATGGACCCTGGGCTGGATTAGCGTTGTTCTCTTAGTGGCTTCCATCGCTCAAAACTTTGATGCGGGTGCAAAAGATAAAGGAGAGATTAAAATTGTACAACCAAGTACCAATAAAATGACCATTAAAGTAGCCGCAAGTGATTTAAGAGTTGTGAGTGGAAAATGGTTTAAAATGGATGGGCTTTTAAGTCTAGATGACGATAGCATTGTATTGAATAATATTCGAGTACGAATTGCTAAAAGCCCAGATTCCTTATACCGAGTGAGTTATGTAAAATTTAGTAATGGTTCTGATGAAAATACAGCCCTAAAAAATATGGAAGCCATTAAATATAGTGCTACACAAGAGGATAGTGTACTGTATTTAGACAGAGGCTTCAAATTAAACAAAGGCTCTAAATTCCGTAACCAAGGGGTAACCGTTACCATTTTTGTTCCTGTTGGAAAGAAAATTGAAATAGATGAAAATGTTTCTAGAAAACTAAATCATTTTAGCTTTAACTCTGGCAGAAACGATTACGATTGGGATGATGAATGGAATAACGAAGGCTATGAAAGCTGGATGTCTAATCAGGAATATATCATGACACCAGGTGGATTGGAAAGAGTAAAAAAGATAGGCGAAGAAAACGATGATATAAGTAATGATGAAGACTCAGAAAAAAGCGCCATAGAAGAATATAAAAAGAGTAGAGAAGAATTACGCAAAGAATATGAGCGCAAACAGAAGGAAGCAGAAGAGCTTAAAAAAGAATTGGATAAGCCAGTGGATACAACCCGCTATCGTTATCAAAAAGTAGCGATTCTGGATCCCCATATTTCTGGTCCTGCGCCTAAAAGCAAGACCATTGAAAATCCTGAAATTATTGAGATTGGATCAGAACTAGGGAGATTTTCCTTGCTGAGTTTTCAATCCTAAAGATGGTTGGCACAGGTTGGAAAAGAACCCTGTCTCAGTTTTGAGATGGGGTTCTTGCTTTTTACCCTTGGTTCGTGCCTTTCACCTATTTTTGCACCCTAATTAATTGCGCAATGAAAAACACACCGTTTACCCATAAACATATTGCTCTGGGTGCAAAAATGGCTGAATTTGCCGGATATAATATGCCGATCAGCTATACAGGTATCAATGATGAACACGCTACCGTAAGAAAAAATGCAGGCGTATTTGATGTGAGCCATATGGGCGAATTCATTTTAAAAGGTGAAAATGCGCTGGATCTGATTCAGCGTGTAACAACCAATGATGCATCTAAGCTGGTAGCCGGTCAAGCGCAATACAGCTGCTTACCCAATGAAGAAGGTGGCATTGTAGACGATTTGATTGTGTATTGCATTGAGCCCAACAAAACCTATATGTTAGTGGTGAATGCATCCAACATCGAAAAAGATTGGAACTGGATTTCAAAGTTCAATACCCAACAAGTTGAAATGCACAATATCAGTGATAAAACTTGTTTATTGGCCATACAGGGACCCCATGCAACCAAGATATTACAGCCCTTAACTGAGCTGGATATCATGAATCTTAAATATTACACTTTTGTAAAAGGCACTTTTGCAGGAGTAGATAATGTTTTAATCAGTGCAACTGGTTATACAGGTTCTGGTGGTGTAGAAATCTATTTTGAAGACAGCAATGGAGCTGCTGATAAAATTTGGGATGCAATTTTTGAAATTGGAGGTCCACAAGGATTAAAACCAATTGGATTGGGTGCAAGAGATACCCTGCGTTTAGAAATGGGTTACTGTTTATACGGCAATGATATTGACGATACCACTTCTCCACTAGAAGGAGGTCTTGGATGGATTACCAAGTTAACCAAAGACTTTACTGCTAAATCAATTATTGAGAAAGTAAAGGCAGAAGGCGTAAAACGCAAGTTGGTGGGATTTGAAATGTTGGAAAGAGGAATACCCCGCCACGATTATTTAATTAAAGATGCAGAAGGCAATACCATTGGAAAAGTAACCAGTGGAACACAGGCCCCCTCTTTAAATAAAGCAATCGGCTTGGGTTATGTTGCCACTGCACATGCAGCCATCGACTCTATCATTCATATAGAAATCAGAAATACCCTGGTGAAGGCAAAAGTGGTGAAAGCCCCATTTGCTTAATCAGTTTTACCCAATATTTGAAAGGCTTTTTCGTTTTAAAAGAATGAGAAAGCCTTTTTTATTTTTTATACTATTGACAGGGATGATTTTTCAAAGTTCCTGTTTTAGAAAAGGCACAGAAACAGGCCTGGCTTCCTATTATGCGGATAAGTATGTAGGCAGAAAAACAAGCAATGGAGAAACTTTCAAACAAAACAAATTGACGGCGGCCCATAAAACACTGCCCTTTGGATCAAAAGTGAAAGTAACCAATCAGCAAAATGGCAAGAGTGTTAAAGTAAGAATCAATGACAGAGGACCTTTTGTACAAGGCAGAATTATTGACCTCAGTAAAAAAGCAGCCAGAAAAATTGATATGGTAAACGATGGGGTTACAAAAGTGAAGATTCGATATTAACTTCCTGAATAATTTTAACTGCATTTTTCCCTACATAGGAATAACCAAATTCATAGCAATAGGTATAAACGGTTTTGCTGGCGTGCTTAGCCTGATGGGTAAAATGTTGAGGAGCAAATCCTTTTATATATAGTTCGCTCAATGGTACTTGTGTCCCCTTTCTTTGTAAAACAAATAAGTCGGAAAGAATCTTTCTGTTTCGCAGCAACAAGGCATTAATTCGTCGCATATAATTGGTTCTGTTACCATATACCGAATTGTGATAACTACTTCTGCAATGATTGCTGCAAAATTTTTTGTCTGTTCTTCCCTGCATTTTTTTATCGCAATACAAACACTGTTTAATTGAATTGTCCATAGTAGTATATATTTCAACTACCTGAATGTAACCATACTGCTATTTAAAATACCTGTAAAAATACCAACCCAAAAAAACATTTCACGGTTTAAAGCGTTTGCAAACGTTTATAAACGACAACAGATGTTTAAAATAGGGATAGGCTGAAAAGGGTTGTTCATATTTGTTCTGTTAACGGCAGTACGCACTGCTCTTTAAAAACAATTTAACTGAACCGTTATGAACGCAGTAAAAAACAAAGTCCAATTAATTGGCAAT
>Ga0208492_1001232_pt1 | contig 16820 bp, 10 predicted proteins | sample Subbioar_CSW14AB_FD_184820 | JGI IMG/M metagenome (GOLD analysis project Ga0208492, IMG submission 184820) | Serpentinite rock and fluid subsurface biosphere microbial communities from McLaughlin Reserve, California, USA - CR12Mar_CSW14AB (SPAdes) | ecosystem: Environmental > Terrestrial > Deep... | reverse complement strand
GTTTGGCAAATTACTATCAATGAAAACATCAAAGATCAGTATTATACTTTTCAGGTAAATATCAATGGAGTATGGAGTGCGGAAACATTGGATCCCTATGCCAAAGCTTGTGGCACGAATGGAGTAAGAGCACAAGTAATTAATTTGAGAGAAACCAACCCTGTAGGCTGGGAAAAAGATCAATCTCCTGCTTTCTCGAATCGGAATTTGCAAACCGATGCAATCATTTATGAATTACATGTTCGAGACGCTAGTATTCATCCCAATAGCGGGATAAAAAATAAAGGTAAATTTCTAGGGTTGGCAGAAAGTGGGACTAAAAATGCAGCCGGATTTTCTACAGGACTTTCTCATATTAAAGAGTTGGGGGTAACTCATATTCATTTGCTGCCTTTTTACGATTACAATAGTGTAGACGAAACTAAGCAGAACCAATACAACTGGGGCTATGATCCCGTAAACTATAATATTCCAGAAGGTTCTTATAGTACCAATCCTGCAGATGGCAAACAACGTATTAAAGAATTGAAGCAGACCATACAGGCAATACACAGTAATGGCTTGCGAGTAATCATGGATGTGGTATACAATCATACTGCTTTAACACAGCAATCCAATTTTAATGTATTCGCACCGGACTATTATTATCGCAAACGTCCCGATGGAACTTTTTCAGATGCCAGTGCTTGCGGTAATGAAACAGCAAGCGATAAAGCCATGTTTAGAAAGTTTATGCTGGAAAGTGTTTTGTATTGGGTAAAGGAATATCATGTGGATGGATTCCGTTTTGATTTGATGGGGATACATGATATTGAAACAATGAATCTGATAGCTGATACGCTGCGAAAAATTAAACCTTCTATTGTTTTGTATGGAGAGGGATGGACAGCTGGGGGATCACCACTGTCTGATGATAAGAGAGCGCTAAAGAAAAATGCAAGCATGCTCAAAGGTATAGCTGTTTTTAGTGACGATATGCGGGATGGCATTAAAGGAAGTGTTTTTAATATTGATGACCGGGGTTTTGCTACTGGTAAAATCGACAATGCGGAGTCGGTAAAATTTGGTGTGGTAGCTGCAGGACAGCATCCCCAAATTGATTACGATAAAGTAAATTATTCAAAAGCATCCTATACTTCGAGTCCAGCGGGTGTAATTAATTATGCAGATTGTCACGATAATAATATTCTTTGGGATAAGATTGCCCTATCTTATAAAGATGCTACGGAGAAACAGCGCATCAAAATGCATGAACTGGCCTATGCGATTGTTTTAACTGCACAGGGTACGCCATTTTTAACTGCGGGTTCAGAGTTCTTGAGGACTAAGTATGGAGTAGAGAATTCATTTAACAGTGGGGATAGCATCAATGCCATTAACTGGAGTTTGAAGTCCAAGCACTTTGCTACGTATCAGTATCTCCGGACTTTAATTGCAATTAGAAAAGCACACCCGGCCTTCAGAATGCAGACTGCTCAACAAATTGCCCAATACTTGTTGTTTCAATCTGATTTGCCCAAAGGAGTGATTGGATATACTATAAATGGGGCTGCAGTAGGAGATACTTGGAAAAAAATCTGGGTAGGCTATAATGGAAATCTAACGGCGGAAAAGGTTGCATTGCCGGCTGGAAATTGGAAAATTGCTTCTATCCACAGCCAATCTTCTTTGGTTGGAAATCAATTGATCATTGATGGTAGTTCTGCGGTGATTTTGTATCAATAATTGGTATATTTAATATCCTATACCGCTTAATAATTTATGCTTATTCATCCTTATTCTCCACATTGGAATTCCCAATTTGATGCCATCAAACAGTTCTTGGATAAGGCATTGCAGGGAATAAACTATCGGATTGAGCATATTGGGAGTACTGCTGTTCCTGGATTAGCCGCTAAGCCCATTATTGATATTGATATCGTGTATAAAGATCCTATTGATTTTCATTCTATTAAAACAGCATTGGAAGTAATCGGCTATTCCCACAAAGGTAATCAGGGAATTGAAGATCGGGAAGTCTTTAAACGACAAGAGGGTGGGCAACACGAAGTGCTTGATTCCATCCGACACCATTTATATGTTTGTTCTGCTGACAGTCCTGCTCTCCAACGCCATTTGATAACACGAGATTATTTGCGCAATAATGAATGGGCAAAGGCAGAATACCAGCAATTAAAGTATGACCTTGCCGAAAAAGCAGGCCAAGACCAGAAATCCTATGCAGCCCTTAAGGAATTACACGTTAATTCATTGATAGATAAATTTTATCCTACGATTGAAAATATAGCTGAATCAAACGAAACAACCGAATCAACTAAAACTACTGAATCAACCGATACTATGGAAGTACATCACCACGCGCATCACGATCATGGAAAAAAGAATTGGAAGTCTTATTTCTGGGAATTCTTTATGTTGTTTCTAGCAGTGTTCTGCGGTTTTTTGGCAGAGTATCAGTTGGAGCATAAAATCGAAAATGATCGGGCAAAAGAATTGGCCAAAAGTCTTTACACAGAGTTGTATGAAGATTCTATTCGACTGAATAAAGTAATGGAATTGAGATTGGAGAAGGAACTGGCATTGAAATACTTGATGCAATATTTTGCTAAAGCAGATTTTAAACAGGAAGCTGACTCTGCCATTCGCGCTATGGCTTTTGCTTACATAACTGTTTCAAATAAAACAATTTTTGAGCCAACTGATGGCGTATTAATACAATTACAAAGTTCAGGTAGTAGGCGTTATTTTAAAAAGCAGTCCATACAAGATGCTATTAGTAAGCTTTATTCTAGTATCCATTTTATTCGAATGCGAAATGAAAGAGAATTACTATATATGTCTAATTCATTGCGTACTTTTTATTTAAAGCATTTGGACTATATGTGGTTGGAACAATTTATGAATAGTGGTAAGCTTAGTGTTGCAGATGCTTACTTAAGAAAGAACCCGGTGAATGAGATAAAGCCATTTTTTAAGAAGCCAGAACAAATGGATAGGGATGAAGCAATTAACCTCGCGGGAAATTTATTATTAATGATGAGGGGAATTAAATTAACAACTTGGCCAGATTATAGAGCTTCTGCAACTTCTGTTATGAGTCAGTTAAGGCAGGAATATGACTTTGATTAACGTTGCTTCGTTAAAACTTTTCATAAACTAATTTTGAAAATAATGTCCGACAATACTCCAGAAAAGAGCTTTGAACAACCCGAAGAAAATTCATTTTCTGAAGAAATTAATTCTGTTGAGTCCCGATTAGATAAAAAAGCAGATTTAACTGAAACAACAGAATCAACCGAAACAACTGAATCAACCGACACTATGGAAGTACATCACCACGCGCATCACGATCACGGAAAAAAGACCTGGAAGTCCTATTTCTGGGAATTCTTTATGTTGTTTTTAGCTGTTTTCTGCGGGTTCTTAGCAGAGATACAAGTAGAACATTATGTAGAGCACCAAAAAGAAAAGAAGTACATGACTGACTTACTTGATGAAATTAAAAGTGATACAGGGTTTATACATTTTGAATTAGCAAGAATGCAAAATCAACTTAAGGGTTATGATTCCTTGACTGCCAATTTAAATCAATCTGATTTATCTGAAAATATTCCTACACTGTATAGGCAACTGAATACTTATAGTGCATTATTGACTCCTTTCCTGCGCGATCAGACCATTACTCAGTTGCGAAGTTCCGGAAATTTACGATTGATAAGAAATGATTCAATTATCAAACAAATAAATCAATATTGGTCATGGAGAGATGTTGTAAATAGAATTGCTGAAAGAGTTGAACAACGTATTAATGTTGGGCAAGTATTGAGTAATAAGATTTTTGATAAATGGGCAACTTATGCTAAGGCAATCAGTGAAAATGGATTTGCTGTTTCTCCATTTAATGAAACCCCAAATCTTGAATATCCAACTGATTTGAAATTAATGACTAACGATTTAGCGCTGATAAAAGAATATAGTAATACCAGAATCTCTATTTCTCAAAGTGCTAAAATATATCTGTGGACGTTGCAAGAAATGGAAAAAGACGGGCTTAAACTTAAGAAGGCAATAGAAAATGAATATGATTTAGTGAAATAAATTTCTATAATTCTGATGTAATTAATTATGATTTCCCAACTTGAACGTCTTAAATACATCCTTATTTGTTTGCTGATTATTAGTGCACAAGCATGTATAGAAAGCAGGGCTAATAGAAAAGTTAATACCATTGCAAGTTATGTGGCTGATTCAACTTGGAATGCGCAAGCTAATCAGTTAATTGTCAGTCAACCAACCGGAATTGGAATTGATAAGAGCAATCATATTTTTGTTTTTCAACGTACAGGTAGAAAATGGGTAGAGCCTTTTCCTGATTCACTAATTTCAGTTCCGACTATTTTTGAAATTGATGCTGAAACAGGAAAGCAGATCAATGCCTGGGGAGCCAATCATTTTGTGATGCCACATGGTTTGATGGTAGATCAAAACAATCATATTTGGGTAACGGATGTGGCTTTGCACCAGGTTTTTAAATTTTCACATGATGGAAAACTCTTACTGAAGCTGGGAGTAGCAAGAGAAGGAGGAAATGATTCTTTACACTTCAATCGGCCCACTGATGTAACGGTAGATAAAGAGGGCTTTTTTTACGTGAGTGATGGGTACAGAAATAGCAGGGTAGTTAAGTTTTCACCAACTGGTAAATATATAAAGGAGTGGGGGACCTTTGGTAATGGAGCGGGTCAGTTTAATATTCCTCACGGATTAGCCATTGATGATAAGGATATTATTTATGTAGCCGATCGACAAAACAATCGTATTCAATTATTTGATACAAATGGCAATTATAAAGGTGTAATACAAAATGATGCAGCGGTTCAGCAGTTACCATCTCTTGCAATTGATTTGAAGAATAAAGTTTTCGCTATTGATTATGATCCATCCCTTAATAAGGATAGTGCCGCTAATGGCTCAACTTTTTTTGAATGTGATGCTAGGGGTAGCGTATTCCAGCATTTTGGGCTTTCAGGTAAAAAAGAAAGGAAGAGTTGCTGGTTCCATGATATAGCAGTTGATAAAAATGGGAATGTTTACGTAGGAGATATCACCGGATTAAAGCTGTTGAAATTTAGACCCAAAAACTAGGCAATATGAGTATCCATATGCAAAAGAAATCAGCCCATCTTATTTTATTGGGTCTACTGCTTTTCATTATGGGATTGTTAGTAGGATTGAGTATTCAATTCCTGCCTAATCCAAGAATGGGTTTGTCTGCCCATCTGGAAGGTATTATGAATGGAATGTTTTTAATGTTACTAGGGCTTCTATGGGACCGATTAGTACTCTCAAAAGAAATGACTTCCATTGCTTTTTATTTGGTTGTCTACAGCGCATTTGCGAATCTCTTGGCTGTGTTGATTGGTGCCGCTACTGGTTTTGGGAAAATGATGCCAATTGCTGGAGGGATAGAGGGCTCTTTATTTATTGAGTCAATAATTGGGTTTTTATTGATATCATTAACCCTGACTATGTTAACAGCATGTGGTATTATCTTCTTTGGCTTTTATCGGTACATGCGCAATAAATGAATATATTAGTAAAGAAATACTCTCTATGACCCTCATTGCAATATTTTTTCCAGCCCTCTCCTTTTTCCTTCGAGGAAGAATTTTTACAGCATTTATCTGTTTCATACTTCAGATTACATTGATTGGTTGGATTCCAGCAGCTATCTGGGCTGTTATTTCATTACAAAATGCAAGGGCCGATAAGCGAAATGAGAAATTAATTAAGGCAATGAAGTCAAAATAATTCAACATGAAACTCTTTCAGCTACATCTTACATTTTCTATAACGATTTTTATATTTAGCATTGCATTCTCAAGTTCTGCATTTGCTCAATCTAGTCCAAAACTCAAGATTGAATCACTTGCAGGTAACTTTTATGTATACACAACTTATAATACCTATCAGGATAGTAAAGTGAGGGCCAATGGTGTTTACTTAGTTACAAAGAAAGGGGTAGTATTATTTGACACCCCTTGGGATACTACCCAGTTTCAACCACTGTTAGATAGTATACAAAAAAGGCATAAACAAAATGTGATCATAGCATTAGCTACTCATTGGCATAGTGATAAAACAGCTGGCTTGGAGTACTATCGTAAATTAGGAATTAAAACATATACCACTGCACTTACGGATAGTTTGAGTAAAGTGAATAATGCCAAACGCGCGGAGTTTTTACTCAAACAGGATACTAGTTTTTCTATAGATACTTACCGTTTTGAAACTTACTACCCTGGTGAAGGGCATACCAAGGACAATATTGTTATTTGGTTTCCAAAAGAAAAAATTCTAATAGGGGGCTGTTTAATCAAAGGGGCTAAAGATGAAAACTTAGGTTATTTGGGCGATGGTAATACCAAGGATTATGCTCGTACTTTAATCAATGTGCAGCAAAGATTTCCTGCTCCTAAATTTATCATCACTACCCATAGTGATTGGAAAGATATCAATTCATTAAAAAATTCTATAAAGTTGGCTAAACAATTAATTGAAGAGCAAGAACTACGACATGTGGTATTGTTCGGTTGGAAAGTCAACGCCAACAAAGACTCTATTGAAATGGCTATTAAGGCTTTTGGAGAATTGCCTCAAAAAATAAAGTTGATCAAGAAATATGAATGGGGAGTAAATAACAGTCCTGAATTATTGAATCAAGGGCAAACCCATTGCTTCTTGTTGACATTTTCTAGTGAAAAAGACCGAGATGCCTATTTGGTTCATCCAGTGCATCAGGCTTTCACGAAATTGTTACCTAATATTTTAGATAAGGTTACTGTGTTAGATTACTGGGCAAAAAAATAGCAATTAATCAAGTATTTAAATTTTTTCTAACTCAATCAAATATTTGTATGAATAATAGCCATCTTAACTACAATTCCATTGATGAGTATCATCAATGTTTTGATAAAATAATTCAAAAAAAGCTACAAGAATTAAGAAAGGCAATCTTGACCGCCGCACCCAAAGCAACGGAAGGCATTAGCTATGGCATGCCGGCATTTAAAATAAAGAAACCTTTGGCTTATTATGCGGTAAATAAAAACCATATTGGCTTTTATCCCACGCCCTCACCTATAAAGCAATTTGCTAAAGAATTGGCTGCGTATAAAACATCTAAAGGTGCCGTACAATTTCCACTAGATCAACCATTGCCTTTATCCTTAATAACAGCAATGATTCGCTTCAGGGCTGAGGAGATTTTATAAAAATCCCTGTCCCTTCATCCAGGTCTGTAAAACTTTGAACCAATCAGAAGGTTCCTGCTTGTTGATTAATCCAAATCCATGCCCACCTTTTTCCATTAGCATTAATTCTGCTGGTACTTTCTGCGCATCTAATGCTGCTTTCATTTTAATACTATTTGCAACAGAAACTGTTTTGTCGTCTTTGGCATGGAACAAAAAAGTAGGAGGTGTAAATCGGCTTACCTGTAAATGAGAAGAGAACTGTTCTTTTGTAGCAGAAGATGCATCGTTCCCAATCAAGTTATTCCTAGAACCCTTATGAACAATAGAGTCTTCCTCCATACTAATGACTGGGTAACCCAATATGGCAAAATTGGGTCTTGCATTTGTTCTTGAACCCAAATCAGTAATATTTAATTGATATTGGGTAGCTAAAGTACTGGCCAAATGACCTCCTGCAGAAAATCCAATAACGCCTATTTTATCAGGATTAATCCCATATTCGATAGTATTGTCTCGGATATGCTTCATTGCAGCTTGTGCATCTAAGAAAGGTACCCATTCTTTATTATACATGCAAGAATCATTCGGTAATCTATATTTCAAAACAAAAGCTGTAACGCCAATAGAATTGAATGCTTTGGCTATATCGTGCCCTTCATGGTTGGTTGCTAAAATTGAGTATCCACCGCCGGGTATCACGAGTACCCCAGTTTTGTTAATATTAGCACTATTGGCTTGATAAATGGTTAAAGTAGGAGTATTTACTTTTGTGTATACCTCTTGTCCCCATTGATTTATCTGGGTTTTATTTTCAGTTCCGCAATCTTTTGATTTCGGTATTTTTCCTCTGTAAAGTGGAATTTCATGCTGTGCCCTGGTAAATGTCATTGTTAGCGAAAAGGCTATGAAGAATATGAGTTTCATTGCTGGTTAATTCCTATGAAGTTAAATGGATTTTCAGTAAATTACTATAGTTCAATTTTATACAATGAGTAAACATCTTCGCATTGCAATACTAATTTTATTGATTCCTATATTTTCATGGGCAGACCATTATCCCATTAATAAACAGGCGGATGTTTTGCATTATTCATTTGGCTTAACCTTATCTGATAGCACTAATGAAATTGTAGGTATTACCCATATTAAAGTAAGGTTCAATAAAGCTGGTATGAGCCAGTTTCGTTTAGACCTTGCTAACCAAACCGAAAAGCGACAGCGTAAAGGAATGAAAGTAGATGCGATTAGCTTCGGGGGTATTCCATTGCAATATTCACATAACAATGATGCACTATTGATTCATTTGAATAATCCAACAAAAGAAGCAGAGGAAATCGTTTTCAGAATTCAATACCATGGCATACCCGCTGATGGCCTTAGGATTGGTGCTACAAAATTTGGAGACCGAAGTTTTTTCAATGAAAACTGGCCCAATAGAACCAGGCATTGGTTACCCACTATTGATCATCCCTATGATAAAGCTACTTCTGAATTTATTGTTACGGCACCAGCTAAATATAAAGTTGTTTCTAATGGTTTATTACTAGAAGAGTCAGATTTAGGAAATAATCAAAAACTAACACATTGGAAACAATCGATTCCAGTTTCTAGTTGGTTATTTGTTTTGGGAGTAGCGGAGTTTGCGGTTCAATATGTTGATCAGTTTGAAGGCAAGTCTATTCAAACTTGGGTGTATGCCAAAAATCGAGATGCTGGATTTTATGATTTTGCTGCACCTACCAAGCAGGTTCTCGAGTTTTACTCCAAATATGTTGGGCCATTTGCTTATGAGAAGCTGGCCAATATTCAAACACCGAGTGTAAATGGAGGGATGGAAACCTCTTCTGCCATTTTTTATGGGGAAGATTTAGTGAATGGTAAAAGAGATGAAAGAACTCGAAACGTGGTGATTCATGAAATAGCGCATCAATGGTTTGGCAATGCGGTAACAGAGTCTACCTGGGATGATGCATGGTTGAGTGAGGGTTTTGCCACTTACTTTACCCTGCTATTTATTGAACATGCATATGGGAAAGAAGCGTTTCATAAAGGGTTACAAAAAGCAAGAAAAACGGTTTTGGATATGTCGCCCAAGTGGCCACAGTATAGTATAGTTGCAGACAGAACAGCAGAGCAAGAAGCAGTTACCAATAACTTGACATATCAGAAAGGAGCTTGGATATTGCATATGCTTCGATTGCTTATTGGAGACGTTGCATTTAAGAAGGGTATTCAATCTTATTATCAGAAATATTATAATGCTAATACAACTACAGATCAGTTTAGAGTTGAAATGGAAAAGGCATCGAGGAAAAAGCTGGAACAATTTTTTAAGCAATGGTTATACCAGCCCAGCTTGCCGAAATTAAAAGCGGAATGGGCTTATGATGCAAAATTGAAGCAACTAAAAATAAAGGTCAAGCAATTACAAGAGGGTGGTGCTTATTTCAATATGCCCCTTGAATTAGGGTACTATGAAAAGGGAAATAGCAAGCCTACAGTAGTTACAGTTCAGATTGACCAGGCGGAAAAGAATTTTACTTTTCAATTAAAGCAAGCACCTGATAAAATAATTGTAGACCCCAATAATAAACTTATCGCTCAAATTCTATAATATGCTCAGACGCATATGAGTCATCCTCTGGTTTAATTCTTTTTACAAAGAATCTCGCTCGTTTTCCTAGACGCGTAGAAGTATATTTTTCTTTAATGTCTTCTTCGGTATCCAATGGTTGCAATGAAGGATACCACAGAATGTAACCTGGTTTCTGGAACAACAATTCAGGTTTAGACCATTGCTGACTGTTGTTACCTGCTCCCAAATCTTTGTTGGGATTGAAGGAAATATAAATTTTATCTCCAATCCAGGATTTTCCTTCTACTCTTCCCATTAACATTATCCAGCAGTTTAAATAAGTGTTCCAACTAACTGAAGGACCCCAATGAAATCCACCCGTTGGAGAAGAAGCGGGGCCTCCTTTTTCAGACAAAGGAATTTGAAGGTTCTTCACTGGTTTTCCGTAACTATTGTGCGCAATGGAAAACGAATTTCCGTTCCAACGTTTGGCTTTGCCAATAGGGTTGTCTAAATCTTTTAATGCAATTCTTGCTATACTAATACACTGTCCTGCTGCTTCTTTTGCTGGGTCATAAGTGGAGGGATTATACACGCCGGGATAGCCATACTCTCCATAAAAAATATAAAGATATTCCCCACTAGCAACCGCTGAAGGATCGCCAACTCCTCCGGCAAATGTGTTAGAAGTATTGTGTGGTTTTAAAATCATTCTTTGATCCAGATCTTCCAATATGATGCCCTTGTTTTCCCAGCTTTTTCCGCCATCCATCGATTTCATAATACCAATTCTACAGACTGCTGCCGGACTTTCAAGGCCTGTTAATCCCTGTGGCCAAAGTTTACTGTTGGTATAGCCCTCTTTTGTTTTGGGGTCATAAGGTAATGTGATTGGGTAATTTTCGTTGTGGTAAAGGGCGTACAAAGTTTTTCCACTCTGATCTTTTTTGTCTTGATAAACGGTTTCGAACCAGACGGCACCGTGCAATCCCTTTTTTCCAATAGGGGCATTCAATGGCATTGATGGGCTAAAAAATTTTTCTTTTGGATTTTGAAACACAACACTGGCATTAGGACCGTCTGAATATTTAAGGTCTTTTGCATAACCCCAGAGTGGATCTTCACCGTATTTACCGGGAAAGATCCTGAAAGTGTCTGCCACCCATACTTCTGCCATATTGCAATCCACAAAGGAATTGAAAACCACTTTGGGGGCTGGGAGAAGTTTGAAAGTTGGTTTGCGGGTAGTATCCAGAAAACCTGTAAAAAAGGTAGCAAATACTATAAGGAGTTGCATGGTTAAGTCTTTTGATTATTCAATATGTTGAATTGAACAACAATTTACTCATTCCTAATACTTAACAGATTAAAACTTTAATCTCTTTTTAAGCTTCTTTTTTAACAATCCGTTTACAATTTATGCCGAATAATATATATTTAGCGAATAATTAATGATTTTATTATCCGATTCCTACCTAATTAATTCCTAAGTCTAAAACTTAACAATGAAATCAATTCTACACACATTGAATGCAAAGGGGAGCCGTGTTTTCAAGCACGCATTAATACTAGCCCTAATTTGTTATTCAACCATTGCCAATGCTGCCCACTTTAGAAGCGGTACTATTAGTTGGCGTCCCATTAGTGGGAATACCGTCGAGTTTAAAGTGTCTCAATCTTATGGAGGTTGGGCTTTTGGAGGAGGGTATACCCTTGGAAGCACGCAAGTAATGGACCAGTTGTATCTAGGTAATGGAGCATCTGTACAAATTCCATTAGTAATTACTTCCATTAATGCAGCAGAAGGATGGTGGTATGGAGAAGCTACTTTCCGCTATACTTATGCAAGTGCAGGAAACTATACTGCATATTTTGGTAGTTGTTGTAGAATCAGTAATTTATCTAACAATAATGATCAAGCTTGGCGAAATGAAACAATCGTAAACGTTGGAACGGGAAATAGCTCGCCTGTTTCAACCATAGCTGCAACTGTGAATCTCCCAACGAGTTTATCAGCTGCCACTTTTCAAATTCCCGCCTTTGATCCGGATGGCGATCAGCTTAGTTATCGTTTAGCTACTTCTGCAGAAATGGGTGGTGGAACTAATCCTACGGGTTTGTCAATTAACTCAACTACAGGTTTGGTAAGTTTTAATACCATTGGTAAAGCAGTAGGTTCCTTATGGAATGTGGCTTTTACTATCTCAGATGGTACAGGAAAAACCAAAGTAACAGTTGACTTTGTTATTAAAATAACGCAGAATTCAACTCCGCCCGTTTTTGATTATTTGGTTACACCAATGAACGGACGAGTATTCCAAGGCGCACCAGGACAAACTATTTCATTTCCAATAAGAGCCTATGATAACGATGCAGGAAATGTTGTAACCTTGTCTGCAGTTGGTTTACCACCAGGTGCAACTACAAGCCCATCCTTACCTAGTACTGGAAATCCTGTTTCCAGCACATTCTCTTGGACACCAACAGCTAGTCAATTTGGAACTTTTGTTGTGAATTTTACAGCTACCGATAATATTGGTGTACAAACAACTACCTCAGTTACCATATCAATTAGCTTAAAACCTGTATTTGTTGCACCTAGTCCTGTTAACAATAGTGAGACTTACCTAGAAACAGGCGAAACCTACACCGCAACTATTCGTGCCAGTGATCCAGACCCTAATGATGTGGTTAGAATTACAGCTATTTCAGGGATGCCTGCTGGATATGGTATTTCTTCGGTATTACCCACGGTTGCAGCAAATCCAATCAATTTGAATCTTAGCTGGACGCCAACACCTATTGCATTTGGTCCTAAATCAGTAACTTTTACCGCAACAGATTCTTATGGTGACCAAACTACACATACGCTTAATTATATTGTAAATACAAAGCCTCAATTTACTTCTACGCCGGCTACAAGTGTTTACGTAGGTCAGTTGTACAGCTATACAATTACAGGATTAGATCCTGATGTGCAATATGGAGATGTGTTAAAATTAATTGGAGCTAATATTCCTTCATGGTTAACTTTTACTAATAATGGAAATGGAACAGGTACGCTTTCAGGTACTCCTACATTGGCCAATGTTGGAACGCATCCAGTTAGTTTAAAATTAGAGGATACTTACCATCATGATTATAATCCAAATACAGCTCAGAATTTTAATATTAATGTATCTGGTGTTGCACCTTCTATCGTAGTTCCAGCAAATATCATTAGCTGTGATCCTGTGGTAAATTTTGCAGCTACAGAAACTGTTGGTATCCCTGCATCTACTATTACTTATTCAATTGCTCCTGGATCAACATTCCCTGTTGGAACAACAACTGTTACAGCAACAGCTACTAATGCAGTTGGAACATCTTCTAATACATTCACAGTAACTGTTAATAAACCAATTGCAGATATAACAGCAAGTGGGTCCACAACATTTTGTGAAGGAAGCAATGTAACATTGAGTGCTGCTCAAAATGCATTACAGCTTAATGGGGCACAATATGTGAATGTAGCAAACGGTTTTGCAGCAACTGATGACATTACCATTGAAGCCACTGTAACGCCAACTTCTCTAGTAGGTGGCGATTTTAAAGTAATTATGAACCACAACAGTTGGTTTCCAGGTACAATACACTTTCAATTTGCCCCAGATGGCCGATTGCAATTCGCATTAAATAGCGCATCTCCCACAGACCAATATGCCACTTATAATTTTATACCTAATACGACTTACCGAATTGCGGCAGTTTATTCTAAATCAGGAAAATTTGTTAAGTTTTATGTTAATGGGATATTAATAAACACTGCTACTTATTCTTCTACCGTTTCGGTAGTAGGTAATGCCGGATATAATATAGGTGCATGGAATGGTAATTCAAGATACTTTAGAGGAACTATTGACGATCTTAGAATATGGAATGTTCAGCGCACAAATGCAGAAGTATTATCTGATGCAGCAGCGCTTCCAATACCATCTGGTACTCCTAATTTAGTTAGATATTATAAGTTTAATGAAGGTTTCGGAACTTCAACTGCAGATGCTGCAGGAAATGGTAATGGTACCTTAATGAATAATCCTACGTGGGTGTCTACAGCACCAGCTGGGCAAACATATTTATGGAGTAATTCTGCAATTACACCGTCAATTTCGGCAACTTCTGATGGATTGTATACTGTAACAGTTACTGATGCAGCAGGCTGTACTACAACTTCATCACCTATTACTGTAACAGTAAATAAAGCCCCTGTGTTTACCGCATGTGCGAGTAATCAGACGGTAGACAATGAAGTTGGATTAAATAGCGCAGTAGTTACTTATACTGCAACTGCAACGGGTTCACCAGCAGCAACATTATCTTATACTTTCAGTGGAGCAACAAATGGTAGTGGTTCAGGTACAGGATCAGGTTCTATCTTTAATATTGGTACTACAACTGTAACCATTACAGCAACCAATTCATGTGGTTCAACAACCTGTACATTTACAGTTAAAGTAAATGATATAACACCACCAACCATTAACACAGTTGCAGATATTAATGCAATTGCAACTTCAGCTGCTGGAGCAACTGTAACTTATACAGCTCCGGTTGGAACTGATAATATGCCTGGTTCAACAACAACACAAACAAGCGGATTAGCTAGCGGTGCTGTATTCCCAATTGGAACAACTGTTAACACATTTGTAGTAACAGATGCTTCAGGCTTAACCGCTACATCTTCTTTCACTGTAACCGTAGTAGGCGTTGCTCCATCTATTGTTGTACCAGCAACGATTCGTGTGGATGCTTCTACAAGTAGTTGTGGTGCGGTAGCGAATTTTGCTGCTACTGAAACAACTGCCATTCCTGCTTCTACAATTACCTATTCTCATCAACCTGGTTCTGTATTCCCATTAGGTACAACAGTGGTTACGGCTACTGCTACCAATGCAGTAGGTACCTCATCTGCAACATTTGAAGTGGTGGTAACCGATAATACAGCTCCTGTTATTACTACACCTGCTGCTCAGGTATTCTGTGAGAATACCGCAGGAACATACACTTTGCAAGACGTAAGTGCAACTGACAACTGTGGAATTGCAACTGTTAGTTTCGCTATTACAGGAGCAACTACCAGAAGCGGATCTGGATATGATGCAGGTACTGCATTTGCAGTTGGAACCAGCACGATTACTTACACAGTTACAGATGTTAATGGTAACGTTTCTACTAAAACATTGGTGGTAACGGTAAATAAAGCACCAACAGCAAGCATTAGTACTTCTAATCCGGATGCATTCTGTAATAAACTTACTGTTATTGGAAACAGCACAAGCCCAATTACCGGCTATGCCTGGACCTACAATAACAATGCATTTGCAGGCACGCAGGCGATTTCATTGGATAATACTAACGGGGATGGTACTTATAGTTTATTGGTAACAGATAATAAAGGTTGCACTAGTCTTTCTGCAGTTACTTATCAATACAGCAAGCAGAATACAATCAGCAACTATACCATACTTGCTTACAAGGAAGCAGAGTTGAAAGAATACAACACTGTTCAAACTGGTAGTGTAGGGGTAATGAGCAAGAAAGGAGAAGCGGAGATTGGTAAGAACAGTTCTGTTGCTGCACCGGGTGCATTTGTTAAAGCTCCGAAGATTGAAGTGAAGCAAGGCGCAACTGTTCCAATTCGTTTGATAGGGGTAGCTAGTGTTGCATTACCAACTATGCAATACAACAGTGCCAATACAAGTAGCTTACCTAACTATACCACCAATTCCGGAGCTACTATCAGCTTAAGTGGTAACTACAAGAACCTGAAGATTCGTAAAGGGTCAAATGTTACCTTGTCTGGTACTACTTTCGGAAACATTGATATTGAAGAAGGAAGTGTAGTAAGATTTACCAGCACAGTAATTAATGTAGAGCAACTGAAAGTGGGCAAGGGTCCTGACAATGGATTAACTCAAGTGAGATTTGCCAACAATACAAGTGTTCGTGTTTCTAAGCATGTACAGATTGATGAAGATTGCTTTATCAATCCGGATGCTAACCAGGTTACCTTCTACTTAGGCAGACAGTCTAACCATGATTGCAATAAGCACAAGAATAATGACGGAGATGATGATGATCACGACAGAGGACACGGCGATGGCGATCAGAAGTTTGAAGTGAAAGGTGGTAACACAACTGTGATTGCGAATGTTTATGCACCTACCGGAGATATCAAAGTAAAAGGTGGCGAAGGATGTCATAAGAATCATACCAATACCACTGTTAGAATGACTGGTTTATTCATTGGGTATGAAGTGGAAGGAGAAGGAAAGAATGTAATCTGGAACAATTATGCTTGTGGATCTGCCAGCCCAATAGCAGCTGCAGATGCGCAACCAGTGTACAATAAAACTTCAGAGCCACTAGAAGTTGCCGATGACTTAAAAGTTACGGTAATGCCTAACCCAAGTACTACCTACTTCACATTGAAATTGGCAAGCAAATCTGAATTGCCGGTGAATATTAAAGTAGTAGATGCTGCTGGTAGAGTAATTGATGCAAAAGCTAAACAGCCTGCCAATAGCACCATGCAAATGGGTCAAAGCTATGTTCCTGGTTCTTACTTTGCTGAGTTTATTCAGGGTAACCAACGCAAAGTGGTTCAGTTAATAAAGCTCAAATAGGTTTAATCTAAAACTAGAACCTCAAGGGGCTGTCTGAAAAGACGGCCCCTTTTGTTTTTGGAATAAAGGAGCTTCCATTTTTGTCATGAAACAGTAAGTTTTCTCCCAAATCGGTTAATAAAGCCTTAAAGCACCCTAATATAGAAGTATCACTACAATTTCCTTAAATTCATGACGTATTTTTGCAATAAACTATTTTGATGCATATGCAGCCACCTATTCCACATAATGAAGATGAACGTGTTTGGGCTTTAACAGAATTTGATATTGATTATTCAGATACATCAGGCTTATTAAAGGACTTAGTTGAGTTGACTGCAAAAA
>Ga0208492_1001231_pt1 | contig 16826 bp, 14 predicted proteins | sample Subbioar_CSW14AB_FD_184820 | JGI IMG/M metagenome (GOLD analysis project Ga0208492, IMG submission 184820) | Serpentinite rock and fluid subsurface biosphere microbial communities from McLaughlin Reserve, California, USA - CR12Mar_CSW14AB (SPAdes) | ecosystem: Environmental > Terrestrial > Deep... | reverse complement strand
AATGTAATCATAAATAAAAAGGGATGCCATGCCATCCCTTTTTAAATTGCAGTATACTAACAAGCGTTTATAAGTATTGATCCCCCTTGTTGCGTTTTACTTCTGCAACATATTCTTTAATGGCTTGTTCTTTTTCTTTTTTACAAATCATCAATACATCCGGGGTATCTACCACAATAAAGTCGTCCAATCCCTGAAGCAGTAATAATTTTTCTTTAGGTGCAGAAACCATGCACTTGGTAGCATCAATGATGATGACATTTTCAGAAGCCACGGCGTTTCCTAAGTAATCTTTTTCTAGATTATCGTAGGCACTGTTCCATGTCCCCAAATCGCTCCAGCCAAATGAAGATGGAATTACATATACATTGTCTGCCTTTTCCATGATGGCAAAGTCGATTGACACATTGGTACACAATGGGTAAATGCGGTTGATTGCTTCTTTTTCTCCGGGTGTATTGAAATATGCTTTTTCAGCATCAAACAATTCATACATTTCAGGCTGAAATTTTTCAAATGCCTTCATTACGTTCTTTACCTGCCAAACAAAAATGCCAGCATTCCATAAGAAGTCGCCACTCGCAAGGAAAGTTTTAGCCAGTTCAAGGTTGGGTTTTTCAGTGAATGTCTTCACTTTATAAATTGCATCTGCAACCTGCATGGGTTCATGCTGAATATAGCCATATCCGGTATTAGGATGTGTTGGTTTTATACCCAGTGTAACAAGAGAATTGATATGAGAAACAAAATCCAATGCCTGTAAAGTAATTTTTCTGAAGTTTTCATTGTCCAGAATCATATGGTCACTTGGTGCAACAATTAAAGATGCTTCCGGATCTTTCTGTAATAACTTATAAGAAATATAAGCTACACAGGGGGCAGTATTTTTTCTGCTGGGCTCAGCAAGAATATTTTCTGGTTTTAGCTCAGGTAATTGTTCCTGTACTATGGTTACATATTCCTCCGAAGTAACAATAAAAATATTGTCATTCGGAATAAATGATGCATAACGCTCATAGGTCCAGCGAATCAATGATTTACCTGTATTTAATATATCCAGAAACTGCTTGGGATAACTTGTTCTGCTCTGTGGCCAGAAACGACTTCCAATCCCTCCTGCCATGATGGCAACATAATGGTGTTGATTCATTTGAATATCTTTAATTGCTGCAATACAAACGATTTACCATTAAACTTATTGCTCAATTTATACAATTCCCTCCCTAATTAAATCATGCAGATGTATGATTCCCATATACTTGCTGTTTTCAGCAACTACCAGTTGACTGATATCTTTTTTACGCATTAAATCAAGGGCTTCAACTGCCATTGCCTGTGGCGAAATAGTGATTGGGTCAGGAGACAATATATCTGCAGCGCAGATTGCAGCTATATCGCTGGTTTTTTCCAACATTCTTCTTAAATCTCCGTCTGTTATGATTCCTTTTAGGGTATTCTTCTCGTCAACTACGGCAGTTACGCCCAAACGATTTTGGGTGATTTCTACAATAACTTCTTTTAAACCGGCAGCAGGTAGCACAGCTGGCTTCTGATTTACTTCAGACAAATCTTCTACTCTCAAATACAAGCGCTTCCCCAAATTGCCCCCCGGATGAAATTTAGCAAAGTCCCTGTTGTTAAACTGGTTCAATTCCATTAGACAAACCGCCAGCACATCACCCATTACCATTTGAGCAGTTGTGCTGCTAGTTGGAGCTAAATTATTAGGGCAGGCTTCTCTTGCCACACTTGTATTGATGACCAAATTGGCTTTTTGTGCCAGGTAACTATCCATGTTTCCTACCATACCAATCAATAGGTTACCAAAGTTATTGATCAGGGGGATCAGGACTTTTATTTCAGGACTCTCTCCGCTCTTACTAATCAACATCACTACATCATCGGCCGTAATCATACCCAGGTCGCCATGTATGGCATCGGCAGCATGCATGAAAAGGGAAGGGGTACCCGTGGAATTAAGAGTAGCCACTATTTTTTGAGCCACGATGGCGCTTTTGCCAATTCCGCTGACAATCAAACGACCTTTCGTCTGATGGATTGCCTGAATGATTTTTTCGAAATCGGCATTGATAAATTCTTTTAGCCCCTGAATGGAAGCCATTTCCGTATCAATGGTTTGTAGCGCAATGGTCTGGATATTTGTATTCATGCTTGGCAAAGGTAAACTTTAACAGCTTTGGTCGGGTATTGCATAGTGGATTCATTAACTTCGCAACCCTTTTGCAAAATAGCTTGTTTTTTAGGCTATTTGTTGAAATAAATGAGGAAAAAAGGTAAAAATTGTTTAACTTTTACAGAGACAGATTGTTCTAGTGAAGTAAATAGAAATCCCCCGATGCCAACGACTACAAAAAAACCAGTAACCAGGAAATCCACCGCTAAAAAAACTACGGGCATAAGTCAGTATCCTATACATGCGGCTTTGGAACAATATTTTGGTTTCAAAGAATTTAAAGGAACACAGGAAGCTGCCATCAATAGTTTATTAGATGGGAAAGACACTTTTGTAATCATGCCTACAGGCGGAGGTAAAAGCCTATGTTATCAATTGCCTGCCCTGATGCTGGATGGCTGTGCCATTATTGTATCTCCTTTGATAGCCCTGATGAAAAACCAGGTTGATCTGGTGAGAGGGTATAGTGAAAATGACGAAGTTGCCCATTTTTTGAATTCTTCACTAAATAAAAGCCAGATTAAGGCGGTAAAAGATGATCTGAACAGCGGAAAGACCAAACTATTGTATGTTGCTCCGGAAACTCTGACTAAACAGGAGAACTTAGAATATTTCAGTGATCTGAATATTTCTTTTTTTGCGGTGGATGAAGCACACTGTATTTCAGAGTGGGGGCACGATTTCAGACCAGAATACAGAAGACTCAGGGAAATGATGGACATGATTCATCCAGACAAGCCTGTTATTGCCCTTACGGCTACGGCTACTCCCAAAGTACAAAGCGATATTGTTAAAAACCTGGGATTAAGAGAAGCTAATATTTTTATCTCATCCTTTAACCGAACCAATCTGTTTTATGAAATCCTTCCAAAGATTCAAAAGGAACAGACCGTAAAAAGTATAGTCAAATTCATAACCCAGCATAAGGGTAAGAGCGGTATTATTTATACACTTAACCGAAAAACGACAGAGGAACTGGCTGAATTGCTGGTTGCCAATAAAATAAAAGCAGTTGCATATCATGCCGGTCTTGATCAGAAATTAAGAGCAGAAAGGCAGGACCAGTTTTTAAATGAAGATGTACAGGTTATTGTTGCAACCATTGCATTTGGGATGGGGATTGATAAGCCGGATATCCGTTTTGTGATTCACTTCAATATCCCTAAATCTATTGAGAACTATTATCAGGAAACCGGAAGAGCGGGTCGTGATGGTCTGGAAGGAATCTGTGTATTATATTATTCTCATAAAGATGTTTCCAAACTGGAGCATCTGATGCGCGACAAGCCTTTAAGCGAAAGAGAAGTAGGTGCTCAGTTAATTGATGAAATGGTTGCCTATTCTGAAAGTGCGGTTTGCAGAAGAAAGATTCTGTTGCATTATTTTGGAGAAACTACGGCAACTGAAAACTGCGGACTTTGCGATAATTGTAAGAATCCAAAAGAGAAGTTTGAAGCTAAGGAAGAAGTGGTAAAAGTGCTGAAAGTAGTAAATGCACTAGATGGAAGATTTGTTACCGATTATGTGGTTAACGTTTTAACCGGAAAACTTACACCTCAGATTACCATGTTCCGTCATGATAGTTTACCTGAATTCGGCATAGGAAAAGACAAGGAACAACATTTATGGAACAGCTTAATCAGACAACTCCTGCTTGAAAATCTATTGCTGAAAGACATAGAAGAATATGGCTTATTGAAAGTGAGTGATAAGGGACTAAAATACCTGAAGAAGCCTACTTCCTTTAAAATGGTGCTTAATAATTTGTTTGAGGATGCCAATGCAGATGATGATGAAAGTGAAGGTGGGTCTCAAACGGGAGCTGCCACTGATGAAAAATTATTTGTCATGCTGAAAGAGCTGAGACAAAAAGAGGCCAAGAAAAAAAGCTTACCTCCGTTTGTTATTTTCCTTGAAAGTTCTTTGCAGGATATGGCTACACTATACCCTACCACATTGGATGAAATGAGTAAGTGTCAGGGTGTAAGCAAAGGGAAAGCATTGAAGTATGGTAAACCATTCGTAGAGTTAATTGCGAGCTATGTTGAGGAAAATAATATAGAAAAGCCCGATGACTTTGTAATGCGAAGCGTTGCCAATGCAGCCAGCAATAAAATTTATATCATTCAGAATGTAGATAAAAAAATACCTCTGGAAACCATTGCGCGAAACAAAGATTTGAAACTCGACCAGTTATTGGAAGAGATGGAAACCATTGCTGCAAGCGGTACCAGACTGAATCTTGATTATGCCATTGATGAATGGTTGGGTGAAGATGAACAGGATGAAATTCTGGAATACTTTAAAAGCTGTGAAACTTCTTCACTGGATGTAGCTCGCGAAGAATTGGCAGAGTTTGATTTTAACTGGGAGCAATTAAAAATTATGCGAATCAAGTTCCTGAGCGTCTACGGTAATTAAGTTATTTATTAAAATAACTGCTGGTACGTTGTTTCAGGTTTTCGCGGATATTTAAATAGTATAAATTAATGTCGCCTACATGATAGTTTTTTGTGGTATAAAAAATATTACCAAAAAATCTGGGTTTGTTTGTCCATAAAATATTCCCTTCTATTTTGGCTGAAGCAACACCTGTTACTATTTTATTAAAATTCAGTAGGATTCCTCCCTTGTTTAAACTGGCATCTGCTACAGCTGGCTCTTCATTCCAGGTTAAAGGATTGGTAACAATTGCCTTATTTTCTTCTTTTAAAACCAATGGCGGTGTATAACCTGTTTTATAAGTGCGCCAGCTTACAATACATCCAGTCTGACTGCTGGTTTTGCAGGATTGTATTTGTGTATACTCATTCTCTGAAACGGGTATTCCAATTAAATAGGCGGCAACCAGTTTTTTTTGCAGTGGCTGGTTGTCAAAGAATTCTTTAACTAATCTTTTACCATGTGTGGTTCCCTGACTATGGGCTGCAATGATGATTGGTTTCCCACCGTTGTAATGATTTAAATAGTATACAAATGCTGCTTTAATATCCTGGTAGGCCAATTCAAAAGCTGCTATTGCAGCCATGCTGTCTACTGTATTCTTTGGGAAGTAAGCCTGTAAATTTGCTTGACGATATCTTGGCGCATAGATTTTTCCTACCTGATTAAATGCACTTGCCTGGGATAAAATGGTACTATAATCTGTTTTGGCATTCAATTCATTGTTATAAATGGGGGCACTGTATCCAAAAGGCATTTTACTATCTGTATAAGTAGTAGGGTGAATAAAAAATACATCTACTGTAGTATCGGTTACCGCTGTTGATTTCAATGGTTTTGGTATGCTGTCTGCAGGATCCTTTTTATCCGGATGCGCAGCCCAGTAATAAAGGTCTCGATAATCAGGTGAATTCGAAGGGGCTCTTTTTTCATAGGATCTTGCCATTTTTTTATAAGGCATTCCACAGGCGATACCCAGAACGCATATGATAAAAACCAATATTGCAGACTTCTTCATGGAATAAAGTTCATTCTTTTTATTGGATTTGGTTACAGTGCCTGCTATTATTGAATTTCCTGTATTTTCGTAAAAACTATTGTTATGGCCATACCTGTTGTTGATTTAGCCCGTTTTACGCAAGGAACTCCTGAGGAGAAAGCCGCTTTTGTGCAAGAGTTGGGTAAAGCATATGAAGAAGTTGGATTTGTTGCTGTGAAAAACCATGGAGTTCCGGATGAGTTGATTGCCAATCAGTATGAATATGTTCAGCAGTTTTTTTCTCTTCCTTTAGAAAAGAAAAAACTATATGAAATTCCCGGTTTAGCCGGTCAAAGAGGATATACTAGTTTTGGCAAAGAACATGCAAAAGGCAGTGATGCGCCGGATTTAAAAGAGTTCTTTCAATACGGCCAAACAGTAGAAGACCGGGATGCCATTCAAACTGAATATCCGGATAACGTGCAGGTTTCAGAAATAACATCTTTCAATGAAACCTTGTATAGTGCGTACAGAAATTTTGAAAAAAGCGGTAAAGCACTGCTACAGGCAATAGCATTGTACTTGGGTTTAGATGAACATTATTTTGATGAGCATATTCATAATGGTAATTCCATATTACGTTGTATTCATTATCCACCTATTACCTCTGAACCCAAATCAGCTATCCGTGCAGAACAACACGAAGACATTAACCTGATTACTTTATTGGTTGGTGCTTCTGCTGATGGTTTGCAAATTTTATCTAAGCAGGGTGAGTGGGTAAATGTTACCTCTTTGCCAGAGCAGATTGTTGTGAATGTAGGAGATATGCTTCAGCGACTTACCAATAATAAATTGAGAAGTACAACGCATCGGGTAGTAAATCCTGCCAGAGAACTATGGCATACCAGCAGATTTTCCATGCCCTTCTTCCTTCACCCAAGAAGTGAAATGAGTCTTGCTTGTCTGGAAAGTTGTATTGATGAACAGAACCCCAAAGCATATCCGGATACGACTGCCGGTGAATACTTGGATGAAAGATTAAGAGAAATTGGACTAAAGAAATAGTCTTCAATTGAACCTGATACGTCATATCCCCTTTTTAAGAGCTGTGTTCATGCACAGTATGACTGCTTTTGGCGGACCACAAGGACATCTGGGAATGATGATGAAAACATTTGTACACCAGCGAAAAGATGTAACGGAAGAGGAATTACTTGATTATAATGGTTTTTGTCAAATGTTGCCCGGAGCATCTTCTACCCAGGTATTAACTTTAATAGGGTATAAGCGGGGAGGAATTTTATTATCCATCATTACATTAATCATTTGGATTTTTCCGGCTAGCCTGTTAATGTCTAGCCTTTCTTTTTTGTTGTATTATTTTGATAAGATTCAAAACCCAGCTACCTTCTTCAGATTTATTCAGCCAATGGCAATTGGATTTATTGCATATTCGGCAATCAGAACCTATAAAGTTGCTGTAAACAATACCATTACAAGGGTTATTGTTTTGATTGCAGCGATAGCTACTTTTCTAGCATTTAAAACACCCTGGATTTTTCCGATTCTGATTGTTTGTGCAGGAACAGCAACTAATTTCAGTGATAAACGAATTCCGCAAAAAGGGGTTCCACCTAAGCAGGTGAAGTGGGGTAATCTCTTAATTTTTTTGGTACTTTTTGGTATTACTGGTTACTTGTCTGAAACAGCCACCAAACAAAATTGGGAGAACCGAAAAGTGTATAACCTCTTCGAAAATAATTATCGATTTGGTAGTCTGGTGTTTGGCGGTGGAGATGTTTTGATTCCATTGATGTACGAACAATATGTTACCCGTCCGCAATCCAAAAGAATTCTCGAAAACAAAAGAGATGTTTTGAAAATTGAAAGAGAAGCTTTTTTAACAGGATCCGGAATCATAAGAGCGATTCCTGGCCCGGTTTTCTCAATTGGTGCTTTTACGGGGGGCATGGTTTTAAAGGAAATGGGCTCAGAGAAGCAGGTATTGGGTTGTATAATTGGAGGCATATCTATTTTTTTACCCAGTGCCTTACTCGTATTGTTTTTCTTTCCTGTTTGGCATAATCTAAAGAAATATGCAGTGATATTCAGATCTTTAGAAGGAATTCGGGCTTCGGTTGTAGGGATTATGGCCGGCGCTGTTTTTTATTTGCTAAATGATCATATTTTACCTGAACTGGCTTTGCAGCACTGGTCAATTTTGGCTGATTTAGGAATTGTAATTGCTACATTGCTCGTACTTCGGCTGAATCGGGTACCCGCTCCTTTTATTGCAATTGGTTGTTTATTGCTGGGCGCTATTGCCTGATTTTTTGTATCTTCCTCTGAAGCATATTTTCAATTATGGTAACCATTGCCCTATACAATTTAAAAGGCGGAGTCGGCAAAACGGCTGCAACTATCAATCTGGCCTATTTAAGTGCCAAACAGGGATATAAAACGTTGATATGGGACTTGGATCCGCAAGGTTCTTCCTCTTTTTACTTGGGGGTAACATCAACCGTTAAAAATGAATCCAAAAAGCTCATCAGTGGTGAAATGGATCTGATAGATGCCATACAATCCTCTGCATATGAAAATCTGGATATTATTCCTTCCGATATATCAGCAAGAAACGCAGACATATTATTGAATGATATGAAGCAGAGCAAAAAGAAGATTGCTTCTTTGCTGTCATCGGTGAAAAAGTCTTACGATATTGTTTTTCTCGATTGCCCTCCGGGTATTTCCATTTTACATGACGCAGTATTTGCCGGAGCTGATTGGGTATTCATGCCAAATATACCAACTACCTTATCCATCCGATCATTCGAGTCGGTCTTGCAGTATTTTAAGGAGAATGAGTTGGATACTACCAAGTTAAAATGCTTCTTCAGTATGGTAGACCATCGGAAAAACCTGCATCATGAAGTCATCAATGAATTTTATAAAGACAAATTGTTTTTTAAAAGCTATATCCCATATTTAAGCGACGTCGAAAAAATGGGCGTGAATCAAGCCCCGCTGGAAACCTTTGCTGCCAGTAGCTTTGCAGCACAATGCTATAACAATTTATGGAAAGAGATTAAAAAGACCTGTATAGAATAATATATGAAAAGAGAACTTAGCTCCTGGTTTAGTCCTGCTTTAAATAAAGAAATGCCCATTGCTGCGTATGGTCACTATGGCTTTGCAATACTATTGATTCCAACAGCAGCAGCAGATTATCTTGAATATGAAAGGTTTCAACTCATTGATGCCATTGCGCCAATGATAGAATCCGGAAAATGCAGGGTGTTCAGCATCGACAGTATGAATAAGGAAAGCTGGATGAACAATCAGATGCTTCCAGAACATAAAGCCATTCGCCATAATCAGTTCAATGAATATGTGTTCAATGAAGTGGTTCCCTTTATTCGTAATAGTACCAGCAATGAAACAATGATTTATACCTGCGGTGCTTCTTTTGGCGCGCTGCATGCAATGAATTTGTTTTTGAAGCGGCCCGATATTCTAAACGGAGCTATCAGCATGAGCGGGGTTTATAATTTAACAGAATATACCAAAGGTTTCTGGGACGATCAGGTATTTTACAATAGCCCTGAACACTATATTCCTAGTTTACAGGACGATTGGTATCTGAGTAAAATAAAAGCCAGTCATCATATTCACATTTATACGGGTAGCGGCAACTTTGAAGACCCGGAAGCCTCCAAGCGATTTGCAGGTATTTTATACAACAAAGGAATATGGTACGATCTGGATGTTTGGGGTCCAGATATTCACCATGACTGGCCTACCTGGCGATCCATGCTTCCTTACATTTTAGATAAGAAATTTTAAACTGTAAAAAACTCGTTAATTCCCGAAGAACGTATGGTACTCTGCCTTTGCTGAACTAATTTACGCATCAATAAAAAGCAATTGAGGTACTATTCCGGAATATTGGGTTTCATTTTACTACTGCTTTTCTCTTTTACTGCTGATATACAGGCTCAGTATACCACAGTAAGTGGGAACGTATATGATATTTCTGCGAGAAGACCTTTGGAAGCTGTTGCCGTACAGAGTACTTCCGGTAGAGGTACCATTACAGATTCTACAGGTTATTACAACTTAACAGTATTAAAAACAGACTCAATCTGGTTTTCATTGATTGGAAAGTCTACCATGAAATATCCTGTGGATACCATCAGTAACCTAGAGCGTTTCAATGTAATGATTCACGTACGTGCTTTTGATTTACCGGAAGTAAAAGTGCGTAACAATTATTACCGTTACGATTCTATGATGAATCGTCAGGACTATGCTAAAGTATTCAACTTTAAAAAGCCTAGTCTGGGAGTTGTCTCTAGCCCTAATTATAATCCAGGTGCTTCGGTTGGGTTTGATTTGGATGGCATAATCAATATGTTCAGAGTTAAACGAAACCGAAGTATTTTAACCTTACAAAAAAGGCTGCTTGAAGAAGAAGAAGAGAAATATGTAAACAACAGATTCAGTAAAATTTTTGTCAAGAAAATTACAGGGCTTCAATCACCGGAATTAGATACTTTCATGCGACGTTATCGTCCAGCATATGCGCTTGTTAAATTGTTGAATGACCTTGAACTGGGATACTATATTGGTCAGCAATACGAAGCATATAAGTCTACCAGATATAATTGGCGCGGAGGTTTGTACAGAAGAAAGGATGATTAATATTGCCTAATAGCTTTTAGTGCTTTTGTACCCAATAATTCTATTAATGGTAATAGTGCGCCGAATCTTTCATCGGTGCTATGCCCTTGTTGATAGCGATGATAAATTTGTTGTGCAATAACTGCATTTTTAAATAGTCCGAATGCGTAGTAAAAATGTATATCAGAAACATCTCTGTTGGTAAGGCTTGCATACATTGCAATAATTTCACTCCTTGTTAAATTTCCGGTTAGCCAGGTACAATTGTAATGTTTAAAAATAGGTTCTTCATCGGCTTCAAACCAATATGCCAACATTGCACCTAGGTCCATCAGCGGATCACCCACTGTTGCCATTTCCCAATCCAATATGCCTTCTACGCTGGTTAAAGACTCATTGAAAACAACATTGTCATATTTAAAATCATTGTGTAAAAAAGCAGGCACCTGCTCTCTGGGTAAGTTTTGTTCCAACCATTGGGCAACTGCATCCATAGAGGAAATTTTATTGGTTTCTGCAGCATAGTATCTTTTAATCCATCCATTCACTTGTCTGCTTACATATCCTTCAGGCTTTCCCATTACAACAAGATTGGTCTTGTGAATATCGATAGAATGCAATGCGGCCAAAGTTTCTACCAGTAATGTTGAACAATGGGTAAATTGAGCCTGACTTAAAGAAAGCCGGGGCGCGTTTTGTGCGCGTAGTATAATCCCTTCCAGTGCTTGCATAATATAGAAAGGTTTCCCGGTAATTGTTTCATCTGTGCAATACAAAACAGGGCGCGGAATGAGAGAAAAAAAAGGTTCTAATTGTGTTAATACCTTGAACTCTCTTTCCATATCATGTGCCGATTGAATAGCGGCACCAGGAGGAGCCATTCTCATTACCAGATTCTGTTTAGCAGTTTGAATCTGATAAGTTAAATTAGAATAGCCACCAGGGAACCGAGTGATATTTTTTATAGCAGTAATTTCAGGAATGGCTTTTACCAATAACTGATTCAATTTTTCTATATCGAAATTTTCCTTTTCTGAAAGGGGAACAGTTTTTTCCACCATAGCACTTATTTTTTTCTATTCATTCCATATTGTTTCAAAATATGTAATGCAAGACTTTGTTTATGTACTTCATCTGCGCCATCCCAAATTCTGGCCCCTCTTTCGTGTTGGTATAAATTCGCGAGTAAGGTTTCATCAGATATACCCATTGCACCGTGAACTTGAATGGCTCGATCTAATACTTTTACAACCATATTGGCCACATAAAATTTAATCCCTGCAATCTGATCTCTTGTTGCAGCAGCTCCATATAAATCAATATTGTGTGCTGTTCTAAGCACCAACATTCTTGCAGCATCTATTTCAACTCTGCTCTCTGCAATAAAGCCCTGAATAAATTGTTGATGACCTAACATTTCTCCTTCTTTGATCTCTCTGGAAGCAGCTCTCTTGCACATCAGATCAAAGGCTTTTTCAGCAATACCTACCCAGCGCATACAATGATGAATTCTACCTGGCCCCAGTCGTTCCTGTGCTAACTTGAATCCGGATCCCTCTGCTCCAATCCTGTTGCCTGCAGGTATTCTGCAATTGTTATATCTTATTTCAGCATGACTGGCCCATCCTTCTCCTGCTTCACCGAATACAGGAATATTCCGAACAAATTCAAATCCGGGGTTGTCGGTAGGAACAATAAACATACTGGCCCTTTCGTGTGGTGATGCTTCGGGATTGGTTACTGCCATTACAACAGCGAATGATGCCCCGTCTGCAGAAGATGTAAACCATTTGTGTCCGTTAATAATATATTCATCACCATCTCTCACAGCTGTGGTACCTAATAGGGTTGGATTGGAACCTGCAAACTCAGGTTCTGTCATAGAAAAACAACTTCTAATTTTCCCCTCCAGTAAGGGTACTAAATATTTTTCTTTGATAGCTTCGGATGCAAAGCGGGCTATCAATTCTGTATTTCCAATATCTGGTGGTTGTGCATTGAAAACATATTGTCCATAATAGGGAGATAAGGATAAAATTTCGCTTACCTGACCAAACTCACATAGTGTTAAACCAATACCCCCTTCACTAACAGGCAGGTGAATATTCCACCATCCTTTTTCTTTTACCCGTTTTCTGATTTCGTTTAATAATTTTTCTGTTTCCTTAAATGGCCTGCGGGTATGATCTTTTTCTAAGGGAATTAATTCGGCTTCTACAAACAATTTGATTGCCGGTAAAAGTGCTTTTAATCTTTCAGTAACAAATATTGCTTCCATGATTTTGCTTAAATGGTTACACCGCCGTCTGCTGTGAAAATAGTTCCTGTGCAATAGCCCGATGCCGGTGCAGCCAGAAACAAGGCAAGTGCTGCTATTTCATCTACTGTTCCCATGCGAGCAATGGGCGCCATTTTTACAAACCGGGTTAACCATTTTTCATCCTGCCATAGTGCTTCTGAAAATTTGGTTTTGATTAGACCCGGACAAATCGCATTCACTCTGATTCCATCTTTACCCCATTCTTTGGCGGTTACTTTAGTAAGCATATTCAAAGCAGCTTTAGAAACAGAATACAAGCCCAGCCCAGGATCCGGTGTAATACCAGCAATGGAGCTGATATTGATTACGGAACCACCGCCTCTTGCTTTCATAATAGGGTAGGCCAGTTTCCCCAATTCAAAAGGTGCTTTCACATTAACATTCATGATTTTATCAAAGGCCCAGGATTCAGATTCCACTACCGGACCAAATACAGGATTGCTTGCAGCATTGTTAACCAGTATATCTATCCCACCAAAAACTTCTATGGTTTTATCTATTAATATTTTACAGGCTTCCGTATCTCCTGCATTGCCTGCAACACCAATGCATTTTCCGCCGAGCCCCTGTATGGATGCGGCAACTTTATCTAGTTCTTCCTGTTTTCTGGAATTGATTACAACTGCCGCTCCGCTAGCAGCGAAATAGTGTGTAATGGCTTCTCCAATTCCTTTGCTGGCCCCGGTAATTAAGGCCACTTTACCTTCCAGACTAAATGCTTCTTTGATTTGCATAAATAATTTATTTAGAGAGTGCTTTTTGCATGGCTTTCATAAACTGATCTTTCACTTTTAATCTGAACCAGGTTGGTGCCAGTCTTTTTAGTTTCCACATGGTAGCAGCTGCTTTTGGCAGAATGATATATAGTTCTTTTTTACCTGCACGGATCAGGATTTCATTAGCAACATCAGCGGCTTCCAATCCAGACCTTTCTATGAATTTTCGTGTAATTTTTTCAGTGATTGCTCCGCCTCTTACTGAATTGGCAATATTGGTTCTGAAATAGGTAGGTTGAATGCAGGAAACATGAATCCCGGCATCAAACAACTCACTGTAAAGGGTTTCACTGATGGCAACCACTGCTGCTTTGGTCATATTGTACCCGCCCATAGTAGGAGCACAACTAATAGCAGCTGCACTTGCCGTATTTAGGATATGCCCGTAACCCTGTTTTTTCATGACTGGAATAAAATACCAGCAACCATACAAAACCCCCATTTGATTTATTCCAACCATCCACTCATAGTTTTCAAGGGAATATTCTTCGAAGGGAGATCCATCGCCAACACCTGCATTGTTAAACAGTAAATCAATACCCCCTGTCATTTGTAAAAATTGTTCGGCTATTTCTTTGTATTGATCTTTGTCTGCCACGTCCAAAGAAAAGGGTAGCGCCTTACCTCCAGCTTCCAGCACCAATCCCTCCGTTTCCTGATTAAGTTTAGGCTGGTTGTCTGCCAATCCAATAGTCCAGCCATCTTTTGCCAGTGCAATTGCCAATGCCCTGCCCAAACCAGATCCAGCACCGGTAATGAATGCTCTTTTTTGAGGATAACGATTGCTCAACTGATACATAGGCTGAAATTGTATACTGAATGTAATTAAAGCAATGCATTTTTCAGTTCATTCACCGAATTATTTTGTGCTTTCGCCATTCAGCAAAACCTGTGTTTCCTCCAAGTTTTTAATTCTATCTTTACAAATTCCAAAAATTGACTCCTTTGAAAAAAATTAATCTGTTGCTGACATTGCCCTTGTTGCTTTTTGCCTGCAAGGAAGCCAAAAAAGAAAATGTTGATGCAAAATCAAAAGGTCCTTCTGTAACCATCGTAGACGTATTGATTGCAGGTACAGGAAATGTAGACAACCGTGTAGAAGTAAACGGTTCTGTAATCCCCATGGAAACAGTGAATATTAATCCTGAAGTGAGTGGAAGACTAGTCATGCTGAATGTGCCGGATGGAGGTAAAGTGTCACAGGGTGCAGTTCTTGCGCGAATTAATGATGCTGATTTGCAGGCAAATCTGTCTAAAACCAAAGTTTTGCTTGAACTGGCTCAAAAAAATGAAGAACGACTTAGAAAATTATTGGCCATCAATGGTATTAATCAATCTGAATATGATCTGGCATTAAACCAGGTGAATGGGCTGAAAGCTGATTTGCAAATCACCCAGGCGCAGATTGAAAAAACAGTAATTAAAGCTCCGTTTGCGGGAGTATTAGGATTAAGACAAATTAGTCCCGGTGCTTATGTAACCCCAGCTGTTACCCTGACAACACTTCAACAGGTTGATAAAGTAAAAATCGACTTTAATGTTCCGGAGTTTTATACCAATATGATTAAAGTAGGTACTTCTGTTCAGGTTCAAACCAATGAAGCCAATCAAAAAAGAAGAGCTACTGTCATTGCTACAGACCCACAGATTAATCCCACTACACGTAACCTTCGGGTGCGTGCTGTTATAGATGGACCCGCTTTGTCTCCAGGTACATTTGTGAAAGTATTCCTTGAGGCAGGCAAGAACAAGACAAGCATTCTTGTTCCAACCAATGCAATTATTCCTGATGCAAAAGCTAAAAAAATCATTGTTGCCCGTGACGGCGAAGGGGTTTTCGTAGATATTGAAACGGGCATGCGCGGTACCGGTTTTGTAGAAGTTACCAATGGGCTTCAGCCTGGTGACAGTGTAGTGGTTACGGGCGTATTATTTGTAAGACCTAAGCAGCCTATTAAAGTTCGTTCTGTTAAGCAATTGAGTGATATTATCAAATAGAAGAAGCAGCCATATCCCATGAATATTTCTGAATTATCATTAAAAAGACCCATCCTGGCTACGGTGATGAATATTCTCATCGTATTGTTTGGAATTGTTGGTTATAGTTTTCTGGCAGTTAGAGAGTATCCGGCAGTGGATCCTCCGGTGGTGAACGTTAGAACTTCCTATTCTGGAGCGAACTCTGAAATTATTGAGAGCCAGATTACTGAGCCGTTAGAAAAAGCCATTAATGGTATTCCCGGTATCAGAAGTATTTCCTCATCCAGTTCCAATGGTAACAGTAATATCACAGTTGAATTTAATGTATCAGAAGATTTAGAAGCTGCAGCCAACGATGTTAGAGATAAGGTAAGCCAGGCAGTAAGAAATTTACCTCAGGATGTGGATGCGCCACCAGTAGTAAGTAAGTCGGATGCCAATAGTGATTTTATTATCATGCTCGCAGTTCAAAGCCAGACCAAAGGATTACTGGAGTTGAGTGAGTATGCTGAAAATGTTTTGCAGGAAAGGTTTCAGACCATTTCTGAAGTGAGTTCGGTAAATATCTTTGGACAAAAACGTCCTTCCATGCGCATCTGGATTGATCCGGATAAGCTAAATGCGTTCAATGTTACTTTTAGTGATATCAGAACGGCACTCAACACGGAAAACGTTGAAATTCCGTCCGGAAAAATTTATGGAGATAAAACTGAATTGACCATTAAGGCACTCGGAAGATTAACAACTGAAAAAGATTTCAGAGACTTAATTATTCGACAGACATCCACTGGTATTGTCCGTTTATCGGATGTTGCTTATGTAGAGATTGGTCCTGAAAATGATGAATATAGCTGGCGTTTGAATGGTGTGAATGCAGTCGGAATGGCCATCATTCCTCAGCCTGGTGCCAACTATATAAAAATTGCAGATGAGTTTTACAAGCGATTGGCAGAAATTCAGAAAACGGAGAAGGGTGATTTTATCATGACTCCCCTAATTGACCAGACCAAAAATGTTCGTGCTTCTATTAAAGAAGTTGAAGAAACATTATTGATATCCTTTTCATTGGTTGTTTTAGTAATCTTTTTCTTTTTCAGAAACTGGTTGATTGCCATCCGTCCATTAATTGATATTCCAATTTCACTGGTGGCTACATTTTTCATCATGTACATTTCAGGATTTTCCATTAATGTACTGACGCTGTTGGGGATTGTGCTGGCAACAGGTTTGGTGGTAGATGACGGTATTGTAGTAACAGAAAATATTTTCCGAAAATTAGAAGGTGGTTTACCTATCCGAAAAGCAGCGTTGGAAGGAAGTAAGGAAATTTTCTTTGCTGTTTTGTCTACATCCATCACACTTGCCGTAGTGTTTTTACCCGTGATTTTCTTGCAGGGATTTGTAGGTAGTCTATTCCGTGAATTTGGCATTGTGGTAGCAGCTGCAGTATTG
>Ga0208492_1001230_pt1 | contig 16829 bp, 1 predicted proteins | sample Subbioar_CSW14AB_FD_184820 | JGI IMG/M metagenome (GOLD analysis project Ga0208492, IMG submission 184820) | Serpentinite rock and fluid subsurface biosphere microbial communities from McLaughlin Reserve, California, USA - CR12Mar_CSW14AB (SPAdes) | ecosystem: Environmental > Terrestrial > Deep... | reverse complement strand
GCATTGTTGTCGCTGAAGGTGACGACGAAGGCCGCGTTCACGCTGGTGGTCGCCAGCTTTAAGAGAGACGGAAAGCGCGAGTTCTTCAAGAAAACGCTCGCCGTGCTCAAGACGCTGGCGATCGACCATGCCGATGAGTCTTGCCGACCGACGCCCGATCCATTAACGAGTCTGGATGGAAGCGAAATTCAAGATCCCGTGCTAGATGGTTCGCTTCTGAAATCTCTCAAGCTTCCTTTCCTTCGCGACGAAGCGTCGCCGATCACGCAGTTCGTGAGCATTGAGGATGTTACGAACCCTGTCGTTTCCATACCGAACCACACGATTTCGACAAAGATCACCTTGGCAGTGACGGTCGGGACTCTGAAGTTGAAAGGCGCAATCGATTTAACGCTCGACTGGGAGACGATGTCGTTTGGAGTGAAGCACGATAAGGGCATCGAATTCAAGCTCGAATCCGATTTTAAAGACAAGGAGCTGTTCGGCCTGAAATGGTCGTTCGAGAGGGCACCGGGGGTCAATCCCGATTTCGTTCTGCTCACGCAGGCGTCGAACTACTCCTTCAAGCAAGCGCCCGGCTCCCGATTCGTGCTCGGCTTCGATCGTGCAACGAACGGGTCGCCGATACAGTTCGAGGTCAAAGATTTTTCGCTCGCCAGCAAGGGGATCAGCCTGAACGCGGCCGTGATGAACACGCCCGCGAAGCTGCAGGCGCTCAATACGGAGTTTCGCTTCACCGAAGGATCGATTCAAATTCGCGACAACTAGATCGCGGGCTTTTCGATCGGCGGCTCAGGCGCCATTCCGCCCGAACTGGTGGGTCCGGCGACGGCCAACATCCGTCTGCAATTCGAACAGCGCGGCAACGGCGGCGCCGTTCACCTCATCGACGCCGACGCTCGCATTCAAGGCGACAGCTTGCTCAAATGCGAAACCACGCGTTTTCAGTTCGCCCTCACAGCGCTTGGACTTCGGTTCGTCGAGGAATCCGAACGCTACCACCTGTACTTCACGATCTCTGGCATGGCGCGTTTCGCGCTCGCCGCGGGCGACAAGCCCGACGGGCCGCTAAGCTGGCTGCCGGCAATCGAAATGCAGATGGTCGAGTGCCCACTGACGACCGATGTCAGCGTCCTGGCGAAGCACATCAACTTCTTGATCCCGCTGCCCAAGCCGGAGACGTTTAAGTTCCTGGGGTGTTTCGAATTCGAACTGCGTGCGATCGGCTACGCGCCGCAGGACCCAGTGTTCCGCGTTCCCAAGCCGGCAATGATGCTGAGCGGGCAGGTGAAGTTCTCGTCCGGCGGTTCAGATGCCGTCGACGCCCGCGTGGATTTCCACAACCTGCATATCGGTCTGCCCGCGCCGGGAAAGAACTTCCCACAGCTATACCTCAAAGGACTGGGCATCAAGCTGTCTGTCGGCTCGGCGTTCGAATTGGGCGGCAGCGTCGATTTCATCGACGAAGGGACCGATCTGGGCGGCGGCGTTACCGGCGAGGGATTCTCCGGAACGGGCGAAATGCAAATTCAGGGGTTGCCGCGAATCACTGCCGGCTTTGCGTTCTTGCGAGTCAAACGTAATCCTCAAGACGATCCGCTACGCGCCTGGTTCTTGTATTTCGAAGCCAGCCGTTTCAGCCTTGAGATGCCCGTAATCCGCATCTTCCTTCGCGAAATCGGCATCGGTTTCGGCTATCGCATGACTTTGGCGATGATCAAGTCCGTCGACGAGGTCGACGATCCCAAGCAGCTGCTCAAGGTGCTCAAGCAGCAAGGGAAGCAGCAGGGGGAGCTGTCCCACTTCGCTGCGTGGCGCGTCGACCTGGAGGACGCTGGACAGGACCCGCGCTGGACGATCGCGCTACGTGCCATGCTGTCGCAGAACTCCGCCGCCAGAACGCCAACCGACTGGAACGTGGACAAAGAAAAACTCTTGCCGAATCTATTTCTGCTCGACGTCGTAGCCGCGGTCCGCAGCGATTTGACGCTCCTCATGGTCGCACGCGCCTGGTTCCTAACGAACTACCACGATTTCACGATGGAACAACCGTCCGCCTTGCGCGATCACCCGCTGTTCGCGGGGTTCGTCATCCTGTCGCCGCGGAAGAAGCGGCTGCTCGCGAACTTCTCGTCGAACCCCGACGCCGAGTTTGGCGAGCACTCCCCGGTGCCGGAGATCGTCAAGAAGGCAATTCACGGCGCCAAGTTTTCGGCAACCTTGCTCGTCGAGCCGGGTCTCGTGCATTACGAGCTTGGCTGGCCCAATCAACTGCGCTGGGAAGCGGACTTCAGCGTCCTCAAGCTGCAGTTCTGCGGTGGCCTGATCTATCGTCTGTCGAAGACCGAATTCGTGATGGGGCAGAGCTACCTGGCGAGAGGCTCGTTGCAGTTCAGCGCCGGCGTCGACTTTGGCTTCGTCGGCGCCCGGATCAGCGCCACGGCAAACGTGGCGTACGGCGCGCGCTACATCGGCGTCTTGTCCTTCGAAGACACTACGAACCAATCCGCGTTCTACGGCGGCGCAGGCATCGAGATCAACGTCGCGGTCTCCCTGGAGTTTTGGATCGAAATCGACGCCCTGTTCGGCTCCATCACGCTGGACTACAGCTTCAGCTTCGCGGTGAATTTCACCGCGTCGGTCGAAGTCGGCATCTTGTTGACGCCCGCTCTTGGTGTCCGCGGGACGGCCACGCTGGGGCTGAATGTGATGGGGCACGATCTGCACTTCGCGATCCGCGTCGCGTTCGCCGAAGGCGCCGTCACCAAGGCGTACGAGTTGACGAGCAAATTCCTGAACGTCGGACTGGAAGCCGGAGACGTGGAAGCGATTCCGGGCGTGCCTGACAATGCCCGATTGAGTAGGTCGGCGTCTCCGCCACTCATTCCAGCCGGCCTGGCGCCGGGATGGCCTCTATCCTCCCTGGCGGCGCCGCTGGGCCCTGCGTTCGTGCCGAGGCTGGCGCAGCATAACGCGCTGGCCCACGGGCCTGACGCGTTCGAAACGCCGACGTACCGCGTTCTCACCTGGCGCCTCGGCAAATTCGCATATCTGCTCCTGGTTCCCGGCGGTGAAGTGCTGGATCCCCGGCGCGCTCAACGAACCGTTCCGCGCGAGCGAGGCTTTTTGCCCGTCCCGCCGACCAATCCGGCCACGGTGACGAATGACTACGAACTCACCTGGACCATTCCCGCCAACGTGACCGTCCTGCAAGCCGATGCCAATCTGGGGGGAAAGTTCGTCGCGTTCACGAACAAATGGAAGGTCAAGGGCTGGACCGAAAAGCTCGATTCGCAGTTCAACGGACTGGATCGAAACACTCCCTACGCAACGGGTTCTTCGCCCCAGGGGTCGCCCACGGACGTGTTGCTCGGGCAATGGCTTTCACTCGCCTACGAGCTGGACAACGCACCGGGTACCGTCACGCAATGGTCGGACCTGAAGCCTGCTGGCGACCCCGCGCTTATTCCGGAGGTCGATCCAGCCATCGCCGATCCGCGGGTGCACGAGCCGACCGAGGCGGCGTTCGAGGCCGCCGTACGCGGCGCCGCGGAGCAATTCTCGTCGTCGCCGTATTTCAAACGCTCCGACGGCGAGTACGATGTGACCCTGCGCGAGGCGTTCGACAACCAAACGTCGCTTTATGCCGAGAATGGTGTAGCCAAGCCCTATTCGCCCAAAGAGACACCCGCTTACCTCAAGACGCAGCAGGTGTTTCAGACGCGCTCCGTCATCCTGCGTTCGTTCGTTTCTCAGTTTCGAGAGTTCGTCGAAAGCGTCCGCGCCTCGAACGACACGACGCTCGATTTTCCGGGTGCGGCGCTGGCCTGCCGCTTCGGCCTCGTCTTGCGATGTGATCTCGCGACCGACTCGGACGATTTGTACCAGTCCGTGATCGACAGCCTCAACGCCGCCAAGATCACCCAACGCACTGATCCCGCGGCCGCCGCGCCGGACGGGGCCAAAACTCAGCCCGTGCGCATTTTCAATCCGCCGGATCGCAGCTTCGCCAACCTGCCGCCCACGCTGGACCGGCTGGTGCATTACCAACACGAGGGGACCGTCGCCATCGATTGGGACCTGAAATGGGACGATCGTTCGCGGCCCGCCTTCGCCAGCGCCACGGTGAAAGCGGACGGCACGATCCACAAGATCACGGTGGCTGAAGGCAGCATGGGCTACATTCGGGCGCTGCCGCCACTGGTGTCGATCGATCCGCCTCCGGGCGCCGGCCGCGCCTCGGTCCTGCGCAACAGGATCAATCCCGACGGCAGCCTCAAGCCGGACGCCGTTCTGGTCTTTGGCGCCGGAAAAGGATATTCCAGCGCCACGCCCCCGGCGATCACATTCTCCCCGCCCCCTGCTGGCGGGATTTCAGCCACCGGCCACGTGAATCCGGCGAAGATCAACGCTTCTGGGGCGCTCGCCGTGGACGCCGTCGTCATCGACAACTCCGGCGCCGGCTACCTGCTTGCCAATCCTCCCGCGGTGACGATCGACTTACCCACCGGGTCCGTCCAGGCCGTCGCCGCGTTCGACGCGACCCGAATCGACGACACCACCGGCGAGGTGGCGACCGACGCGATTACCGTCAGCAATGCCGGCGCGGGATATGATCTTTCCAACCCTCCCAAAGTTGCCATCGGCGCGCCGCCGCGCTGCAGTGAGAAGGACCCGCATCACCATCTCGACCACTACATCGTGCGCCGCCGCTGGCTCGACGGCAACACGGGCGAGAAGGAGTTCCGCGTCAAGCCGTCCGACGTTCTGCACCGCGACAAAAACAACACGCTCAAACGACTGAAGCCGCGCTTTCAGTTCGTCGACCATTTCGATGGCGAGCCGGCGGAGTCGCTAGCGTCGCTGCCGGCGGACGGTCATCGCTATGCGTACCTGATTGTCCCGATCGACTTGACGGGCATTCCTAGCTCCCGCCCGCGCACGGTGATCGTGCGGCGCATGCCCACGACGGCCCCGGCGCCGGTCGTCGAGTCGGAATTCCTGGTGGACTACCGGGTGGACCGGATCGACGCGCCGTCGCGCACGTCGCCGACCTTGCGCCCCGTGCAGCGCTTGGCATTTGTCTGGACGCCGCCGACCGATCCGACCATCGGTCCGGTGGTCGCCGTGGCGGGCGTGAAATTGATCTTCCGGAGCGACGAAGTTCTGGCGTTGGGGCAATACGGCCAGGACAGCGACGCCGGCGGGCCGCGCAGCAAGGGGCTGGCGACCAGCAACTCGCGTCCCCTCCGCACCGACCGGATCTTCGAGTTCCCGCTTTCAGCAGCCGAAATTCGGCCGCTGCCGAACGCTCCCGATTCGGATCAGCGCCGCTTCTTCATCGATCTGCGGCCGTTTTCTGACTCGGGCGCCGACCCGACCATTCGACTGCCCGATCTCGACGGCCCCCCTTCTAAGGAGGGCCAAAACATCGCCTGGATCCCGCGCGGCTGGCGCGTCTTCGTGCAGACGAAGTCGGCGACCGGCGTCTATTCGGCCCTGGTGCCCGTGACTCTTCGGCTTCGATTCACGACATCGGAGCAGTTGACGTCCCCGAATCTTCCCACGCCGGAGGAACGGCGGACTTCAACCCTCGAATGGTTACCCAATCCCGTCGCCATGGACATGTTGCCGCCGCGCGACATGATGGGCCAACCGGGATTCGCGCTCGTTCCCATGCCGCCGACCCAGCCGATTGGCGTCGCCGCCGACTTGGGGCATTTCACGTTGCACCCCTCGCGGCGGCGCTGTCAGAAAATCGTCTGGAACCAAATGGGGACGGCCGGCGCGGTGCTTCCCACACCGATCGCCGCTCCGCGTGAATTCCACGCCGGTTACGAGTTGTTCGAGTTCGATGTGGACGCGCACCTGTCGGACAAGATCATCAACGACCCCAACCCGACTCCGGTCCCGTTCGAAGATTGGGTCGGCAAGGCCAACCTGCGATCCCTGCAGCGATTTGAAATGCTGCCGGCCGACATGTTGCTAGTTTCACCGTCCGACACGGCCGACACGCCTAAATGGGAGGCGTGGTATCCCAGCATGGTGAAGCGTCGCGAATTGCAGGTCGAAGTTGACGCAAAGGCCAAGAAGCGCGGCTCGCAAGCGTTGTATTCGTCCTGGTATTCGTGGCGGGAGTCCGTTCTAGTCTGGCCCGATTTCGCGGAGCCCGACAGTCGCATTGTCGAAGTGGAGGTGCCAAAGAACGGTACGAAGCGTTGGGTCATCAACAATCGGCTGCACAGGACGCTTGACAACCTGATTAAACTTCTCGACGAACAGATTACCGCCGATAACCCAGGCGCCACGATTTCTTTCGGTCCGACGCCGGCCACTCCCGCGACACTCGCCGCGCTCATGACCGCGACGGACCCCGCCGTCGATCCTTACGGCTGGAACCTGCTCAATCGCCTGGGGCTTTCGGTGTCGTTCACGTTCCGCAACGGCCTGGGCGACCCTATTCCGGCACAGGAAGTTCTAACGGCACTGTTGCCTCTCGTACAGCGGGGTCCCAACCACGATTTCTTGTTCGTCGAATGCCTCTATCAGCCGGCGAAAGCAACGCGGCCCGCGCCCGACGAATCCAAGCGGATCGACGGAGATGTGCTACCCGAGGAAATGCTCGCTGTCGTGCAACTCAGCATGCGACCCAAGGTCGAGCCGATCTATCAGTACACTCGTTATGAGTTCATCGCGGTGCCGGACGGCCCGAATTTGTTCGTTTCGTTCACTGCCCCCACCCCCAAAACCGCGGCCATCGTCAAAGGATTTCAGTCAGACGAGCAATTCGACGTCAGCCCGCACGGCGGCAATCCGCAAACCACTATGCAGGTCGAAAAGCCCGCCGGTTCGAAGTTGGTCGTGCTGTGTCGCTACCCAGTTGGCACAGCGCGTACAACGCTAAAGGGAGCTTTGGCGATTGACGCCACCGGCAAGCCGGCGCCGTTTACACGACCAGACGGCTCAGTGGTGGCGCCTTTTGACCCCACGGTGATTACTGACTTCGACGCCACCGACAACGATTCGACGCTTTTTTCGAGCAGCATCGAATCGATCGCAGGCGACCTCGCCGCCGTGGATAAACGGTATCGGTTCCTACGCGACGCAATCGAAGCTCTGAATCTACGAGAAATTCCCAAGAGCGCGCTCACGCTTCAGATGCCTGACGACCTGACGAAAAAGGACCAGAACCCCTCGGGCGTCGAAGTGCTCGCCTGGTTGCAGCGATTCTTCGATCACGGCGCCAACACCAAAGGCAACTTCAATGATGGCCCCTGGCTGGCGCACGCCTATCCTCGATCGCTCGCCATCGCGGCCATCGCGCCCCATCCTGAGACCGGGGTTTTAGAATACTGCCAGCCGATCGAAGATCTCTACGCTCACACGACGCGGTATTTCATTCGACCGTCGAGCCGGTACGACGCGATCTGGTCGAGCGTCGGCCAATCGCACACGCTTTTCCGGGATCGCGACGGCAACGTCGACCTCGCCGCAATCGCCGCCAATCGCAAGAGCCTCATGACGTTCACGCCGCCGCCGCCCGGCGGGTTGGATTTGGTGATCCCGCGCATCCGGCCAATCGCTCCGCCGTCAGTTCTCTTCTCGGGCCGGCTCGACGCGCTGCCGCCGACGAACCTCGCCGAGCTGCAACCCAAGCCGCCCGGAAAGACGTGGCAGGTCGTCCTCGCCAAACACGCCGAGCAGTCGCTGACGGAAAAGAACCGTACCCTGAAGGGACGCCTGGCCTACCAGCAAATCGCCGTGACCCTGTTGCGTCAGTTCCAGTTCCAAACGGTGCTCGACGACAAGAATCTTCCGGTGCCCCTATTCGATCAGTACGTCACCGTTGAGTTCCCGAACACGGGAACGATCCTGGCGACCGGGGAGACTTTGAGCTTCGTCAAGGGGGCGACCACGCTGCTCGCGCTCGCGACGAATGACCTAGCCGGCCTGCTCGCCGCACTCACGCCGCAGGTTGGGTCCCATCTGCCGGTGACGTTGCCGGGCGCCGCTGGGACGTCGCGGTTGCTGTTCTTCTCACAGAAGGAAGTGAAACTGGTCAAAAACACCGCGAGCGGAACGCTCGACCTTTCGACGTCGCGCCGTCCGGTTCCGCGCTGGACGACAACGCCGCCGGCGCTGCCGGGGCCGTTCGTCGAGTCGATGCGCCGCGATCCCTTGAAGGATTACATGGTCGAAACGCCCGACGCCCTTCGGCAATTCAACCTGCCGCCGCGACTCGGCTTGTTCGGCCAGGGCGCCGTCGTCTATCAATGGCAGGCGCTTCCGTTTTATTACCGGCACGTGCTGGTCGCCATCGCCCAGGCAACCGACGTGGTGTCCGACCTCACGACCGTCTCGCAAAAGGATTTCGAATACGATTCGCCCGTCCCCAAAGCGCTGATGGAGGGTGCGCTGGGTTCGATCGGCCGGTTCCGAAGGATCCAGATCCGGCTGGAGAACTTCTGGAACTGCCTCACAGACGATGCCAAGGCGCGCTGGCCGATCGAAACGCCGGTCACGAGTTCGGTCGAACAGCCACGCCCCTATTCCGCGGTGGTCGACCCGCAGGTCCTCTACCAGTTCGTTCTGCGGCGTCCCGGCGGCGTCATGCAGGTTCTGTCTCAGATCTTCTTCGACGCAAAGTCAACGACGAAATACGACCGGCGAAACATTCCCGGTTCGGTCGCCGGGGTTACCTACACGACCGAGGTCGTCCAGCGTGAGCCCTGGGGCGTCGATGCCCGGATGCCTTTCGAAGAGTATCTGGACGTCAACCTCAAGCCCGATCCCGCGGACGGGGCTGCCGTCTCGCGGCCGATCAGCAGCCGCTTCAACTTCGACCCGGCGAAGGTCATCGCGGCGAATGCCACGCTGGCGACTCCCGCCGATGCGGCGCAATTCCCGCGTAGCGCCGTGCTGTCGCTGAGCAAGCGACTCGCCAACTTGGCGCCCCTGGAGCAACTTCTCGGCGGCAATCGCGACAACGCGTTTCAACTGCAAGCCCGGAGATTCCTGGATCGCGTCCGGGAATTTCATCAGACCACGCCAGCGGACGCCGTGCCGGACATTCACGAGGATGTGTCGGTCGGCCTGGATCAACTTTTCGAACTGAGCGACGATCCCGCGCTGGTCGCGATCAATCCAGCGACGCGCCGAGTCACCTGGATCTCGAAGGACGTGGCCAAGCTTTTCTCGGCCGCTCAGCGAGCCGTTCTCGACGGCGACGGCGGGTGGAAAACGAGCGCCGCATGCGGACTAACGATTGCTGAACTGCTCAAGGCCGACACCCGTCCCGGGCCGACCGAAGTAGACCTTGCCTTCGATGCGGCGGACCTTATCCCGAATGTGACTGGTGATCCGATCGCGGCTCGGTTTTCATATCCGGCCGCCGGCAGAATCCGCTGGAAGTTCGGCGCCATCACGCCGACGGATCTCGCCACCCTCAACAACTTCGCGAATGCGGGCTCGGGATTCGGCCCTTCCTTTCGCGCTGCCGTGACGACAATCATCAAAATCGGCCCCAACGTCGCGGCGGAGGTCAACATTGAGGAGGCCGACTTTGCACTACGGCCGACAGTCGTAGAGATCCGGGCCAAGGGTCTGGAATTCGCGTTCGGTTTCTCTCGCGGCGCGATGGTCTTCAAGGGACCGATGATGGCGGCGGAAATTGCCGCACTCCGCGCAGCGAGAAAGCCAGACAGTATGGGAGCGCTCGTGGAAATCGACCGCGCCTTGATCGCATTGTTGCACAACGATTCGCTCCGCTCCGGATTCGACGGCGCCGCATTGCAGATTCAGGCAGTGCGTGGCTCGGCGCCGTCGAAAACAACCGACATCCATCCGTTTATTGATGTCAATACATAACAGATGATGATTGGTAGCAGTCAAAGATGGCCACTGTTCGGAAAACTCCTTGCTAGACCGCGAGGTTAGTGCCAGGGAGTCGCAGTAAGTGCCGTGTCGGTTGTGGCGCTTTAAGGCAAATCCTAGCAACGAGCTAGAGCGAAGAGTGATCTAACGCGAACAATTGAGAGGGTAAATTGATGGCTTGGTACAACAACGTCACCTTATTCGGTCCGCGGCGAAGCCCTTTCGACAAGTCCACGAATATTGGGGACGCTGACGGTTTGTCGTGGCGTGCCTTGGTGGACATCTTGGAGGAAGGCACTCCGGCCACCCCCAAATGGCGGCATTTGTTTCTCGAAAACAACTTGTGGACGCCAGCGCTCCACGATCAGATTCGGCTCGGCATGCCGGGCACGTCTATAGTGCGCGCCAAGGTGAAGAAAGTTTCAGTTTTTCTCTTTGGCATCGAGTTCACCTATTCTTTGTCGGCCGAGTGCACCCTTCTGGTCGTGTCTATTCCTCGAGACGACCACGGGGCGGCGCACTGGGGCCTCGCCCATTCGGGCGGCGAGCACGTTGTCACGCGGACGCCGATTCTGCTCTGCACCGGCGGCGCGATTCCGGTCGCCCCAACCTCGCCCAATTGGACGAATCCCTTGAGCGAATGGGGAACCATCGACTCGGCGTCGCTCGTTCTTCACGCCAGCGGCCTGGCGTTCGACGGCGTCCCAAAATTCGCCTGGACCACCGCCGGAAAATCAGCGCGGTTCAACATCGTGTTTCCGCGACAGGTGGACGGCCGTACCGCGAGCGCGAAGCTGCCCCTGATCATCGAACCGGACCGCCAATGGCTCTTCTCCGATTTCAAGGTCGGCGGCCTTGATGCCGTCGCCGCCATGAAGGACCTTCGCGCCAAGTTCGGTGAGCTGGATCGCATTTTGCGCCAGACCAATCAGGTGCCGTCCAAGAAAGCGCAATGGGTGCAACTCGGCGTGAAAAACCCGGACGGCCCACCACTATTCGACTGGCTGGTGTATCCCACGAGCCTCGCGAAAACGCAATTCCGGTTTCGCCGCGGCGAATTGTCGATGACGTTGACTGATCAATTTCTTGACAGTGGGGGCTGGCAGGCGCCGAATGAAAAGGTCGCGATTCCACGTACGACCGCCACCGTGGACGGGAATGTTTCCATCGTGTCAACGGGCACGACCGGCGGCCCCGCGGCGTTTCGCCTCGAGATGCAGGCGGTCCGAGAACTCTCGGTCGCTTCGCCGGAATCGGGCGCGGACCTTCTGAAGAACTGGGTGGGCCTTTTGTCGTTCGATCGACCCGAAGTCTCGCTCCCGCTGGGCAGTGAGAATTCCGGTCGGTTACGCTGGTTCCTCGGCCGGGAAATGACAAAGACACACGCGACTGCACTCCGAGCCGATTTTTCGGGCGCCGGAGACACGGTAGTTAAAGCAATCGAAACTCTGATCGCCGCTGCGACGGTCCATGTCAACACTCCGGTTACGATCGCATTCCCCAGTTCGCTGGCGAACCGGGTCGAGATCCGAGGCCAAACCCTGTCATGGTTCGGCGTCGGCGTTCACGGCACCGACTCGCTCTTGGCCATCGAAGATCCCCAATATACGCAACTCAAGGCGCTTCGAGACTCCGCGATTGGGCGCAGGAAGGAGGTACTGAGCGAATTGTGCCGGCGAATCGACGCCATCGTCACCTACGAAAACGCTACGGCGGAAACCGTCGAATGGCAGGCGCTCGAGACCACTTATGATGCCAACGACGTGGCGGCGTTTCTTCGTGACGTCCAGAGGCTTCACCGACCCGATCCCGACGAGGTCTCTCCCGGCGGCGTCGTGGGACGCTACCAGGTCGATCCGCCGATTCTTTGGGGAACGTCTCCGCTCGAAACCGGCTGGGTGACTCTGCCCTATTTCAACGTCACGGAAGAGCTTTATCTCCGGGTCATCGAACCGGAAGTTCCGGAGCCCGAGGCCGCACTCGTGAACGGAGCGGCTATCTGGGGAAACGACGACCCCCGCCTGTGGTTCGATGCGTCCGCCGCCTCCCAGCCGTCGTTTCTGGGCAATCAGCAGCGCTGGAGCTTGACGTTCCTTGACGCCGACTTGGTGCGCGGTGGCTGGTCGTTCGTTGCCGAGCGAGGGCAAATCACTCTGAAGGAAGCGCGCGTCCGGTTTTATCAGCCGGAAGTCGCCTTTGGCGGAATGTTCTGGATTGCGCGGCGGGCGCCGACTCTCGAGGATTCGCTCCCCGATCCGTCGTCCTGGCCAAACTTGCTGCGGTCGTTCTCGCTGCGCAGTCCCCGGACGAAGGAGTCGTTTCCCTCGCCGTATCTCTTCTGGTTCCCGGGCGGGAAAATGACTCGCATCGAAGCGCCGTCGTCGGCCCCTATCAATTCCTACGCCCGTTTGGACCACTGGACGATCCGGATCGAAAGCAACGCACATCCCGTGACAATCCCGACTAAGGTTCCGGGAATGGAAGTAAGCCTGAGCCTTACAGCCGCGACCTTGGTTCCAAGCATTCCGAAATCGACCGATGCATTATCCATGGTCCGTAGAATTCGCTGGCCTGCGAATAAGATTCTTACTTCAGAAGCGATTTCGCATGCTCGCCTCTACGTCGAAACCGCTGAGTACCGTCCGGATTTCCGCCGAGCGGCTCGAAGTTTTCGAGAACGAATCGACAAACTTGGAGCGGGAAAAGAGAGCCCGATCGACATCATCGAGGAATTCGTTTTTTCGGATGGGAATCAACCTTTAGACATGGGTGTGCCCTACCCCCTTTTGGAAACCGCGTTAGTCTGGAAAGGAGGTAGGCTCGACGAGGCCAGCAAGAAGCTCCTCGCCGACTGGGAACAAAACGCCACGTACACTGCCGCTGTCCACCGTCTGCAGGCAGGTATCTCGAATCATGTCGATGAGCATGAAGCGATTTTCGACACTTTCATCAAACATGATTTCTGGAAACAAGGACTCAAGGATATTCCCTCGCCGCTCCTTTGGCAGCGCCACCCGAGTCTTCCCTTCATCCAATCGTTGCCGCTCACGCAATCGCTGAACCCACCGAGTTCGCCAAGTGCCAGTCGCCAACTTGCGCCTTTCGATCTAATTTACTCCGCCACTCCTCAGCCTAATCCTCCAGAACCGTCGTCGTGGGTTTTCGGCGTCACTCCGTCTCAAGGCGTCAACGCCGCCCGGCAGTGGGGAGTCTGGCTGGGCGCTCCGCTGCAACCGGCGAAAGACTGGAAGAACGCCCGGTTCGATGGTCAGCTTTTCTTACCCATGGTCAGCTTGTCTCTTCCAGGATTGACGGCGCATCCCACGACCGACCCGACCATCGCGCCGCTGGAGGACTCCACCAAATCGGGACTGCGTTTGCAGTGGTTTCACTGTTTGCCGTACCTCGACGAAAAATGTGCCCTGGCCCAGTTGCCGCGCGAGGAAGGCCTGGCGGACGTGCCGGTGGGCACATCGGGCTCGCCACGAGCGCCGCTCGACGATCGAACCGGCGACCAAGTCGGCGCCAAGGCGCCCACGCCGCTGAAGCGCGAAACCTTCGGCCAAGCCTGGAGCGAGTTGAGCGAGCTGGCTCGCTTGGCGGCCGTCGACGTGGCGAGCGGACTCAGCTTTGTCGCCGACGGAAAGCAGGCCCTAACCTCCTTGATCGAACAGTTTTCTTGGAATGTCAAAGCGACGCTCTCCGACGTCGCCTTTCCAGGAACGCTGCGCTTCGAGGACCTGAGCACAGGGGCGCTCCCGCTCGAATTGAGCGAACCGATTTCCGACAGCGCGACGAACACGCCGCCCCTTCCGCCGGGTAAGCATTCTGCGCTACGGGGCATCCAGGGCTCGTTCGACGTGCCGTCCGGCAACTCTCTACGCCTCGTTTCGTTCGCCGCCAGCGACAAAGCCCAATTCGATGTCGTGGCCGGAACCTTGCGCGCGAAGCTGGACGCCGTCGGCCGTTTGCGCGATCAGCGCGGCCTCTTCCGCTCGCCGACGCTCGCTAGCCAGCAATGGCTTCGCACACCGGTCAACGATTTGAAAAAGCCGGTCGTGCTTTGGACCAGCCTGTCGACGATCGGTCTCGGCCTGGGAGCGTTTGGCGACTGGAATCTGTGGCTGAGCAATCTGCCCGTCGAGAAAATCGCGGGCGGGCCGCCCGAAACGGGCGCGTTCCGTTCGCAGCGCTCGGCCCAAAGTGAAGACATCAACGACCCGTCCGCCCTGCGCCCGTTGCAAGGGCATCTGCAGGGCTATGAGTGGCGACTGAGCGGAACTGGAAACGACGCTCAACTCTTCTTCGGACGGCTGCCGTTCTTTCCGCTCGTTCTCAAGCTCGTCGAGACTAGCGACGACCACGCTTCGAAAGTCGAAGTCACGAAAGTCGAAATCACCGGCCGACTCCAACTTCGTCTTGCCACTCAGCAGAAACAGGATGGTGCGCCCGCCATCGCCGAACGCGATCACGAGTCGAACGTCGTCCGGATCACTTTCGAGACAGTGGCCGGCAAACTGACACTGACGACCATCGCGATCGAGCCTCCGGACGAGTTATTCTTCGGCGAGAAGGCCGAGGCCGAATTGGTCTGGCCGCTGAGTGAAGGCCCCGGCGCCCCGGTTTTGCGGATCGCGGGCCGCAAGGATGCAGACTCGGAGCGACGACTCATCGACTTTGATCTCGCAGGCAAGTTGAAATTCGACGGGATTTGCCTCGACTTTTCCTTCCTCGGTGTGCGCTGGACTCCGGCAGTGCAGCCGATCACCATCCTCGTCAACAAACCCAGCGTGTCGCTGAAGTTCGCCCCGCTTCCGACAGTCACAACCGCGGTCGCCATCGACGCCATCGGGGCGGCGCTCGAACTGCAGAGCGGCGAGCATTCTCTTGCCGTCGTGCTGCGCGGCATTTGGGGCGATCGCGCGGGAACTTTCGTTAAGGCACTGAAAACGCTCACATTCCTACCGAAGCCAGGCTCTACGATCGACGGAGTGATGGTTTCGAAGACCAACGAATTGAAGCTGAACGGGATCAAGTCTGCCGGCGTTCTCGACCAGCAAGAAGTTTTGAATCCCGCCATTCAGTTGACGTGGTCGGGCCTCACTCCAGCCACCGCGCAGGACGTGGCATTCTTCGTGCTGCCCGGGTTCGGAGTCTCCCGCGATGTCTGCAAGGACTCGACTCCCGGATACGCGTCGATCGAGTTCACCGCCGTCGGCGCCGACCCAAAGAACCCGCCGGTGTTCGAGCGCATCGTCGGCGCCAGCGAATTGGTCTTCTCTTGTTCGTGGGGCAAGGCCCTTCAAGAATTCGCCGCCTCCGATCCCGTTTGGGTTCGCACGCAGCGCGCTTTTGGCTCATCCGCCGGCTCTGTTTCCGTTAGTGTGCTGTTCCAGGTCAGCCAACCGGACCCCGTCCAATTTTCGATGCAGCTCAACGGCCTCATCGAAGTCAAGAATCTGACCTCGTGGCCGATTCCGAGCGTGGCCGAAAGCACGCCCGACAATGCACAAATCACCTTGACCAAGTTCACGAACGATCTTTCGCACTGGCGCCACACTGTGCGAATTCTTCTGAACCAGGTGAATGTGCCTTTCCAGGTCCTCGGCCCCGTCGATAATCCCGCAGGCGAGCCGTTCACGATGTTCGGTTTTACAGGGGACAAGCCGTTTCAATTTCTCGCCGTCGTCGAGCATCAAATCGCGGAGCTGGACATGCAGCCAGTTTCCATGGCTAATCCGGCGACTATCCGCAGTGTGCCACGCGAGTTTCGCTGGGCCGCGACCCAAGAGGTCCGGCTAGCGGCTCCGAACACGCTCGCTGCATTCTGGAAACGATTCCTGCCTACCGCTGCCCTCGAAACTCCGCGGACGATCGACACGACCCAGGATCGGCAAGGGCTGCTCTCGCCCGTTCGCAGGGTCGCCCTCGGCTGGCTTCGCGAAGGTCTCTTGACGACGATGCTCGGCTCTGACCGCGACGGGCTGACGAAACTGGCGTCGACCACTGTCTGCGTCGAAATGAGCGCCGCGTTCTACTTGCCGCGGGCGGTTCCTCGGGCGCTGCCTGGCAAGTCCGCCAACTTCGCGAATGTTCAGCTCCTCCCGGGCGAAATCGACCAGGCGATTCCCATTTCGCTCGACGATCTGATCCCGCCGACGGACCTGGGCAACAACGATCGCGACCCGTGGGGCCTCGCCGTGGTTCCCTTTGTGGGCCGCATTCAGCCCGAAACTCGCGACGGCCTTTCGACCGAAGGAACCATCGATTTCTCCTCGGCGGCGACGCTGCGCATCGACCCCGTCCTCTGGCTGACGCAACCGGTCGCGAATCGTCCTCGCTATTTGCCAGACCTCACGTCGCGGCTTGAGCAAAACACCACGGTCACGCTGGCCCCGTTCGACCGGCTCTGGGAACAGAAATGGTCGAGTCTCGATCCGGCCAGCCTGGAAGCCGGGCTGTTTCGCATCATGACTCCGCCGCCCGAAACCGGCGACGCGAGTTCGTCGGGCCTCACAAGCATCATGGCTGCCGCGCCGCCAGGTGGCCTCGGCGGCCTCAGTCGTCCCGCGGCGCTTCAGCAAGGATTCGACCCAGAACTACGAGCCTATCCGCCACAGTCGCAACTCGTTGATGATCCGACGGACGACTGGCAATGGCGATACGGCGCCTTGTTCGTCCTGCAGGCGCGCATTGTGGGGACCACGCCGCCGACGAGGAATCTCGACGCGAGTTTCTTCGCCGTCGGCAAGCGACTGGCGCAGATCATCGAGGGAGGAAAAAATCCCACCGGGTTCATCCGGCTCCCCGGGCTGACGATCCTGCCGCCGCGGCTGGATCAACCCGAAGCGGGATTCTCGCAGAACGTGTCATTTGCGACTTCACCCTATCTCGCAATCCGCAGGCTGCCGCTCGCGCAAACCGGAGAGAAGCCAGTGTTGAAAGTCGTGGCGGCC
>Ga0208492_1001229_pt1 | contig 16836 bp, 13 predicted proteins | sample Subbioar_CSW14AB_FD_184820 | JGI IMG/M metagenome (GOLD analysis project Ga0208492, IMG submission 184820) | Serpentinite rock and fluid subsurface biosphere microbial communities from McLaughlin Reserve, California, USA - CR12Mar_CSW14AB (SPAdes) | ecosystem: Environmental > Terrestrial > Deep... | reverse complement strand
ATCTCTTGCTGAAGTGGGAGGTCGATGGCACCCCGGAAGACCAAGCGCCAGCCTGGCAGGCTTACGCAGGCAAGCTCAAGGAGGTGGCCAAGGCTTCGAGCGTGTATTGGGTGTCCGAGTCGACGGGACGTTACCACACCGACCGGGGCCTGGACCGCACACTCAGCCGTGACGCGGTCGCGGATGGCTGGTTCTATGGCTTCCTGGCAGCAGGCAAGCAGCTGAGCCTGGACCTGGACGTCGACAAGTCCAACAACGTGCCCAACCTGTTCATCAACGTTGTTTTCCAGGCGGAAGGCGGCAAACGAGGCATCACCGGCCTGGGCCTGGCCGTGGACAGCCTTACCACACTGATCCAGAACTACCGCATTGCACAGACCGGCCACGCGTTCCTGGTGCGTCCGGACGGCACGGTGCTGCTGCATGGCGACCCGGCGATCACCAGCCAGCGCCCCAAGGTCACGCAGATGCCCGGCTGGAGCGAGGCTTCGCTGCAGCCCCTGCTCAAAGGCGAGGCCCAGGCCTCGTCCACGCGTGACTCGGAGCGTGGCCGCATGATGGTGGCATCTTCCTTCGTGCCGGAACTGAATCTGTACGTCTTCGCTGAAGTGCCTGAGGCGGAGGTGGCCGGGCCCATCCGATCCACTTTGTGGTGGGTCACCATCGCCACAGGGCTGGGCTCGGTGCTGGTGGCGGCGGTGCTCGTGACGCTGTTCAGCCGAGCCATCGCAGGGCCGGTGCAGCGCGCTTCGTCTTTGCTGGGCGAGATCGCCAGCGGCGAAGGCGACCTCACCCGCGAGATGGTCGTCGAGACGCAGGACGAGACCGGCGAGCTGGCGATGAACTTCAACCGGTTCGTGGGCACGCTCTCAGGCATGGTCCGCTCGATTCGTCAGTCGACCGAAACCATCAACGTGGCCAGCACCGAGGTCGCCGTGGGCAACCAGGACCTGAGCAGCCGCACCGAGCAGGCTGCCAGCGCCCTGCAGGAGACCGCTGCTGCGATGGCCCAGATCACAGACTCGGTCCAGCACAGCGCGACCGTCGCCCAAGAGGCCCGCGAGCTTGCCGGCGCGGCGATGCAGACCGCGCAGGTCAGCGGGGCGGCCATGGACGACGTGGTCAACACCATGACCCAGATCAGCACCTCATCGACGAAGATCCGCGACATCATCGGCGTGATCGACGGCATTGCCTTCCAGACGAACATCCTGGCGCTCAACGCCGCGGTCGAGGCTGCGCGCGCCGGCGAGCAAGGCCGTGGCTTCGCCGTGGTGGCCTCCGAGGTTCGGGCGCTGGCTCAGCGCAGCGGTGAGGCGGCCAAGGAAATCCGACACCTGATCGGCGCTTCGGCCGACATGGTGGAAGCCGGCTCGATCAACGTGGCCAAGGCGGGCGAATCCTTGCGCAACCTGGTGGGCTCGGTGGACCGCGTCAACGCGCTGATCGCCGACCTCTCTCAGGCCGCGGTGCAGCAGGGCGAGGGCATCGGCCAGATCAACCAGGCCATCACTCAGCTCGACGGCATGACGCAGCAGAACGCGGCCTTGGTGGAGGAGTCCACCGCAGCAGCCGAGAGCCTGAAGCAGCAGGCCATCGCCCTGTCCGAGTCGGTGGCTGCCTTCAAGGTCCGTTCCTGAGGCCTGGCGGGTTCAGCGTGCCCAGAGCGGCCACAGCGCCTGCACCGCGCTGGTGTAGAGCGGGATGCCGACGATGATGTTGAACACGAAGGTGATGCCCAGCGACAGGCCAAGGTATAGGCCGGGCTGGGCCTCTGGCACCGCATGGCGCAACACTGCGGGCACGACGATGTACGACGAACTGGCTGCCAGCACCACCAGCAAGATGGTGTCGCCCGCCGGCAAGCCCAGCACGGCGGCCAATGCCAGTGCCAGGCAGGCGTGCACCAGCGGGCCGACGATGCCGTAGGCGAGCAGGGCCGGGTGAACCTGTTTGAGTGCAGGCAACTGGCGCGCGACCAGCAGGCCCAGGTCCAGCAGGAACAGCGCGAGCATGCCCTTGAACAGCGAGCCGGAGAAGGGTTCCATCATCAGCTTGCCCTGGTCGCCCGTGACCCAGCCGATCAGCAGGCTGCCCAGCAGCAAAAGGTTCGCGCCGTCGGTGAAGGCCTCGCGCACGACGTGCCAAGGCGAGGTCGCGACGGTCGCAGTCCCTGTTTGCTGCGGCGTGGAAGCGGCTTCCTGACGGCGGGCCCAGGTGGTCAAGGCCATGGCCACCAGGATGGCGGGCGACTCCATCAGCACCAAGGCGACGGCCATGTGCCCGCCATGCGGCACTTGCAGTTGGGTCAGGTACTGGCTGGCCGCGATGAAGGTGGTGGCGCTGACCGAGCCGTAGGTCGCTGCCACGGCTGCGGCGTCGAAGCGCGACAGCCAGCGGCGCAGCACCCAGTAGCCCAGCATGGGCACCGCCAGCGCCAGCACCAGGGCCGCACCCAGGCTGGCCAGCACGTCGGCTCCCAGCCCGCTGTGGGCCAGAGAGAAACCACCTTTGAGGCCCACCGACATCAGCAGGTAGAGCGACAGGAAGCGGGCGATCTGTGGGGGGATCTCGAGGTTGGAGCGAAGCAGTCCGGCGACCACGCCGAAGACAAAGAACAGGACGGCGGGGTCAAGCAGGTTCTGGATGGCATTCATGAGACAGCATCCTAGGGTTTTGCCTGTATCATGAAAAATCAAATCTTTTGATTGAATGATTAGATATTGATCTATGCATGTCACCTGGCGTCAACTGAGGCTCTTTCAGGCCCTGGCCGAAACCGGTTCGGTCACCGGTGCGGCCGAGGCCGAACACGTCACACAGCCGACGGTGTCCATGCAACTGCGCCAGCTCTCCGATGCTGCTGGTGTGCCGCTGTACGAGCCGCTGGGGCGTGGCATCCGCCTGACCGACGCAGGCCTGCGCCTGGCCAGGGCCTGCCACGACGTGTTGCACCGCTGGGCCGAGTTCGAGATGGAACTGGCGGACCTGCAGGGCCTCAAGCGAGGCCGCCTCGACGTGGCCGTGGTGAGCACCGCGAAGTCCTTCATCCCGCGGCTGCTGGGCCCGTTTTCGCAGCGTTACCCCGACATCGACGTGCACCTGGAGGTGGCCAACCGAGACAGCATCGTGCGTCGGCTGGAGCAATCGCTCGATGACCTGGTGATCATGACCACACCACCTGACCACGTCGCGGTCGAGGCCGAGTTCCTGCTCGACAACCCGCTGGTGCTGATCGCGGCGAGCGATCACCCGCTCGCCTCGCGCAAGGGGCTCAAGCTCAAGGCCTTGGCAGGCGAGCGCTTCATCCTGCGCGAACCTGGCTCGGGCACGCGCATCAGTTGCGAGCGCCAGTTCGCGAAGTGGGGCTTCAGCCCGCGCGTGCAGATGTCACTGGGCAGCAACGAGGCCATCAAGCAGGCGGTGGCGGGGGGCTATGGCCTGGCGGTGCTGTCACGCCATGCGCTCGATCGCGACCCGGCGCACGAAGGCCTGGTGGTGCTCGACGTGCAGGGCTTTCCGATCGCGTCGCGCTGGTACCTGGTGCGACGGCAGGAGCGGCAGCCCACGCCGGTGGCACGGGCCTTCCTCGAGTTCCTGCGCGAGACGCTCAACAGCGCTCAGGCAGGCGCGCCAGTCAACGCGGTCACACCCGCACCACCGTCACCGAGCACTCGGCCTCGGCAACGACCTGCGCGCTGACGCTGCCCAGGTAGCGACGCAGCGACGAGTTGCCGCGCGCACCCATCACGATGTGGTCGACCTGGTTGCGCGTGGCGAACTCGACGATGGCGCTGGCCGTGTCGGGTGATTCGAGCACGTGGAAGGTCAGGCGGTGTTCGTCCATCTGCAACTGCTGTTGCAGGGGCCGGGCCCAGTGCTTGATGGCCACCAGTTGCTGCACGTGCAGGCTGTTGCCGGCCTCGTCGACCAGCGTGTCCATGCCGATGCGGTGGGTCTTCATGACGCTGACGCAGGCCAGGCGGGCGCCGGGCTCCATCTGCATGATGCGGCGCACGGTGGCCAGCAGCTTCTTGTCGAGCTCGGGGGTGCTGTTCTTGATGCCGATGGCCACCATCAGGATGGGGCTGCGCTCGACGTGCTGGCCACTGGGCACGTCCGAGCGCGGCTCGTGGCCCATGGCTTTGAACCAGCGTTTCATGGTGCTGAGCGTGCCGCGTGTGCCGCTGCGTTCGGCGCGCTGTGTCAGCGGGATCTGTTCGGGGTGCTGCAGGTCCAGCGCGAGCTGAGCGCCGGTCTGGTAGCGCTGCTGCGGGTCGATCTCCAGGCAGCGCAGGATCACCTCCTGCAGCCACGCTGGGGTGTCGGCGCGGATGTCGCGGGGAGGCACCGGGTCGGTGTAGAGCCGCTTGCGCAGGCCAGGCACACTGCTGGGGTTGCCGAAGGGTCGCTCGCCCGTGGTCAGGTGGTAGAGCATCACACCGAGCGCAAAGAGGTCGCTGCGCGGGTCGTTGCGCACGAACTGCACCTGCTCGGGCGAGATGTAGGGGCCGGTGCCCATGGGCAGCGAGAACTCTTCTTCCAGCAGGTCCGGCAGCTTGTCGTGTCGGCTCAGGCCGAAGTCCACCATCACGGCTTCGCCCGTGGTGCGGAACATGATGTTGCTGGGCTTGACGTCCAGGTGCACCAGGTGCTGCTTGTGCAGGTCGTGCAGGGCCAGGGCCACGCGCTGGCCGATGTCGGCGACTTCTTCGATCGGCAAGGGGGCCTGGTCCAGCCGGGGGCGCAGCGTCTCTCCGGCGATGTGCTCCATCACGATGTAGGGCAGACGAGTGAAGTCGCCCTTGCCGACGAAGCGGGGCACGTGCGGCCCCTTGAGCAAGGGCATGACCATCTGTTCGACCTCGAAGCCGACGATGGTGGCCGGGTCCTCGCCGCCCTTGATGCGCGGCACCTTCATGATCAGGTTGGGCTCGCCAGGTGGGTGCACGGCGCGCCCTTGCTCGTCGATGCGCTCGACCGACCACAGCGTGGCCATGCCGCCCTGGTGCAGCTTTTCCTTGAGCACGAAGCCGTCGATGCGTTCACCTGCCTGCAGCTTGCCGAAAGACGTGGGCATCGTGACGGGCTCCTGTCGGCTGTGAGGGTGGGGTCAGCGCCCGTCGCGCAGGCGCTGGGCGAGCGATTCAGGCAGGCCGGCATCGAGCACGCGCTGGGCCGCTGCATCGTGGTCGTAGGGCACGCGGTGGAAGGCGAGGGTGGCCGAGTCGGTGTCGAAGGTGGCGTAGCAGGCGGCGGGGTTGCCGTCGCGTGGCTGCCCGACCGAGCCAGGGATGGTCAGCCAGCGCCGCATGGGCGAGAGCTGGATGGGGGTGGCGTCGACCGGGTGGAACTCGCCCGACTTGCCGGTGGACGACAGGTGGTACAGGCAGGGGTCGTGCATGTGACCGCAAAACACATGGGGCTGTTGCGACGCGAACAGGCTGCGCGTGGCCTCCATGCGGCCTTGCACATAGCCCCAGTGGGCCGGGTCGTGCACATTGGCGTGGGCGAACAGGCAGTCACCCAGCACGGCGGTCAGCGGCAGGGACTCGATGAAGGCGATGTGCGCGGCGCTGAGCTGCTCGCGGGTCCAGGCCAGCGATGCGAGCACGTGGCTGCCCAGGTGGTGCTGGTCCTCGTGGCGCAGGGCGTCGTCGTGGTTGCCTTTGACGACGATGGCGCCAGCCTGGTGGCGGGCCATGACAAAGTCCATGACCCAGGCCGGATCGGCCCCGTAGTCCACGAAATCGCCCAGCAGGACGGTTTGCTCACAGCCCTCATCGAGCGCGTGCGCCCAGACGGATTCGACGGCCTGCCGGTTGGCGTGCAGGTCCGAGAGGATGGCGAGTTTCATGTCAACGGTTCACAGCGGGCACAACGGCTCATCGTAGAGCCTGCCCGCTGCCGCCATCAAGCTGGGGCAGACAGGGCTTGACGGCTCGCCTGAGTCTTCATTTCCTTGCGCAGGGCCACCGCGTCCTGGGTGTAGGCGGAGCTGCCGCCCACGTCGGTGCGGAACACCTGCACGGCTTCGGCGACGGACTTGGCGCGTTGGGCCAGGCTCATCGACGCGGCAGCGATCTGTTCGACGGCGGCGGCGTTCTGCTGCGTGATGCCATCGAGCTGGGCCACTGCCGAGTTGATCTGCGAAATGCCGCTGAGCTGTTCGCGCGCGCCACCGCTGATCTGGGTGACCAGGCTGGTGACGTGCTCGACCGACTGAACGGCTTCCTGCATGGTGGTCTGTGCGGCCTGGGTGAGTTCGCTGCCAGCGCGCACCTTCTCGGCCGAGTCGGTGATGAGCTGCTTGACCTCACGGGCGGCGGTGGCGGTGCGGCCGGCCAGGGCGCGCACCTCGGAGGCCACGACCGCGAAGCCACGGCCCTGTTCACCAGCGCGAGCGGCTTCCACGGCGGCATTGAGTGCCAGGATGTTGGTCTGGAAGGCGATGCTGTCGATCACCTGGATGATTTCGCTGATGCGCTTGGACGAGTCCTCGATCTCGTGCATCGTGTGGGTCACGTTGCTGACGACTTCGCTGCTGCGCTGCGTGATGGCGGTGGTCTGGCTGGCCAGGTCAGCAGCCTGGCCCGCGGTGTCGGAGCTGTGCTTGACGGTGCCGGTGATCTCTTCCATCGATGCGGCGGTTTGCTGCAGGCTGCTGGCCTGCGACTCTGTGCGGCTCGACAGGTCCTGGTTGCCGGCAGCGATCTCGCGGGTGGCCACCAGCATCTCGTCGACCTGCATGCGCGCATCGCGAACGATGGAGCGCAGGTTCACGTTCAACTGGTTGAGCGAGCGCGTGAACTGCCCGATCAGGTCGTGGCGGTCGGAGTGGATGACCTGTGTGAGGTCGCCGGCGGCCATGCGATTGGCCGTGTCCATCAGCACCTTGATGGGGCCCATGGTCATGCGGCGGATCTGCAGGCTTGCTGCGGCAATCAAAACGCCCAGCACCAGCAGGCTGCCCAGGCCGACAGCCGACAGCCAGCCCTTGCCGTGGCTGCCGGCCCACATCCCCATGCCGAAGCCCAGCAGGGCCACGCTGCCAGCGATCATCGCCAGGCGTTCGCTGAGGCCGGGGCGCAGGAACTCGGTCATGCGACCGTAGAAGGTGTTTTGCAACAAGCGACCGTTGCGCAGCACGTTCACCAGGCGACCGGCTTGTTTTTCTTGCTGCATGGTCCGGTACAACTGAGCCGATTGGGCCACGGCTTCGCGGCTGGGTTCGGTGCGCACGGACATGTAGCCCACGGGCTTGCCGTCCTCCATCAGCGGCGTCACGTTGGCCTGCACCCAGTAGAAGGAGCCGTCCTTGCGGCGGTTTTTCACCAGCGCCGTCCAGGGGCGGCCGGAGGCGATCGTCTCCCACATGTCGCGGAAGGCTTCTTCCGGCATGTCGGGGTGGCGGATCATGTTGTGGGGCTGGCCCAGCAACTCCTCGCGGGTGTAGCCGCTGACGTGGATGAACGCCGGGTTGCAATAGGTCAGGCGACCTTTCAGGTCGGTGGTCGAAACCAGCGTGTCGCCCTTGGGAAAGGCGAACTCCTGCTCGGTCACAGGCAGATTGAGTCTCATGTCAAACCTCGTGCGTCTCGGGGATTGCGAGTCGACAGGGTTTGAACGCCATCCTGTCGGGGCGAGTGACCGCCCATTGTTAATGCGGTCCACGTCATGCAATGCATTTCGGGATGGTGCACCCAACATGAAGCGGGAGGCCGTGGAAAAGAGCGGTGTTCCGTGCGCTACTTCTCGCGGTGCCCCAGGGTGTGTTGCTGCTGTTGCGAGCCGGCCTCACCCTTGGGATTTGTTACCATCTTCTTCACATGTGCCCCCTGGCGGCACGCAAATGGACGCAAAAGGTTCACCCCATGAGGACAGCCGAGCAGGAAGCGGTGCTGCGCTCCGTGCGCAAGCTGGTTGATTTCTGGCAAATCGAGGCCCACGAGTTGGGCGGCATCGTGCCGCCGGTGGCGACGCCATTGCCAACCGTGGTTGAAGCTGCGCGGCCCAGTTATCGTCACCCGATCTCGGGTGAAACCTGGCATGGCGAGGGCAGCCAGCCGGAATGGCTGAAGGCGGCGCTCACGCGCGAGGGCTACACGGTGGAAGAGCTGCGGTTGTCTGTTTCCGACGACCCGGCCACCCCGGCCTGAACTGGTCCCTCCGACAGGAATCGAACCTGTATTTGCCGCTTAGGAGGCGGCCGTTCTATCCATTGAACTACGGAGAGCCGGCGGTCGGCCTGGTGGGCCAGCCGCGGGCGCTAGTGTAGTGGATTGACGCTGGCCTGCCTGCCGATCGCGGCCGACTGAGGCGCCGGCAGCCAGAGTTCGAAGACGCCATCGCGCCCCTTGACGGTGGGTGGCAGGCGCCGGATCCAGATCTCGGTCGGGGCGGCATCGGTGGTGCTGCCCTGGGTGCGCGAAGCCAGGTGAGGTCTCAGCCATTCCCGCAAGCCCTCGGCGCAGGCCATGTCGCTTTCGCGGTGCACCACGATGGTCGGGCGGGGCCAGGGTACCGGGCCGCGCTGGCCCTGCAGGCTCGAGCGCTGCACGACGTTGTCAACCGGCGGCACCATCCACGGGCTGGCGGACTGGGCGTTGAGCTTGCGGCGCAGGTCTTCGGCGATGTTGCGGGCGGCTTCGTCGTAGATCTGCACGTACAGCAGGGCTGCGGGAGCGCGGGTCGGGCAGGCTTGCGCCAGGTGATCGCCTGGGGTGGGGCCAGCCGCCGGAACGATCTCGTCCGGCAGGCCCTCCGTCGATGCGAGCACGGGGGCGTTGTCGGGCGCCGCAGGGGGGGGCGCTTTCGCAAACGCGGTGTCCGAGGGCTCGGCACGGGTCCACCGGTTGAGCAGAGCCAGGGCTGCAGCGTATTGTTCCTCCGGGCGCTGAGGTGCGACCCAGTAGTTCATCGCGGTGGCGGTGGCGGGTGGGCGCTGCATGGCGGCACAGAACACCTGCCGGTCCTGACTGGCCTGCGGGGTGCAGCCCTGCCAGACCTCGGCGCCTGGCTGGCAGCTTTCTCGGATGCGGGCGCTCATGCGGTGCACGCTGCCTCGGTCGAGCGAGCTGAGCGTGTCGCTGCGAACCACGTCCAGCATCAGGCTCTCGGCCTGGTTGATGACGTGTTCGGGGATGGCCTTGCACTGCCGGTCGAAGCCTTGCAGCTCGGTCGATACCTTGACGAACAACTCGCGCGCCTGGGCGCGGGCTTCCTTTTGCTGCACGTTCATGCTCTCGACGATCTGCCAGCCTGACAGCAGCAGCGTGCCCGAGGCGCCCAGCCCCAGCGTGGTCTTGAGGGCTGCGGCACGCGGGCCCCGTCGCCACAGAGGCTCTGGCGAGGCCTGCTGGGCAGCGACGGCGGGGTTGAGCCGCGCCGAGACCCGCACGGCGTGCCGCGCCCGGTTCCGCCAGCCGGGCAACTGCGCCAGCCAGGTTTCGGTCAGTGCCTGCCCGATGTCTTCGCCCAGGCGGTGGTAGCTCTCCCACTGCGCTTCGTCGAAGAACTGGTCCGAGGTCGCTTCGTGCGGGAAGGATGGGTTGCGCTCGGCGTAGGACAGCACGTCCACGTCCAGCGCGTTGTGCAGGTTGGGCTTGATGACCACCAGCGTGCCTTCGGGCCGACAGGTCTGACCGGGGCGGCTCGGGTCGGGGCGCTCGCGGTAGCGGATGCGCGCCAGCAGCAGGCCGCGGCGTGAGGTGTTGTCGCGCAGGTCTTCTGGCGAGAGCACGGTCAGGTCTGTGCCGCACAGGGTGAAGAGCCGAGAGGCCTCCTCGCGGGTGTAGAAGTCGATCTCGGCGCCAAAATCGATGCGTGCCTTGCGCACCAGGTTTTCAAGGTCACTGAACTGGAAGTGGCGGTCGGAGCTGGCGTCGGACAGCATGATGAAGTCCAGCTCGCGTTTGATCAGTGGGTAGACGCCGGTGTTGTCGAAGTGCCCGCCATCGGAGACGTACCACCAGGGGCGTTCCTGGCCCATGAAGGTGGCGGTGGCCTCGCAGGTCAGCATGAGCGGCTTGGGAAACCAGTCCCAGCCGAGCTGGCTGAGCCAGCGCAAGCCGGGGGTGCGGATCGGGCTGGCGATCCAGAAACCCAGGCGGATGCCCAGGAAGTACAGCAGCAGTGCCAGGCCTCGCGAGGTGTATGCCCCGGCGCCGGGCGATGCGGCCGCGCCCGAGACCGCCACCCATTGCCCGACCGTGCCGGCCTGCTCGGGCGATGCGTGGCGATGCACCTCGCTGGGGCCGACCTCCATGCCCCGCCAGCTCACGGTCAGCAGCGCGCCCTTGCGGTCAGCGTTGTAGAGGTTGCTGTCGCTGTCGCGGGTTTCGTTAAGGCAGGCGTTGATGAGGTGGATGGGGGCGCCCTGGTCTTCGGGGCGGTAGTGGGCCAGCAGGCCGTCGTCGCCTTCGACCACGTTGCGCACGCTGCGCTCGCGACCCAGGCCCCGCCATGGCAGGCGGGTCGGGTTGCCCACCGCCAGGTAGGCGCGTGTCAGCCGCGCACGGTAGAAGGCGTGCAGCGAGGTGCTGTTGGGCATGTGGGTGTTGGTCGAGGTCAGTGCGATCCAGGCCAGGCAGGCCAACAGCACGAAGACCGCGCGAAGCAGTGGCGGGGCGCTGCTGATCGCCTCGATGCTGTCGGGCGCAAAGACCAGCCATTGCAAGGTCACGAGCCAGGCCATCACCAGGCAGAGCAGGCCGATGGCGCTGAGCACGCCCAGCAGCTTGGGCAGCCATTCGCGGGCGTGGCCCTCGGTGTCTGCGGCCAGCTGTTGCAAGGGTTGGGCGAACGAGCGCAACAACAAGATGCCGACCCCGCCGGCCCCGATGCCACCCCACCAGGCATTGCTGCCGGTCATCAACTCCTGCAGCAGCCACCAGCTGGCGGCGTCGAGCACGCCCAGGGCCAGCAACAGCACCGCGGCCACGCCGGTGCCATGCAGGGCCCGGGTCAGCCAGTTGCGCAGCCGGGCTGCGGCCAGGGCATTGCCGCTTCGCCGCATGCGTGGGTGCACGAGCGCCAGCCAGCACAGGGCCTGCCCCAGCAGCACCGAGCCGATCATCAACGAGATGACGGCGTAAGCACTCGGGCCGCTGGCGTAGAGGCTGTCGATCGCCGGTGCGCTGGCGTCGCGCCGCATCCAGAGCACCAGGGCGACGAGGGCCACGGCCATCAGCCACTGCACGGCTTGTGCGACGCGTGCCCGCCAGGTGTGAGCGTCGGGCCGGGGAGTGTCGCGCGTGAACCAATAGCCCGCGATCAGGCCGGGGCCAACGGCCATGAGCAGGCCGGCGGACAGCGCCACCCAGGGCGAGTACCAGCCCTTCCAGGCGCTGGAGAGCACCTGGGTGCTGTATTGCCACAGGTGGGGGGCGATCACCAGCAGCCCCCACATCAGGCAAAAAACCATGAACTCCAGGTGAATGGCCAGCAGCGCACGCACATAGGTGACCACGACGATGCCGATGTCGCGCGAGCCGCCGGGGCTGAGGTAGCGGCCATTGCGGCGAAGCCAGCTCAGCACGTTGCCGTCGTGGCTGGCCAGGGTGCGTTCGGCCTCGACCATGCCGCAGTCGCCCGAGGGCGTGGGCTCGCATTCGGCTTTGGCCGCCAGGCGCCCCAGCATGGCGGCCACGTAGCCGCCCCCTGACACGGACGAAAGGTAGTCGAAGCGACCGAGCAGACCGTGGCGGCTGAGCTGTTCGGCGGGGTGCTCGGCGTGTCCGTTGGAGGGCTTGGCGGATGTGGAGGGCAATGCCCCTGGATCCATGACGGGTTGCGCGCGAGCGCCGTTGGCCGTCGCGCTCGGGGTGGTGGTGCGGCCGCCTTTGGCCAGACCGCGAAGCAGGCCGAGCGAGAAGGTGGCGCTGCGCACACCGCCGCCGGAGAGGGCCAATCCTGCAAGAGGGATGCTGCGATCGTGGTGAGCCGGATCGGCTTGGGCTTCGTCCAGCGACGGGGCCACGCGGCGGCGCCGTCGGCCGATGGCCTTCAGCTCATCCTTCAGTTGCGCGGACCACGCGCCATGGCCACCGGCGTCTTCACCGGTGGCGTCACCCTGTTTGTTCATCGCCGACGCTCCAGTCGATCAGACCGGGCGATCATGGCAAAGTGAAGGTGCCGGCGCAATGGCTCGCGGTGGACCTAGGGATGCCGGATGGCGCCAGCAAGGCCCGAGCACAACAGGGGCAGGGGTGCTTGCGCGTCAGGCGGCGCGCAGCAGGCCTTTGGTCTCGATGAAGTCGATCACCTGATCCAGGCCGGCCCTGGTCTTGAGGTTGGTCATCACGAAGGGGCGCGTGGGACGCATGCGCTGGGTGTCGGATGCCATGACATCCAGGTTGGCGCCCACGTGTGGCGCCAGGTCGGTCTTGTTGATGACGAACAGGTCGCTTTTGGTGATGCCTGGGCCGCCCTTGCGCGGGATCTTTTCCCCGGCGGCCACGTCGATGACATAGATGGTCAAGTCTGACAACTCGGGGCTGAAGGTGGCCGCCAGGTTGTCGCCGCCGGACTCGATGAAGACGATGTCGGCGTTGGGATACTTGGCCAGCATGCGGTCGACGGCCTCGAGGTTGATGGAGGCGTCTTCGCGGATGGCGGTGTGCGGGCAGCCACCGGTCTCCACGCCCATGATGCGGTCCGGGTCCAGCGCACCGGCCACGGTCAGCAGGCGCTGGTCTTCCTTGGTGTAGATGTCGTTGGTGATGACGACGAGGTCATGGTGCTCGCGCATGGTCTTGCAGAGCATCTCCAGCAAGGTGGTCTTGCCGGAGCCGACGGGGCCGCCGACACCCACGCGCAGCGGCGGGAGCTTCTTGGTGCGGCCGGGGATGTTGTGCAGGTTGCTCATGATCGGAACAGGCGTGAGTACTGGGTTTCGTGCTGGCTGCTCAGGATGGCCAGCATGGGCGTGAAGGCCTGGCGCTGCGAGTCGGGCAGCGACAGGGCGTGGTCGATGGCGTCGGGGATGGCGTCGATCAGGGATTGCAGGATGCGCTGGCCTGCGCTTTGGCCCAGGGGCACGGCCTTGATGGCGGCCTGCACCATGTTCTCTGCCCAGCCGAAGGCAAAGCTCAGCAGGGCTTCGCGCAGGGCGGCTTCACCGTCGGTGTGACCATTGGGCCATGGCAGGCACTGGGCCACGGCCAAAGCGAAGGCCACCGGCCAAGTGGGGGCGGGAGGCAGGGTGGCGCAGTGTTGCAGGCGAGGGTCGGCGTTGTCTGACTGGGCGCCGCCGCTGCGGTTGCGCAGCCACTCGACGAGTGAGCGGCCCATCTGCTCGGTCTGCAGGCGCAGCTCGGCGGTTTCGCGGGTCTGCACGACCCAGTCGTTGAGTTCGCGCACGCGGGCCAGGTCATGGCGCTGCCAGGCGGGCACGGCGCGGGCCACGATGGCCAGGTCGCTGCGCGCCACGGCGAGGTGCAGTTGGTCGCGCAGCCAGCTGGCGACATGGGCTTCGGTGGTGACGATGCCGGCTTCGATGGCGGCCTCCAGCCCTTCCGAGTAGCTGAAGCCTCCCACGGGCAGGGCGGGCGAGGCCAGCCACATCAGCTGCAGGCGGGCCCCGGCGCTCAGCGGCATGGGGCGAGGGGCAATGCGGGGCATGGTTGGCGACGGGCCTGCTTCAGGGGCTCAGTGGTCGTGCCCGTGCCCGTGGCCATGCCCATGGTCGTGGCCGCACCCCGGGCCATGGACATGGGGGGCCGCATCGGCTGGCTTGACGGCGATGCCGATGGGCTTGCCTCGGTTCACCGGGGTGGCGGGTGCTGTGGAGGCCGCAGCCGAGGCGTGATAGCCACCATGAGCGTGGCCATGGCCGCAGCCTGGGCCGTGGACGTGACCGGGTGCGCCATGGGGAGGGTTGGCCGTCGGCGCGTGCGGGTGTTCGCCGTGGTCATGCCCATGGTCGTGATGGGCATGGCCGTGCCCACCCGCCGCATACGCGCCACCCTCCGGCTCGAACGCCACGGCCGCATCGCGCACCGTCAGGTGCATGGCGCGCAGCATGTCGGCCAGCACGTGGTCGGGCTCGATCTTGAGGTGGTCGGGTTGCAGCTCGATCTGCACGTGGCGGTTGCCCAGGTGGTAGGCGGCGCGCACCAGGTCGAATGGCGTGCCGTGCTCGGCGCAGGGGGTGATCACCAGCACCGGCTGAGGTGCGGCCACCACGCGGACCATCGAGCCGTCTTCGGCCACCAGCACATCGCCACCGCGCACCAGGGTGCCCCGCGGCAGGAAGACGCCCAGGGTGCGGCCCAGGCTGTCGGTGGCGTCAAAGCGGCTCTTCTGGCGCACGTCCCAGTCGAGTTCGACCTGCGAGGCGCGCTTGAGCAACACGGGGGCCAGGCCCTGGCCTTGGGGGAGGAGTTTGTTGACGATCAGCATGGCTGCCAGTGTGGCTCAGAACAGGAAGTACTTCTGCGCCATGGGCAACTCGGTGGCGGGCTCGCAGACCAGCAACTGGCCGTCGGCGCGCACCTGATAGGTCTGGGCGTCGATCTCCATGGTCGGCATGTAGTTGTTGAGCACCATGTCCTTCTTCTTGACGCTGCGGTTGCCGCGCACACCCGAGACCTGCTTCTTCAAGCCGTATTCCTGGTGCTTGCCGGCGGCGATGGCGGCCTGGCTCATGAAGGTGATCGACGAGCGCGACAGGGCCCCGCCAAAGCTGCCGAACATGGGCCTGTAGTGCACCGGCTGCGGCGTGGGGATGGAGGCGTTCGGGTCGCCCATGGCGGCTGCGGCGATGAAGCCGCCCTTCATGATGGTGCTGGGCTTGATGCCGAAGAAGGCGGGGCGCCAGATGACCAGGTCGGCCCACTTGCCCACCTCGATGCTGCCCACCTCGTGAGAGATGCCGTGCGACAGCGCCGGGTTGATCGTGTACTTGGCCACGTAGCGCTTGACGCGGTGGTTGTCCGAGCGGGCCGTGTCGCCGGGCAGGCTGCCGCGCTGCGCCTTCATCTTGTGCGCCGTCTGCCAGGTGCGGATGATGACCTCGCCCACGCGGCCCATGGCCTGCGAGTCGGAGCTGAACATGCTGATGGCGCCCAGGTCGTGCAGCACGTCTTCGGCGGCGATGGTCTCGCGGCGGATGCGGCTCTCGGCGAAGGCCAGGTCTTCGGCAATCGACGCGTCCAGGTGGTGGCACACCATCAGCATGTCGAGGTGCTCGTCCACCGTGTTGACCGTGTAGGGCATGGTCGGGTTGGTGGAGGAGGGCAGGAAGTTGGCCTCGCCCACCACGCGCATGATGTCGGGCGCGTGGCCGCCGCCCGCGCCTTCGGTGTGGAAGGCGCACAGCGTGCGACCCTTGGTCGCGGCCATGGTGTCTTCGACGAAGCCCGATTCGTTGAGCGTGTCGGAGTGGATGGAGACCTGGGTGTCGGTTTCTTCGGCCACGCTCAGGCAGCAGTCGATGGCCGAAGGCGTGGTGCCCCAGTCTTCGTGCAGCTTCAGGCCGACCACGCCGGCGTCGATCTGCTGGCGCAGCGCCTGCGGCTGGCTCGCGTTGCCCTTGCCCAAAAAGCCGATGTTCATCGGGAAGGCCTCGGCGGCTTTCAGCATCAGCGCGATGTTGTCGGGGCCGGGTGTGCAGGTGGTGGCGAAGGTGCCGGTGGCGGGGCCGGTGCCGCCGCCCATCATCGTGGTCACGCCGCTCATGAGCGCTTCTTCGATCTGCTGCGGGCAGATGAAGTGGATGTGCGTGTCGATGCCGCCGGCCGTGACGATCATGCCTTCGGCGGCGACGATCTCGGTGCCGGGGCCGATGACGATGTCCACGCCCGGTTGCACGTCGGGGTTGCCGGCCTTGCCAATCTTGAAGATGCGGCCGGCCTTGATGCCGATGTCGGCCTTGACGATGCCCCAGTGGTCGACGATCAGGGCGTTGGTGAGCACGCAGTCGCAGGCGTCCATCGGGCCCGGGCCGTTGGGTCGCTGGCTCTGGCCCATGCCGTCGCGGATGGTCTTGCCGCCGCCGAACTTGACTTCCTCGCCGTATCCGCCAGCGCGCAGGGTGTAGTCGTCTTCGACCTCGATGATCAGGTTGGTGTCGGCCAGGCGGACGCGGTCACCGGTGGTGGGGCCGAACATCTCGGCATAGGCGCGTCGGGGGATGCTTGCCATGTTGCGTGTTCTCTTTCAGTGCTCTGTCAGAGCGGGCCTTGCGTCAGGCCGCGAAAGCCGAAGACGATGCGGTCGCCGGCGTAGTCCACCAGCTCGACGGTGCGCTGCTGGCCGGGCTCGAAGCGCACCGCTGTGCCCGAGGCGATGTTCAGGCGCATGCCTTGCGCGGCGGTGCGGTCGAAGCTGAGCGCGGCGTTGGTCTCGGCGAAGTGGTAGTGCGAGCCGACCTGGATGGGGCGGTCACCGCTGTTTTCGACCACGAGGGTGATGGTGCGGCGGCCCGGGTTGAGGACGATGTCCGGCCCGTCGGTGAGCAGTTCGCCGGGCGTCATCACTTGCCGCCCTTGAACCAGATGACGGCGGCGATCACGGCCGCGACGGCCACGAAGCCCAGCACATCGGAGGCGTGCCAATGGGCAAAGCCGGGCATGCCATGGCCTTCGTGGGCCCAGGCGGGCAGGGCGGCGGTCGTGGAAGCCAGGAGCAGAGACAGGGGGCGAAGTTGCTTCATGGTGGTGCTGCGTTCGATCGATGTGATCTGTTCGGTGGTCTGAAGATCATTCTTACGCACTTAATTGGTGCAATGAATGGGCCAAAGCCTTGATCATGCAATGGGTTGGTGCACAGTCACCAACTTGGTGCCGTCCGGAAAGGTGGCCTCCACCTGGATCTCCGGGATCAGATCGGCCA
>Ga0208492_1001228_pt1 | contig 16839 bp, 15 predicted proteins | sample Subbioar_CSW14AB_FD_184820 | JGI IMG/M metagenome (GOLD analysis project Ga0208492, IMG submission 184820) | Serpentinite rock and fluid subsurface biosphere microbial communities from McLaughlin Reserve, California, USA - CR12Mar_CSW14AB (SPAdes) | ecosystem: Environmental > Terrestrial > Deep... | reverse complement strand
GCCGTTACCGGGAGTTCTATCAATGTGATGCGGATGTGATCGGCTCTGATTCCTTGTTAAATGAACTGGACCTGATCGCCATGATCGATAAATCGTTTCATGAGCTGGCCGTGCCCGTTATTTTAAAATTTAATAACCGAAAGATCCTCACAGCACTGGCTGAAGTAATTAATGAGCCCTCGAAAATTATTGACATAACGGTTGCCATTGATAAGCTGGATAAGATCGGTAAAGACGGCGTGAACAAGGAGCTCAGCGAGAAGGGAATTTCAGCCGCTGCGATTGCCAAACTTCAGCCTCTCCTTGACTTCAACGGTAATAATACGGAGAAGGTGGAGGTTCTGAGAAAACTGGTCGGCAGCAATGGGGCCGGAAAAAAAGGTATTGAAGAGATAGAATTCTTATTAAAAAACGTTTCTGTTTCTCATGCAAGTGTTGAGTTGGATATCACCCTGGCCCGCGGCCTCAATTATTACACCGGAACCATCTTTGAAGTAAAAGCGAACGCGGGAACCTTTACGCCAAGCATCCTGGGCGGCGGGCGTTACGATGATCTTACGGGGATCTTTGGTCTGCCAAACATGAGTGGCGTCGGCATTTCGTTTGGTGTAGACCGTATTTATGATGTAATGGAAGAGTTGGATCTTTTTCCCAAAGCCGTTTCAAAATCTTCATCCACCACTTTGCTCTTCACACATTTTGATGAAGAATCCCAGCATTATTGCCTGCATCTTGCAGCTGAGCTCCGTAAAAACGAGATTTCCTGTGAGATCTACCCGGACATTACCAAAAAACTCGGCAAACAACTGGATTACGCCAATAAAAAAAATATTCCTTTTGTATGTACCGTTGGCAGCAACGAAATTACAAAAGGCGCTTTTGCGATCAAAAAAATGAGCAGCGGCGACAAACAGGAATTAAACATCAGTGACATGATTCACTATCTAAAAACGGAATTACATGAAATTCACAATTGATCACACCAAAAGACTGGGTCTTGATGAATTAAAAAAATTCATAAAAGACAAGGACGCAACCGTTGGCCTTTCAGAAGTTTCTAAAAAAGCCATCAGCGATTGCCGCACCTGGCTTGATAACAAGCTGAAGACAAACGATGGTCCGATCTATGGGATCAACACCGGCTTTGGTTCTTTGTGCAATGTGATCATACCCGATAAAGATCTTGAACAGCTGCAGGAAAACCTGGTAAAAAGCCACGCCTGCGGTATGGGAGATGAAGTGCCGCAGGATATTGTAAAATTAATGCTCTATTTAAAGATCCAGTCTTTGTCTTATGGCAAGAGCGGTGTGCAATTGCAGACAGTAGAAAAACTCTGCGACCTCATTAACCATAAAATATATCCTGTTGTCTACCAGCAGGGATCTCTGGGTGCAAGCGGCGATCTTGCGCCATTGGCCCATTTATGTTTGCCTATTTTGGGATTGGGAAAAGTAAACTACAAAGGCTCTCAGCTTGACACACGTGTGGTATTTGAACAGAAAAAACTTTCTTCGATAAAACTAAAATCAAAAGAAGGCCTGGCCCTCCTGAATGGAACACAATTCATGAGCGCCTATGGAATTTATTGTTTATTAAAATCCCACAATTTAAACAAGGCAGGAGATTTTATCACCGCTTTGTCTATTGATGCTTTTGATGCCCGCATCGATCCGTTCAAAGATCATCTGCATACCATCCGCGCCCATAAAGGCCAGTTACAAACGGCGCAAACCATACGCCAACACCTGGAAGGAAGCCAGATAATCGCAAGGAAAAAGGAACAGGTGCAGGACCCTTATTCCTTTCGCTGCGTGCCGCAGGTACATGGGGCTACCAAAGACACTGTAAACTACGTGACCAATATCTTTGAAACCGAAATAAACTCAGTAACGGATAACCCGACCATTTTCCAGGAGGAAGATGAGATCTTAAGCGGAGGAAATTTTCATGGTCAGCCCCTGGCATTAGGGTTTGACTTTTTATGCATTGCAATGGCGGAGTTAGGCAGCATTTCTGAACGAAGAACTTACCTTTTAATTTCCGGCCAGCGCGGGCTACCCCCATTTCTTACCCCTAACCCCGGATTAAACTCAGGCTTTATGATCCCGCAGTACACCGCCGCCAGTATCGTAAGCCAAAGCAAACAACTGTGCACGCCGGCAAGTGTTGACAGCATTGTGAGTAGCAATGGCCAGGAAGATCATGTGAGCATGGGTGCAAATGCCGCCACAAAATGTTACCAGGTCGTAAATAATACTGAAAAAATTCTGGCCATCGAATTGCTCAATGCGGCACAGGCACTGGAATTCAGGAGGCCTTTAAAATCTTCTCCTAAAATTGAGGAGATGATGGACGAATACCGCAAGGTTGTTTTTGTGATGCGTCACGACGATGTGGTTCATGACCTGATGAAGGCCTCGCAGGTATTTGTAAAAACACATTTTAATGAGATCTGATCTCTACAAACCGGTTTCATTTAACCTGGTAAAAACAGGTTGTTATGTTGTTTTCCTTTTTTTACTAAGCAGAACGGGCCTGGCCTGTCAGTGCCCACTGACCCGTTTGGGGTTGGAGGAATGTGCCAAATACGAGATCATTTTTAAAGGAAAGATCTTACGCGTGGTGGACTGTGATCATAAATTCGGTGAGGCAATTTTTGAAATCCAGGAATTATACAAAGGCAATGCGCCAAAAGAATTTAAAGTATTATTTGACTGCAACGAAGAATGTGCGCAGAAATTTAGCCCCGGCGACGAGTGGATCATTTATAGCCGTTACAAACAGATTGACAATGCAAAAATGGACTGGTGCAGCCGCAGCCGGAAATATTTTAAAATAGATAAAGAGGATTTTTATACGGTGACGTATGGGAATGATTATTATGACGAAGTAAAATTCCTCCGGGAAAAACTCGGCTTACACCGTGTGATGATACAAACCAAAAGCCAGATCGATAACAGGAATGTAAGGCCAAATACTACGCAGATGATCGTGATCTTAATTTCGTCGTTGGCGGCTATTGTATTGTTTTATTATTTGTTCAATAAGTTTTTCAGATAGGAGCTGTCGTAAATTTCACGCACAAAGATGAAGAAGACCATACGGATATCTCTTCTCTTTAAAATACTTTAACGAACTTGTTTATTCTGTAATTTTTTGTTTTAAGAGAATTATATTCTATCGTATATACACCGTTCGGGAAGCCCGAAAGATCAACAGTCGTTTTATTTTCCTGCTTCAAAATTAACTCCCCAAGAGCATCGTACAAACTGATCGCAAAATCATGATCACCCTCTGTTGTGACGTGAATAATATCACTAACCGGATTTGGGTACGCTGTAAAGCCCGTTTCTTGCTGCTCTTCGATGCCTGTAGTATTAACCACTGTCAACTTTTTAAAACGAACAACATCGAATCTCAGATCCCCCGGCAGATTGGACTTTCCACAACCCACTATTTTACCATCCGGCTGAACCAACATATCCTCTATTTGAGAGTTGGTTGCGGAGGATGTGTAATACATAAACCCATTGGTATTGAGACTATAATCAAATTGCCCGTTCGAAGTGATTTTCATAAAAAGTGGCACAATTAAATTTGTGGAAAAATCGTTGGAATTGCCACACATAAGCACATCATTATTTGGTAAAAGCACAGAGGATCCGGAAAAATTTTCTTTTTGATTCGTACTCGCTATCGCCTGGCCATTGTTACCAAAAGAAGTGTTGAGAGCCCCGGAAGATAAAAATTCCACAGCGGCATATTTATTTTTACCGTCACCACCTGCCGTCGTGAACCCAGTTACTATTAAATTACCGTTACTTTTAAGATGCACTTTGCTTCCATAGTCATGTATGGTTCCAAAATCGTGAGTCGCCACACCATTGGTACCAAAGGAAAGATCAATGCTTCCGTTTGCATTGTAACGCACAAGCGCGATGTCAAAACCTGTACCATTCTCCCAACGATAACCGGCGGCCACAATTTTACCGTCTGGTTGAAGTAGTATCGAAGCGCAGTGATCATCCATCTGATGATTATACAAGTCAGTCAGTACTATACCTGAATTACCAAAAGTTGTATCGAGAACTCCGTTAGGTTTGTACTTTATTAGCAGAAAATCAGGGCCGGGGCCGTCTCCACCTACAATAAATGACCCGTTATTCAATAATATTATAGAGCGGACCACCTCATTGGCATTGGCTCCAAGGTCCATTTCCACCAGGCCATTCACACCAAACGTACTATCTATTGCACCGTTACTATGATACCGCATTATTCCGACATTATCATTAAAAGCCCCTGCCGCTATAATTTTTCCATCGGGCTGTACCGTCATAGTCAGGATCTGGTCGGCAGTCTGTTGTGCAACTACAGGATTCTGTTTTGACTGTACCTTTCCGGTATCTCCAAAAGTAACATCTATTTGTCCGTTTGAATCAAGACGGTATAGGAAAAATGAGCCGACATGCCAGAGCGGGTGAGGAAGCGCTATTTCTCCTCCAACCAATAGCTTGCCGTCAGGCTGGCGCACAATACTATAAGCGGAAGTACTCAATCCCCTTTTTGGTACAAAGACCTGTCCATTTCCATTGAACGTGCTGTCAAACGAATAGTTCTGATAAGCCTGAGAGAAAATGTTTAAAAAACAGAAGCAGAAAAAAAAAGAAAATAACAGTTTCATATGCATGCGGTTTAAATAGTTTATGAATGCTAATTTAGTTAAGCCATACTACTTTAAATTTGAAATTATACAAGTTGCACGAATTATATGACGTAAGAACCTATTTTGCCTATTTTAATAAATATGGCATTTTAAAAATCTTCCCATCTTTTGTATAATAATTGAGTCGTTTCACATAAAATTTCTTCCTATTCTTCTTAAAACGCTTCAACTTGTTTAAATTCATCCTTATGTTAAGAAACCGTTTACAGCTTCATATATATTTCTGGTTACTTTATTTTTCTATTACCTTTTTTAATGAACTGTTTCTTACTTCGGGTTTTATAAATGAAATTACCTTCGAATATTTTGCAAGAACTTTTTCCAGCGAATTCCTGTTGCTTCTTATAAAGATCGGTATCACGTATTTTACGCTTTATTATTTACTGCCTCGCTGGTTAAGAAGCAAAAAAAAATTCTACGAAGCTCTGCTGATCATTTTTTTTCTTATTTTATTTATCATGGCGTACAGGATCGTGATCCAGTTCGTTACCTGGCCTTACATTATAAATTATGTGCCGGAATTAAGCGTTCAGTCGCAAGTCGCAAGATTTTTCTACAGTTTTCTCGAAATTTTCCAGTTATTGGGGGTTTCAGTCGCCATAAAATTACTCCGGCTGAGAGCAAAAGCTTCTTTGCTGGAAAGAGAATTTCTCAAAGAAAAAATAAACTCAGACCTGGTTCGTTTAAAGGCGCAGATTCATCCACATTTTTTATTTAATATGCTAAACAATGTTTATTTTCTATCAAAGAATAGTTCGCCCAAAACCACCGATGTAATTTATAAAATGGCTGAACTACTGCGTTTCATGCTATATGAATCGGAAAAAAAACTGGTGATTCTCGAAAATGAGCTGCGGATCATAAAAGATTACATAGAGTTGCAACAACTGCGCTTTGATAATAAAATAAGGATCGAATCCACGATCAACATGGATCAGCCCCAGGCGGCTATTGCTCCCCTTGTTATTTTTCCACTTATTGAAAATGCCTTTAAGCATGGGGTGGGAGCCCGCTGCGATGATTCTTTTATTATTCTTGAAGTATTTTTAAAAAACAACCTTCTTGAAATAAAGATACGCAACAATGTTATCGAAAATTCTGTAAAAAGCAGTGGCGAAGGCATTGGCCAAACGAATATTAAAAAACAGCTTGAGATCTTATATAAAGACTATACCTTTGAATACGGCGCTGAAAAAGGTGAGTATATTGTTTACCTGCGCATAAATTTAAACAGTTATGTTGATTTTGAATTGTTTGATCATTGAAGATGAAAAGCCGGCCTCTGATCTTTTGAAGGGTTATGTGAACGACGTTCCCGGACTTACGCTGGCAGGTGTATGCGAGGACGTATTAAGCGCTACCGGTTTATTGAACGAACAAAGGATTGACATTATTTTCCTGGATATTAATCTTCCAAAAATAAACGGCATCGATTTTTTAAAGACCATCCAGGGTAAGTATAGCGTGATTTTAACCACAGCATATCACAATTATGCGGTACAGGGTTTTGAGCTTGACGCCAGTGATTATTTACTGAAACCTGTTTCCTTTGAACGTTTTTTAAAGGCCGTGAACAAAACGAGGGAACGATTGAAGAACTCACAAGCACCAGTTGTCATGGGGCCGGAGCCGGATTACTTTTTTGTAAAGGCAGATAACAAATATGAAAAAATAAACATTCTGGAGGTGCTGTATGTGGAAGGCTTGCAAAATTATATCACCATTCAAACTCTTAGTAAAAAAGTTATTACCTACTCAACCTTAAAAAGCATTGAGGCTTATTTGCCCGAAAAAGAATTCCTTCGCGTTCAAAAATCATTTATTGTTTCCATATCAAAAATAGACCGGATTGACGGTGACAATGTCATCATTGGAAAGGCAGTTATTCCAATAAGCCGCGCCCTAAAAGATGAAGTTTTAAAAACAATCCTGAACAACAGGCTTTATAAATATAAAGGCTGATCACTGTACCACTACCTTTCTTACCAATTGTATTTTCCCGTCATCATAAGAAAAGAAATAAATCCCTTTTCCGTTTTCGGAAAGATCTATTCCGATCAGATCCTCTTTTAATCCCACTTTAAATTTCACCTCCTTTCCGATCGCATTCGTAATATGGATTTTTTCGATATTGAAATTATTCATATCCACTGTAGCAATTTTAAATTTACCTTCGCTTGGATTGGGGAAAATATCAATACTATTCCCAGACATATTTGTGGAAGTTAAACCGCTGGTAAGGTTAGCAGGGATAACGCATGTTTTTTGCGTGGGCCCACAGCAATTGTTATCTATAACTTTCACACTATACGTCCCTACGCATAAGTTTGTAATTGTAAAATTAGCGCTGCTTCCGGTTAACGTAAAAACCGGACCTGTACCAGGAATAACACTTACGGTATATGGAGGACAACCATTCGTAATGTTAGAAATAACGATTTTGCCATTACACTGTACTGTTCCATTGGTGGCAAAGGTGCTTGCATTATAAGCGACAGGTGTCGGACAGAGAGTACTGCTAACTGCGAATTCCCACCAGTCGTCTTTTTCGTTTAAAGCTGCATTGTAACCCGTACCTACAAAGCCCCGGTTGTTACAGGTAATTCCAATCGCTCCCATAGTTACACCCGCAGCCATCGCCTGTAAACTGGTCCACGTATCGGTAGCCGGATTATATTTTTTAAGAGTGGATGATCCGCTATAATTGCTGAAATCAATACCTCCGCATACATACATTTCCTGGCCAATAATAAAGCTCATCGCATCCCCCAGGGTCAAGCCATACGAAGCTTTTAAAGTCCAGGTATTATTCGCTGGATCAAACTCGTAAAAATCACTGTAGGATAAATTCTGTGAAGAATTGCTCCCGAGGCCCACATACCCTTTTCCGCCTATCGAAGCGCCAATGGCCCAACCGCGTGGTTGTCCCGGCAACAGGGTTTTTTGGGTCCAGCTGTCAAACGCAGGATCATATTCCCAAAAATCGGCGTAAGTGTTAGAAATAGTAGAATTTGGCCCAACGATTTCCTCATATCCCATACCGACATACCCCTTGCCACCTATTGTAAAGGCCACCAACTCTTCTCTTTTGCCTCCCGGAAAATCACCTTTTTGTGTCCAGGTATCTATAGAAGAATCATATTCCCAGACATCATCAAAAAATTGTCCCGCATAATTGCAACCACACATAAAATAAGACTTGGTGCCGATGGAAAAAGCAGCAGCGCCTCCTCTTAGTCCACCTGGAAAAGTGGATTTCTGAGCCCAACTGTCGTTGCTCACATTATATTCCCATACATCGGACAAGCCATTATAGTTAAATTGTCCGCCAACGATATATATTTTTCCGTTCACTGAAAAGGAAGTTGAGAAAGTACGGTTATTGCCTGCTCCCATGTTTTGCCTGACGGTCCATTGGGCGTTTGAAACACCTGGCAGTATTAATAATGTCATTACAGTTTTTAGAAATAGAGTTCTCATAAGGTAGTTTTTAAACCTAATTTACTACCATTGTTCATACTGTTTAAAAATTTTACACCAAGCGTATTTGTTCTTATGTAAAAAGATGATTTTTTTCATTTACAACCGCCGGTAAAAAGCCGGTCTTTAAAATATAATTCCCCCCAAGCGGGGGATTTTGTTTTATAGGGTATTGGCTAATTTTAACTTTCGCTTTTCAATAAACCTTAAATTTTTACGCGTCATGAAAACATTTACATTCATCATCACTGCTGCATTTTTATCCTGTACCGGTTTCTCTCAGGTGCTTAAATCTATTCCGTCGGGCGGAAATAAAAAAGCTATGGTGGGAGAACAGATCGGGATTACCACGGTTGAGATCCATTATGACCGCCCCCGTGTGAAAGGCCGTGAAGGTAAAATATATGGTACGTCTGTTGTACATACCGGCTATAGTAACCTGGGCTTTGGCACCAGTAAAGCGGCTCCCTGGCGTGCAGGCGCTAATGAAAATACAACTATTGAATTTTCAACAGACGTAAAGATCGAAAACCAGGGACTACCCGCTGGCAAATACGGCTTTTTTATTGCCTATGATGCGAGTGAATGTACTCTTATTTTTTCCAGAAACTCAACTTCGTGGGGAAGTTACTTTTATAACGATAAAGAAGATGCTTTACGTGTAAAAGTAAAACCAGTTGCCTTGGACAAAAGTGTGGAGTGGTTAAAATATGAATTTCTTGATCAAACGGAAAACAGCGCCGTAATTGCACTTGAATGGGAAAAACTGATGATCCCTTTTAAAGTAGAAGTAGATCTTGTAAAAACACGCCTTGAAAATTACCGGCTGGCTTTAAGAGGAAGCGACGGATTTAGATGGGAATCCTATGACGAAGCCGCCTCTTTTTGTCTTACCAATTCTATCAACCTCGAAGAAGCGCTGGAATGGTCGGACAATGCAGTAGGCACTGACCAAAACTTCACAAGCCTGAGCACCAATGCCTCCTTGCGTGAAAAACTCGGACATAAGAGCAAAGCCGATTCCATAATGAAAATCGCGATGGAAAAAGCGACAAAAATGGAACTGCACCAGTATGGCAGAAAACTGTTAAGTGAGAAAAAAACAAAAGAAGCGCTTGAGGTTTTTCAACTCAATGCAAAAAAACACCCGAAAGATTTTACAACCTATGCCGGACTTGCAAGAGGATATTCCGCAAACGGGGATTATAAAACTGCGCTTGCCAATGCAAAACTGGCCCTGCCGCTGGCACCAAACGACCCGAATAAAACTTCAGTACAAACCTTTATAGATAAACTCGGGAAAGGGCAGGATATTAATTAACACAGATATAGAGCAATAACCCTGAAGAGTCACCCTGAACTTGTTTCAGGGTCTGCCCCTTCAGGGTTTACTCCTCTTTATATCCTGTTTTTTGTCAGAGATGCTGAAACAAGTTCAGCATGACCTTATCCCTTTAATTTCTCAAGTCCAATCTGCAGCGAGATCAATCATTTCCGGGTTCAGTGTTTTGATCAAATTTAGTTTCCATTCACGGTGCCAGCGTTTTAATCGTTTTTCCCTCATTATTGCCGATCTTATGTCCGTGATTATTTCATAATAAACCAATTCATATAAATTATACCTGCTTGTAAATTCGCCAGCTCCTGACCGGTGCTCTCTCACTCTTCTTTCAAGGTTATTTGTAACTCCAATATAAAAAGTAGTTCTTCCCTTGTTAGACATTATATAAATGAATGCATTGGTTAGCTTTACCATATATTGCTAAAAATATTAATTATTTAAATATTGGAAACGAAAAAGGTCGAATAAATCAAACTAATCTAAACTCAGATCTGGACCCGAACAGTCACCCTGAACTTGTTTCAGGGTCCGCCTCTTCAAGGTCTACTCCTCTTTATATTCCTGTTTTTTGTCAGAGATGCTGAAACAAGTTTAGTATGACTCTGTATTTAATCCAATCTCCAGTTATTCTTATTCCAGTTTGTTCTATCTTTGATAAAATAACTTCTTGTTTAAAGGTGATATTTTGTTCTTTTTATACACATATGATAAAGAGGCTATGATAACAGAAAAAATACCGATCCAGACTAACGAAGATTTGTTTGTGCATGCGTATGAAACCGCTTTTCCAAAGGTTGCGTCTTTTGTAAAAAAAATGGGCGGTTCTTTCGAGGAAGCAAAAGACATTTTCCAGGATGCGTTAGTTATTTACTACGAAAAACGATCAGATCCGGAAAAACCAGGGCAGCATGATCCCAGCAATTACATAAAAGGAATTGCAAGGCATTTGTGGTATAAACGCTACCGTGAAAATAAAAATCAAACGTCCTTGAGTAATTTGCCTGATCTGAAAGCGCAGGAAGAAGAACTGCAGGTATCTGAAAACCTGCTGCGTTTTGTGGAATTGTCGGGAAAAAAATGCCTGGAACTTTTGAGAGCATTCTATTATGACAAACTCAACATGAAAACAATTGCCGGTAAATTTGGCTTCTCGGGCGAACGTTCGGCAACCACACAAAAATTCAAGTGCCTTGAAAAGGTCCGTGACACCCTTAAAGAAAGATCATTAACTAAAGAAGATTTTTATGACTGAAACGAGAGACCTGGAGCACTACCTGCTAAATAATTACGGACCTGAAGACCAACTGCTGATGCAGGCAAAGCTATTGCTGAGTAAAGAACTCCGCGAAAAAGCTTATTGGCAGAAACAAAGTTATTTATTAATAAGGCACTACAGCCGCAATAAATTAAAGGCAGAAATAGAAGCAGTGCATAATAAAATGTTCAGCGAAAAAAAATTTGAATCCTTCCGAAAAAAAATAGTATCCATTTTTAAAACAAATTTATGAGCGCACCACGTTTAAATGATATGATCGCTGAAAAGATCCTGAGCAAGCGAAAAGTGTTTTTGTGGGGAAAGGTGGATGATAATTCCGCAAAACATGTGATAGAGCGTCTTCTTTATCTTGAACTCAGAGATCCGGGGAAGGAAATTCAACTGATTATTAATAGCCCCGGTGGTTATGTAACCTCCGGCTTTGCGATCTATGATACCATAAAAACAATAACAAGCCCGGTTTCCACGGTTTGCAGCGGGCTTGCCGCCTCCATGGCGTCAATAATTTTATCTGCCGGCGCAAAAGGCAGGCGATTTGTTTTGAAACACGGCCGCGTTATGATTCACCAGCCCAGTGGCGGAACCGGTGGTAATTCCTCGGATATCGAGATCCAGGCGGCAGAACTTTTAAAGACCAAAGAACTGGGAGCGCGCCTGCTCGCTGAAAACTGCGGACAGACACTAGAAAAGATCCTAAAGGATTTTAACCGCGATTATTTTATGAGCGCCGAAGAATCGGTTGAATATGGCATTGCGGACGCAATTATGGAGCAACTTATTGAAGCTGCCTGATAGAGTGATATAAAAAACAAAAAAACCTCAGTAACTCCGGCGAGTGAATTTTAATTCTATCTCTAGTGGAAGATCTTGTTTACACACAAAAACCGACAACTATCAATCTTTAAACCCAAAAAAAGAATTGGACCGGAGCTACCAAGGTTTTAAATTTCCTGCGTAGAAAAAGACATTTACGAAACGCGGATGAATGGATTATCCTTTTTAATAAAGTAAGCCGTTTGTTCTACCGGCGTAACTTTATCGTATGCGATTACATCTGTAATTTTATTGTCCTCCAACCGGAGGACCATTTCGGCAAAAAAGCCGTTTATAGAATACAATACTTTATTAAATTGTTCTGTTCTATTTCTACTGATATAAAATCCCCATTCCCAGATGGCCTCGCAGCGGTGATCAAGATCAAGTGCGTTAAATTCCGCTAGTGTCATTTTTCCTTTCCTTATAGATTGCTTTGCAAAGTTAAGAATTAAGCCCGGCAAATTAAAGTTAAGATAAGTGAAAGTTCCTGGCATGTAAGATTTATACCGTTTTTGTACGATTTGGTTTTCAGACTATTAACGACAAAAAATGGAGGTTTGTAAGACGTTGAAAGCTTTTAATCGGTCATTATTATCTATTGGTCTAACCAGGATTTAAAATCGCCGACCCTTTCACGACTGACAATAGCATCATCTTCATTCAACAAACTCAAATTTAATTTGAGTCGGCTGTTAAAATAAGAGCTTACTTTTTGAATACTGTTTATATTCACCAGAACTTTCCTGTTGATCCTGAAAAATTGTTCCGGGGAAACCATGTTTTCCAGACTGTCCAGAGTATAATCAATTACATAGCGCTTGTTTTCTGTGACAAGCATTACCGCCCCGTCTTCAGAAATAAAATGAGAAATATCTTCTGTTTTCACCGTTGATATAGTGTCCCCGGTTTTCACCATAAAGCGGCTCTTAGATTGTTTATGGATGCTCTGATACGCGTTGCTTATGTTTTCGAGAATATTTGCCCCGCCCGTACCGTTGAGTTTTTTATATTTATCCACTGCATTTTTAAGATCGGCGAGTCCGACAGGTTTAAGCAAATAGTCAACACTGTTTATTTTAAAGGCTTTGATGGCATATTCATCATAGGCTGTTGTAAAGATCACCGGTGTGTCAATCGAAATTTTAGAAAAAATATCGAAACTTATTCCATCCGCCAGGTGCACATCTACAAAAAGCAGGTCCGCCTGAACTCCCTTCCTGAATTCTTCCACACTTTTCTTAACCGAATCGTATGTTGCAATAACCTGCATGCTACTGTCCACTTTCTTTAACAGGTTAGCTAAATGTTCCGCAGATAGTTTTTCGTCTTCAATAATAATCGCTTTCATTTCGCTTTTAATAAAGGAAGTTTAACTGAAAATTCGTTTTTTGTTTCTTCTACCTCGACACTTTCTTCGCTAAAAAATCTGTACCGTTCTTTTATATTTTTTAAACCGGTTTTACAGCTTACTTCGGGGCTGCTGCGTAGCTGTAAATTATTCCTCACTTCGATCTTATTATTTATAATTCCAATGTGTATGGTGAGTGGAAAATCTATAGAGATCTCATTGTGTTTAATGGCATTCTCTATCAGCATCTGAAGCGCCATAGGAGGTATTAAAAAATTCTTTTTTTCGTCCGGGATCGTGATCTCAACAACCAGGTTTTTATCAAAACGGATCTGGAGTAGATAGAGGTAAGAACCCGTGAACGTCAATTCCTCCCTCAGGCTTACCAGCTCACTGTTACGGCTATCCAAAACGTAACGGTAAACCTTTCCCAGCTCATTAATAAAGTCAACCGCTTTGTCCTGATCTTTGTATACAAGCGAGGAAAGCACAGAAAGATTGTTAAACATAAAGTGCGGGTTGATCTGGTCTTTTAAATTCTGAAGCTGCGCCTGAAGACTTTCCGTTTTATACTTTTCAACTTCCACCAATGATCGTTTCCAGTTGCCAAAGAACTGTGCGCTTATTTCGACCGATAATAAAATGAGGGAGACGAGCGTGCCAATAATAAGAGCAAAAAGCATAAAACGTCCTTTTGTTTCTACCGGAAATTCACAGATATAGGTATTGAATAAGAGCATCGAAAGATAAATAGTAACGGTGCTGAACAGGAGGATCACAGGCAATTGCACAAGGATGCGCTTTCCGGGGCCTTCCTCCCAAGGAAACATTTTATTTAAGCGTTCATCAAGAATGAGGTTGCCTTCCCAGACAAATATTGTAATAATCACCGAGATCAGAAATCCCAGAAAATGATCCCCTTCTCTTTTTTCAGTCGCAACCAGCTCAAGCAGAAAAGTGACCATGATTCCTACCAGGATCATGTAAACAAATCTTATCTTCTTTTTCCGCATCGCTTAAAAGTAATAAATATTGTTCGGATCAGAACTGGATTTTGTAAACGAAATTAGGGAAGAACCCGATCTGATAAGCTGTGTTCACAGTATTAGTAACAGGATTATAACGCTGCGCAAAAACATTCTTATTATTGGTTACATTCTGGATGTCAAAAAATATAGATTGCGAAACTTTTGAGTGCTTTGAATTAAGAGTGAATCCTGTTTTAATGTCCAGCCTGAAAAAATCGGGATTCCTTTGGCTAAACGCAGATGCATCTCCCTGCAACACCTGAGTTTGCGCAAGCTGTGAGGCTGCCAGGTCAACGGGCGTATAATACCGTCCGCCTGCCTGTGTCATCTTAACACCTATAGAGATCACATTGCGTTTTTCTTTGCCCACTTTAAATTCCTTTCCTGCCAAAATGTTGTACACGTATTTTCCATTGAAGGCCGTATTACGTTCTTTACCATCTGAGCCTTTGTATTTTGATTCGTACAGGGTCCCGGTCAATAAAGCGTAATACCCCCTGGTGAAAAATTTTTCAACGGTGAGCTCCGCCCCATAGTTAGTGCCACTGCCACTGTTCTTTAAATAACTCTGATCGTTAGGAAGAAAACTCGCGCCGTTATTGAGCATGGAAAAACTGCCTGGCATTTCTGATACAGGAACTTCCGATAACACCTGATAATATACTTCCGTTTTAATTCTCCAGTCACTGGCCGGCAATACATCGTACCCTACAACAAAATGCTGGCTGCGGGTAAATCCGAGGTCTTTGTTCGTTTGCACATAAGTTCCATCAGGCAGGCGTGTCCTGTAAAAATATACGTCGATCGGCTGCATCTGGCTATGCATCCCATAACCCATGCTGAAGGTGTGTTTTTCGGAGAGCTGATATTTTAGGCCGACCCGTGGTTCAACAGAACCCGAATTATTCAGGGTCAGGAATTGTGTATGCAAGCCGACATTCAAGGTGAGTTTATCATTAAAACGGTATTTGGCCTGTACATATGCCTGGTGAAGTGTTGTGTTGTCATTAAAATCCCAATATTGCCTCCATACTGAGTTTGAATCCTTCTGACGTGCATTCAGCATCAATGCAATTACTTCTGAAATAATTCCCGCTTTAACAAACAAACGTGAATTGACCTTCGCGTTGTAGGAGGTATTAATTGAATAATGGATCTGGTGCGTTTTATTTTCAACATTCCTTTCAAGTGGTTTTACATCTGTCGCAATATTATCTTCGAGGTAGTTGCTGCCATTGTAGGTTGCCCCAACGATCGTGTTTACGTAGGAGCGTTCGTTGATCTTTATAAAATGTTTTAGCCCCAGCAACCCGATATCGCTGGTAAAATAAGAGTCTTTGGTTGGGTTCGCGAAAAGATCGGTAGTATCAATTTTATCGTGCAGGAATTCTATTTTGCTTTTGGCGCCCAATCCAAAAAGGGTGAATTTTCCAAATTTAGTTTGTCCGCCTGCAATTTTAAAAGAAAGGTCCTGGTAAAAGGGGGTTGCCGTTGTCCCGATCGGAATGCCCATTTTTTGCGCCACACCCGTAAAAGAATAACGATACGCCAGCAAATAGGACGAGCCCTTTTTTTTATTAAGGGGGCCTTCGGTCATTGCCTCCAGGCCGGTGAGTGCTCCAAGCTGAAGGGTGTGTTCGCGTTTTTCCGAATTTCCGTTTCTGAAACCGAGGTCAAATACTCCTGCATTTGCATTTCCATATTCAGCGGGAAAAGCGGAAGTAAAAAAATCGGAATTTTTGATCACATTGGTATTAATGGCGCTCACAGGTCCGCCTGTTGTTCCCACTGTAGAAAAATGATTGGGATTGGGGATATTGAGTCCTTCTATACGCCACAAAACACCTGTGGGAGAATTGCCCCTGATCACGATGTCGTTTCGGGAATCGTCGGGGGAGCTCACACCCGCGAAATTGGCCGCAAGTCGCGAAGGATCAGAACGGCCACCGGCATAGCGGTTTACTTCTTCCATAGAAAAAGAACGGCCACTGACGGAAACCATTTCATTTTGTGTTTCATTCTTTTTGGAACCTGAGATCACGACTTCCTGCAACGAAGAAATATTCTCTTCCATTCCAATTTCAAGAACTACTTCCTTACCTGCACTCACGATCACATTTGGCATAACTATCTCCTTATATCCAAGATAAGAGATCTTCAGGTCGTAGCGCCCTACTTTCACCTGTGTTATTTTAAAACGCCCTTCGGCGTCACTCACGGAACCTTTAAGCGGCTCACTGCCCGGTAATACAACATTTGCTCCCGGGATAGGTGTTTGTGATTGTTTATCGAGCACCACTCCCCTGATCGTTTGTGTCGGCCCGGTTTCAACTGTGTTTTGCGCGGTTATTCCATTTAACAAGAAAGATAAAAGAGTAATTGTCATTAATTTTTTCATAGGGGTTTTATTTAAGGGAACAAAACTACTTTCCCTTTTTGCTTCATGGAAAGGAAAACCCATGAGTTGTTGAATTTGTACCCTGAGTTGTAATGAAACATCCTGGAAGATTTTGATGAAAAGGTTGAACTACTTTTGAAAGAATGAGATCGTTTTTTCAAGGACTTCTTTTGCGTGCTCCGGTAAAACAGAATTAAAGGGATGCCGGATGCCAAATGTATGATCTCCTCCCTCAATGCGAAGAAGCGTTCCGTGTTTTGCGCTTTTTAAAAGAGCTTCGGCATCGCTGAATTTAACAACCTGAGTTCGGGTTAAGCGGCCAAAAATAACTGGTTGTTCATTGCTTTGAGCAGCGTAGGATTTGTTTCCGCGATGTTATTTTTAATAGAAGGCTTTTTTGGGAAGAAGGAATATGCGGCAATTG
>Ga0208492_1001227_pt1 | contig 16840 bp, 9 predicted proteins | sample Subbioar_CSW14AB_FD_184820 | JGI IMG/M metagenome (GOLD analysis project Ga0208492, IMG submission 184820) | Serpentinite rock and fluid subsurface biosphere microbial communities from McLaughlin Reserve, California, USA - CR12Mar_CSW14AB (SPAdes) | ecosystem: Environmental > Terrestrial > Deep... | reverse complement strand
CCGCCGACCCCGACGCTGAAACCGTCCTATGACGTGGTCATCATCGGCGGTGGCGGCCATGGTCTGGCCTGCGCCTATTACCTCGCGCGCACCTGGGGCATCACCAATGTCGCGGTGCTGGAAAAAGGCTATCTGGCCTCGGGCAATACCGCACGCAACACCACCATCGTGCGCTCCAACTATCTGACACCCGACGGCGTGCGCTTCTACGACGAGTCGGTGCGGTTGTTCGGGGATCTCAGCCACGAGCTCGATTTCAACATCATGTATGGCGAGCGCGGTCATCTGACGCTGGCCCACACCGACGCCGCGATGCGCACCGCGCGCTGGCGCGCCGAGGTCAATCAGCATCTGGGCGTCGACTCGAGCCTGGTCTATCCCGATGACATCGCGCGGCTGTGCCCCGAATTGAATCTGCGCGACGATGTGCGCTACCCGATACTCGGCGCGCTCTATCATCCGCCCGGTTCGATCGCGCGGCATGACGCTGTGGCCTGGGGTTATGCGCAGCGCGCTGCCGAACTCGGCGTCGAGATTCACACCCACACCGAAGTCACCGGCATCACGATTGAAAACAACCGCGTGGTCGGCATCAAGACCAATCGCGGCGACATCGCCTGCGGCAAGGCCATGCAGGCGGTGGCGGGCATGAGTTCGGAGATTTCGCGCCTGGCGGGTTTCCGTCTGCCAATCCGCACCGTGCCGCTGCAGGCCTGCGTGTCGGAAGCGGTGAAGCCCTTTCTCGATCCGATCATCGTGTCCGGCTCCTTGCACATCTATGTCTCGCAATCGGCGCGCGGCGAACTCGTGATGGGCGGTTCGACCGATCCCTATCCTCTCTACTCGACGCGCTCGACGCTCGAGTTCAAGGAGGACCTCATGATGCACATGCTGGAATTGTTTCCGTTCATCGGCAGCCTGCGTGTGCTCAGGCAATGGGCCGGCATGGCGGACATGACACCGGACTTCAGCCCGGTCATGGGTCTGACGCCGGTCGAGAACTATTACATCGACGCCGGCTGGGGCACCTGGGGCTTCAAGGCCACGCCGGTGTCCGGCACCTGCATGGCCGAGACCATCGCCACCGGCAAACCCCATCGCCTGTGCGCGCCGTTCTCGCTGGAGCGCTTCTACGATTATGCGCAGGTCGGCGAAAAGGGCGCGGCCTCGGTCGGACATTAACCATGAAAGTCATGCACTGCCCATTGAATGGCCCGCGCAACATCGCCGAATTCATCTACGGCGGCACGGTCAGCACCATGCCCGATCCGGCGAGTGTCGACGATAGACGCTGGGCGGAATACCTGTTCATCGAAAACAACACGCGCGGCATGGTGCGCGAATGGTGGTACCACGCGCCAACCGCCTATTGGTTCATCGCCGAGCGCGACACCGCCACCGACACCATCGTCAAGACCTACCCGGCGTCGGACATCTTCGCTGCGCAAGCCGCGAGCGTGACGCCATGAGCAAACGCAATGCCATGCGTCTGCCGGCGCCCTACGGCACCCTCATCGATCGCGAACGCCCCATTCGTTTCCGTTTCGATGGTGAGTGTTACAACGGCTATGCCGGTGACAGCATCGCCAGCGCAATGGCCGCCAACGGCGTGCGCGTGCTGTCGCGTTCGTTCAAGTATCACCGCCCGCGCGGCATCTACGCGCTCGCCGGCAACGATGCCAATTGTCTGGTGCAGGTCGGCCCCGAGCCCAATGTGCGGGCCGATGCGCGTCTGATCGAACCGGGCTTGGTGGTCGGTGCGCAGAACGTCGCCGGCAGTCTCGCGCACGACTGGGGACGCGCCGTCGAATACCTCGGCCGCTTTCTGCCGGTCGGCTTCTACTATCACGCGTTCTACAAGCCCGGGCGCGCCTGGCGGTTCTGGGAGCCGGTCATACGACGCATGGCCGGCCTCGGTCGCGTCGAGCGCAGCGCCGAACACCAGACCATCGATCACATCCATCGCTTTGCCGATGTCGCGGTGATCGGCGGCGGTGCGGCGGGCATGAGCGCGGCGCTGTCGGCCGCCGCCCAGGGCGCGCGGGTCATGCTCATTGACGACGGCGCGCAGTTGGGGGGTACGCTGGCCTACGGACGTCATCAAGCCGATGGCGCCGCCGCACGGGCCAGCCTGCAGGAATTGCGTGCCGCGATTGCGAATCAGACGCGCATAAGCGTGCTGAGCGGCACGACCTGCACCGGCTGGTTCGCCGACAACTGGCTGGCGGCGATGGACGCACATCACTACTACAAGATTCGCGCGGGTGCGGTGATCGCCGCGACCGGCGTCATCGAGCAACCGGCGGTATTCCGCAACAACGACGCGCCGGGCGTGATGCTGGCCAGCGCCGCGCAACGACTCATGCATCTGTATGGCGTCAAACCCGGTACGCGCGCGGTGGTGCTGACCGCCACCACGGCGGGTTACGGCGCGGCGCTCGATCTGCTCGATGCCGGCGTCGAAGTCGCGGCGGTGGTCGACCTGCGTGCCGCCCACGAGGGCGAGGCTCTGCAACACGCACTGGCCGCGGCCGGCGTCGAAGTGCTGCACGGTCATGTGGTGAGCGAAGCGCTGACCCGCATGCATGGTCACGAACTGGTGGGCGCCGTGGTGCGCGCGGGCGATGGCAGCGGCCAGCCACGCACCCTGCCCTGCGATCTCCTGTGCGTGAGCGCCGGCTGGATGCCCGCCGCGCAACTCGTCAGCCAGGCGGGCGGCGACATGACGGCCGAAGCCGATGGCGCGTACTTCGTCGCGCGTGCGCCGGCCGACAATCCGCGCGCCCTGCTGGCCGGTGCGCTGCATGGCCGCGCTTCCCTGACGGCGGCCCTGGCCGATGGTCGTCATGCCGGTTGGCGGGCAGCCGAGGCGCTGTCGCTTGCGCAGGGCGAGGCCCCGCAAGCGCCCGCCGTCGAGGCGCAGGAAGGTCACGCCTGGCCCATCGTGCACGATGAACGCGGCCGCGACTTCGTCGATGTCGACGAGGATCTGCAGGTCAAGGACATCGAGGATGCGGTGGCCGCCGGTTACACCGACATCAATCTCGTGAAGCGCTATTCGACGGCCGTGATGGGTCCGTCCCAAGGGCGCTATTCCGCCGCCAACACCTTGCGCATCGCGCTCGGTGAACAAGGGGTGTCGCTCAGCGGCGCGCGTCTCACCACGCAACGGCCGCCCATCCTGCCCGAACCCATCGCCCATCTCGCCGGCCGCGACCGTCAGCCGCTGCGACGCTCGGCGCTGCACGATTGGCATCTCGCCCATGGCGCGCACATGATTGCGGCCGGCGCCTGGCATCGCCCGGCGTATTACGGCGAGGCGAGCAGCGTGGCCGCGGCGGCGGCGCGCGAAGCGGCGGCCGTGCATACGCGGGTCGGCCTCATCGACGTCTCGACCCTCGGCAAGATTGAAGTGCGCGGCGTGGACGCCGCCGAGTTCCTCGAGCGCATCTACACCTTCCGCTACAAGAAGCAGCCGATCGGTCGTCTGCGCTATGTGTTGATGACCGACGAGGCCGGCGTCATTGCCGACGACGGTGTCGCCGCGCGCTTTGCCGATGACTTCTTCTACGTCACCGCCACCACCACCGGCGTCGATGTGGTCTACCGGCAGATGCTGCGCTGGCAGGCGCAGTGGCAACTCGACATCGACATCATCCATGTCACCAGCGCCTGGGCCGGCATCAATGTCACCGGGCCGGCATCGCGCGAATTGCTGAGCCCGCTGGTTGACGACGTGGATTTGGCTGGCGCCGCTTTCGGCTTTTCGGAATGCCGCGAAGGCCACGTCGGTGGCGTGCCGGCGCGCTTGATGCGCGTCGGCTTCGTCGGCGAACTCGGCTGGGAAGTGCATGTGCCGGCCCATCATGGCGACGCGCTGTGGCGCTTGCTCATGGCGCGCGGCGCGGCCCTCGGCGTCGCACCGGTCGGTATCGAAGGGCAACGACTGCTGCGTCTCGAAAAAGGCCACATCATCGTCAGCCAGGACAGCGATGGCTTGAGCTACCCGCAGGAAGTCGACATGGACTGGGCAGTGGCCGGCGACAAGGCCTTCTTCGTCGGCCAGCGCGCCATCGAAGCCATGACACGCCGCGGCCTCGGCCGCCGTCTGGTCGGCTTCCGGCTGCCAGACGGTGCGCCGCTGCCCGAGGAATGCAGCCTGACTTTGCGCGGCCAGGAAATCGTCGGTCGCATCACCTCGGTGGCGTATTCCGAGGCGGTTGGCAGCGTCATCGGCCTCGCCTATGTCGCGCCCGACATGGCCGAGGTCGGCACGCGCTTCGACATCAAGCTCGCCGGCGGACGGGGTCGTGTGAGCGCCGAAGTGGTGCCGCGCCCGTTCTACGATCCCGATAACGCGCGACAGAAACTATGAGCGCCACCATGGACTCTTCCACCGCACTCGACGCCACCCGCTTGCGCGTACGTCGCGGCCCGCTGCATGAACGCCTGGCGCCGCTGGCCGCCGCGTGGCGCGCCGTGAATGGCTATGAAGTGTGCACGCGCGTGCGTCACGAACCGACGGGCGAAGGCCCGTGGCTGGCCTGCCTCAGCCATTGCGCACGCATCGGCTTCAAGGGCCGCGGCACGGCGCAATGGCTGCAAGCAGAAGGCGTGACCCTGCCGGCCGCGCCCAATCACTGGCTGCGCGACCCCAGTGGTGCCGTCATCGCGCGGCTCGGCGCCCAGGACTTCCTGATTGCCGATGATCTGGACGCCGCCTCGGAGCTACCGCAACGGCTGGCCGCGCGCTGGCAGAGCGCCACGCAGCGTGGCGGCTATCCGGTGCCGCGTCAGCATGGCCTGGTCACCCTCGCCCTGGGTGGCGTTGCTGCGCCGGCCCTGCTGGCGCGCTTGTGCGCGGTCGATCTCGATGAACCCGCGTTCGCCACCCATGCCATCGCCCAGACCCAGCTCGCCCTGACCTCGGTCATCGTCATGCGTGGTCCGCTGGCGGACCCGCCCAGCTACCGCATCCACGTCGATACCTCCCTCGCCCTCTACCTGTGGGACGTGCTGCTCGAAGTGGCCGAAGCGCTGGGCGGCGGCGTGCTCGGCGAGGCCCAGATACCGCGCGCCTAATCGCGCGCAAACTGTCCGAAGTCGGGTTTTTTCCCGCGTCAGGAAGTAGCATAGCGGCGCGCCGCGATGGTGATCGCGCGCGATGGACCCGTGCCCTCATGCAGGAGATATTCATGACCCGCAAGCTTCCCTCCGAACCACGTCGCGGCTTTCTCGGCAGCGTCGCCGCCGTCACTGCCGCCGCGACCGCCGCCGCCTTGAGCAGCGCCGCTGCCGCACCGGCCGCCCACGCCGCCGAAGCCGCGGCCGCCAACAGCGACTTCGAACGCTGGCTGGACACCATTCCCGGCAAGCACCGCCAAGTCTACGATGCCCCTGAGCCGCACAACGCCATGGGCTTGATGTGGTCCCACGTGTTCCTCATGACCGGTGCCCAGGCCTACGCCGCGCCGGAATCGGATTTCGGCGTGGTGCTGGTGCTGCGTCATTCAGCGATGCCGATGACGCTCAACGACAGCGTATGGGCCAAGTACAAATTCGGCGGGTTCCTGAAAATCGACGACCCCCAGACCAAGGCGCCCGCGCTGCGCAATCCCTTCACCAATCTCAAGCCGGGCGATCTGCCCCTCATGGAAGCGGGCCTCGACAAGCTCATCGCGCGCGGTGTGAAGGTTGCGACCTGCGGCATGGCCATCCATCACTACAGCCTGATGTTCGCCAAGAACACCGGCGGCGATGCCGAGGCCATCAAGAAGGAATGGCTGGCGGCAGTGCTGCCGGGTGTCTTCGTCGCGCCTTCGGGCGTAATCGCGGTGCATGGCGCGCAGTCCCGCGGCTGCACCTACTGCTTCGCGGGCTGAGGAACCGACAATGCTTGACAGCGGAGGCCGGCGCCGGCGGGTGCCGGCGAGCGGGCACGCATGGAGGGGCGTCCTGCTGTTCGGTATCGCGCTGCTGAGCAGCGGCGCGGTGGCGGCTGAAAGCCGTGTCAACGCCGAGCCTGATTATCCCGGTTGGCACGATGCGCCGCTGCCCGACGGACCGGTCGGCGCGGCCATTGCGCAAGGCCGCCGGATCTTGAGCAACGCGCCGAAATATGCCGCCGCCTATACCGGCAATGCCTTGACCTGCACCAACTGCCACCTCGATGGCGGGCGCACGCCCGCCGCCGCGCCGTGGGTTGGCATCTGGGGCGTGTTTCCCGAGTACCGCGCGCGCAACGCGCAGGTCAACTCCCTGCCCGACCGCATCAATGACTGTTTCGAGCGTTCACTGAACGGCAAGCGCCTGCCGAGCGACGCGCCGGAAATGACCGCCATTCTCGCCTACATGCAATGGGTGTCGCGTGAAGTGCCGACCGGACAGAGCGTGGCCGGACGCGGCTTTCTGCGTTTCGAGAGCCCGAAACCGGCGAGTGCCGCACGGGGTGCGCCGCTTTACGGTGAGCATTGCGCAAGCTGTCACGGCAAGCAGGGCGGCGGTCGCGGCACCATAGGCAATGCCGACTTCGTGCCACCGCTGTGGGGCCCCAAGGCGTTCAACATCGGCGCCGGCATGGCGCGTCTGAACAACGCGGCGGCCTTCATCAAGGCCAAGATGCCGCTCGGCAAAGGTGGCAGCCTGGACGATCAGGCAGCTTTCGATATCGCCGCCTATGTGATCACGCAGACGCGTCCGGACTTCGCGCGCAAGGGTGAGGATTGGCCGCAGGGTGGCAAGCCCCCCGACGCGCGTTATTGAGGTCTTCGGTCACGACTCCAAGGGTCGCGCCGCTCAGACCATGATGTCGCCGCCGACCAGACTCGTGACCGCCGACAGTTGCAGCATGAAATCCGCCACCCCGTTGCCATCGACATCGCCGCTCAGCGAACTCGTGGTGCCGCTGACCCCATAGCGCAGTTGACCGGCCTGATTGCCGAACGCCGCCGTGCCTATGAAGCTGAAGGCCTGATCGCCGGCCAGCGTGCTGTTGGCATCGATGGCCGACAGATCGATGACGTCCAGTTGCGAGTGCAGGAAATCGCGAATGGTGTCGGTGCTGGTGGGGGTGATACCGAAATCGCCGAGCTGGCTGAAACGGAAAATGTCCGCACCCGCGCCACCGGTCAGCGTATCGCGACCGGCGCCGCCGACCAGAACGTCGTTGCCGAGTCCACCCGACAGCACATCGTTGCCGTCCAGCCCGAACAGCGTGTCGCTCGCGCCGCCGCCGGTCATGGTATTGGTCGCGGCGTTGCCGATGCCGATGAAGGAAATCGCCGAGAGGTTGCTCAGGTTCTCGAACTCGGCGGGCAGCGTGTAACTGCCGAGTGCGCTGCTGCGCACAGTGTCGGTGCCGCCATTCGCCGCTTCGATCAGCACGTCGGTGAGTGTGTCGATGGTGTAAGTGTCGTTGCCCGCGCCGCCTTCCAGGCGATCGATGCCGAGGCCGCCGGACAGGCTGTCATTGCCGCCGAGGCCGTACAGGCTGTCGTTGCCGGCGCCGCCGGTGAGGCTGTTGGCCAGGCCATTGCCATGGCCGATGGCGCCGCCGCTGCTCATCAATTGCAGGTTTTCGAATTCCGCGCCCAGCGTGCAAGTCGCCAGCAGGCTGCGCACGGTGTCCGTGCCGCCGCCGGCGCTTTCGAGCAGCACGTCGCCCTCGGTGTCGACGGTGTAGCTGTCATTGCCGGCACCGCCTTCGAGTCTGTCGATGCCGCCGCCGCCGGTCAGATTGTCGTTGCCATTGCCGCCGAGCAGCACGTCGTCGCCGAGGCCACCACTCAGCACGTCGTTGCCGTCGAGCCCCGACAGCACATCGGCGCCAGTGCCGCCCGTCATGTTGTTGGCCGTGACATTGCCCAGCACGGCCGCGCCACTCGCGAAGCTGACGCTCAGTGTTTCGACATTGTCGGCCATGGTGTAGGCCGCGATCGCGACCCGCACGGTATCGGTCCCGCCAGCGAGCGCCTCGACCACCACGTCCCCGGCATTGTCGACGTCGAAGATGTCGTTGCCCAAGCCGCCGAGCATGAGATCGGCGCCGCTGCCGCCGGTCAGCGTATCGTTGCCGTCGCCGCCCTGCAGCGTGTCAGCGCCGCCGGCGCCGTTCAGGACATCGTTGCCCGCCAGCCCCGACAACTGATCGTTGCCATTGCCGCCGGTCATTTTGTTGATGAGTTCGTTGCCGGTGGCGCTCACACCCGTGGCCAGCGTGACGACGAGATTCTCGAGATTGGCGCCCAGGGTATAGGCGGCGATCGCGACGCGCACCGTGTCGGTACCGGATGACAAGGCTTCGCTTATGCCATCGCCGACGTTGTCGACGACATAGGTATCGTGGCCCGCGCCGGCAGCCATGAAATCGGCGCCGGCGCCCCCATCGAGGAAGTCGGCGCCGTTACCGCTCGTCAGTTGGTTGGCGGCCGCGTTGCCCGTGCCGGTAAAGCTGCTGCCGCCGGTGTAGACGAGATTCTCGAGATGGGTGCCGAGCGTGTAGCTCAGCAAGCTGGTGCGCACCGTGTCCTGGCCCGCCTGGTTCGACTCGTTCACGACATCGCCGAGGTTGTCGACGACATAGGTGTCATTGCCCGAGCCGCCGCTCATCTGATCGGCGCCGGTGCGGCCATCGAGCGTATCGTTGCCGAGGCCGCCGACGAGCATGTTGGCGAGTGTGTTGCCGATGCCGTTGAAATTGCCGACGCCGTTATAGCCGAGATTCTCGAGATAATTGGCGAGCGTATACGTGGTCAGCGTGGTCACCACCGTGTCGGAACCGCCGGTGGAGATTTCCACCGGCACATCGCCCACGCTGTCGATGGAGTAGGTGTCGTTGCCGGCGCCACCACGCAAGCTGTCATCGCCCTGCGCGCCGTCGAGACTGTCATCGCCCGCGCCGCCGTCGAGCGTGTCGTCGCCGACGCCGCCGACCAGCACATTGTTCGCGGCATTGCCGATACCACTGAAGGCGGCACTGCCGGTGTAGATCAATCGTTCGAATTCGTTCGGCAAGCTGTAGCTGGCCAGGCTGACGCGCAGCGTGTCGAAACCGCCACCGCCCGCCTCGCTGACGGTCACGCCGGCAGCGGCGATCACATAGGTGTCGTCACCTGCTTCGCCCTGGAGGATATCGAGACCGCCCGCGCCATCCAGCAGGTCGTTGCCGGCACCGCCGCGCAACAGGTTGATGCCGCCGTTGCCGGTCAGCACGTCATTGCCCGCCGAGCCGATCAGATTCTCTATCGAGTCCAGGCTGTCGCCCTCGGCATCGCCGCCCGTCGCACTGTGGTTGGCGAGATGGAGGTTGACGGCCAGCGCACTGGCGGAATAGTCCGCCGTGTCGTTGCCGGCACCGCCTTCCAGCGCGTCGGCGCCGCCCAGTCCGCGCAATACGTCATCGCCGTCAAAACCGCGCAGGGTGTCGTCGCCGGCCGTGCCCGTCAGAACATCGTTGCCCGCGCCGCCATCGATGGGCCAGGTCGTGAGCGACAGCAGCTGATCGGCAAAGCGCAGATATTCGAAATGGGTCAGGCGATCGACGCCCTCGATGCCGATGAGATGGGTGACCGTCGTGATGCCGCTGGTGGTGGTGATGCTGTAGTCGCCCAGCACGTAACTGAACCACGCGTAGTCGATGTCCGCGCCGCCGTCGAGCAAGTCATTGCCGCCACCGCCGAACAGGGTGTCATTGCCCGCGCCACCGCCGAGGGTGTCATTGCCGAGCCCGCCGGCGAGGATGTTGTCGAGCGCGTTGCCGGTGCCGGCAAAGGCGCCGCTGCCGACGAATTCCAGGTTTTCGACCGCCTGCGGCAGGGTGTAGACCGCGATGAAGGACTGCACCGCGTCCAGCCCGGCATTGGCGGCTTCGACGATGGCGTCGCCGACGTTGTCGATGACATAGACATCGTTGCCCAGCCCACCGCGCAGCAGGTCCGCGCCCGTGCCGCCGTCGAGCACATCGTCGCCGGCGCCACCGTCCAGCGTGTCATTGCCGCCATCGCCGAGGAGATGATCGTCGCCGCGCCATCCGCGCAGGGCATTGGCGACGGCATTGCCTTGCAAGGTGTCGTCGCCGTCGCCGCTGTCGGCGTTCTCTATCACCGTGCCCGCCGCGATGGTGACCGCGCGGCCATCGATACTGCTGCTGCGCCCGGCACGCAGATCGAGCGTGGTCGCGCTGGCGATGGCGGCGGTGTTGATCTGGTCCATGCCGCTGCCATCGGCAAGCGTCAGACGCGCGCTGTCCTCGTCGGCGAAACGATCAAACTCCGACGTATAGACATAGATGTCGTCGCTCGCCGCATCGCCATAGGCATACACGCCAACCTGCTGCACCACACCCGTCGTGCCGGCGATGCTGTCGGTGATGGTCACGGTCCAGGTGCCGTTGGACAGTTCGCCCCAGCTCTGGGTGGTGGAAAACGTGAAGACGATGTTGTCCTGGGTGGTCGGCGGATTGGTGAACAACAGGCTGTCGGTACCGGTCGGGCTGGTCAGACTAATGCGCAGATCGCCTATCGAGGTGTGCGCCAGCACGATGTCCACTTCGACATGATCGATGCGCACGCCAGCGGCCAGCGTCAGGCCGAGTTGCAGCGAGCTCAAATCATTGAGGGTCTGATTGGGAAACAGCGTGGTGCCGGTCACGAGTTCGTTGGCCGAACTCGACGTCAGCCGCCAACTCTCCGCCACGCGCACCGCCGCCAGGGCGTCGACGAGACCAAAGCCGAAGGCCGGGCCGACGTGCATGCCACCGCCGTTCCAGTTGTTCGCGCCATTGAAATCCCAGGCACCGCTGCCGCCAGTCAGCACTGCGGTCGAGGCCAGTATCTCCTGCACGTCGCGCCAGCCGAGATTGGGATTGGCCTCCAGCATGAGGGCCGCCACACCACTGACCAGCGGCGCCGAAAACGAGGTGCCGCTGATGCTGACGGCATTGGTACCGTTGTAACCGGCCGCGCCGACACGATCGGTCGTGGCTATGCTGACGCCGGGCGCGGCAACCAGCAGGGCCGCACCCGGCGTGGAAAAGCTCGCGACATTGCCGGCGCTGTCGAGGGCCGCGACCGCGATGACGCCGCGATTGTTCTGAAAGCTGTGGTAATTGACGTTCTGAGCCTGGCTCGCTTCGTTGCCGGCGGAGAACACCACCACGGTGCCGCGCCCACCCCGGCCATTGTCCAAGGCCTGCGTCAGGCCAGCGGCGGCCGGCGCGAACACGGGCGACAGGAAATTGTCGCCCAGGAAGCCGGAATATCCCCAACTGTTGTTGGCGATGTCGAGTTGATCGAGGCGCTGGAATACCGCCACCACCTGGCTCTCGGTGCTGGTGCCGAAGTTCACGCGGTAGCCGACCAGGTCGGCTTGCGGCGCGGCGCCGGCGCCACCGACACCGTTATCGAGCGCCGCGGCGGCGGTGCCCGCCACCGCCGTGCCATGGTTGTCGCCGCTCAGGCTGGGATAGGCGTCGAAGTCGCCTTCGGCCGCGTCGAAATCGCGCGTGGTGTCGTAATTGGGCGCGATGTCGGGATGAAGATAATCGACACCATTGTCGATGACGCCCAGCAGCACGCCGGCGCCACGGAACTCATCCCACACCGGCAGGACGTTGATGCCTTTGGTGCTGCCGCTCGTGCCACCGAGATGCCAGTAGGACGGCAGCGAGGGATCGTTGTAGGACAGCGGAAGATCCCGGCTGGCCAGCAGCAGCGTGTCGTGCGGCTCCGTGGCCGCAGGCAGGCTGTCGCGACTCGCTCGTGCGAAGGCCGTGCCCGCCATCGCGCGCGCTGGATGGGCGATGGCCGAGGTCATCGGTAACGCCGCGTGGTCATGGCCGGGCTGCGCACCGGCAGCGCTCTTGATATGGAAGGTCTGTTGCAGCCAATGGGCTGCAGGCGCATTGCTGTTCGCGCCACGACCGGACAGGTCTTCGGATTCCCTTGAGATTCGCTTCTTGGCCATGATGCGTCGTGAGTGGTTGAGGCGCGTACACGGTCGCCTCGAAGCGGGCGCGCTCCGGTGCGGGCTGTCCTCTCGGGACGGGGACGGGAACCTTCAAACCGTAGCAACTCGCCCGGCCACTTTGAAGGACTTTCCAGCCTGCGTCGCAATCGTTTGCAATTGGCACGGGCGCCACCGGTGCGGCGCCTGGTCGCGAGCGGGGCTCGACGCCGACTTCGCTTCAGTCCGCGCCGAGAGTCAGCTCACAGTAGTCGAACCCGCCCGCGAGTCCCGCCACCAAGGTGCCGCGCGCGTCGCGGTGGCCTTCAATCGCCTGGCGCAGGCGCGGCACCGTCACCTGCCGCGCGATGTCGGCGTTCATCTCCACCAGTACATAGTGCCGCTCACCGCCGTCCGCGGCATTGAGTTCCATCACCGCCTGCGCCGTCGTGCCGGAGCCGGCGAAGCTGTCGAGCACGATACAGTGCCTGTCATCGACCAGCGAGAGCAGATACTTGACCAGCGCCACGGGCTTGGGGAACGGGAACTTGAGCTTCATTGTAGCCAGCATGGCCGACTGCGTCTGTGGGCTGCCGAACCCACTCAGCACACTGATCACATGGCTGGCCCGGCCGCGCTCCTTGATCGATTCGATGGCGCCGCTGGCCGTGATCACGAAACGGGTGGCCTGCCCTTTGCTGTCCGGCACGGCCTGAAAGCCGTTGGCGATGAAGGACTGCAGGATGGATTTCGACGACCAGCCGCTCGCCACACGCACCGCCTTGCGCAGACGGCCCTCCTCGATGTGTGCTTCGTCGAAGTAATGGGGCCAGGCATCGGCGCGCATCGCGATATGCGCGCGCTCGACGCTGGCGGGAAAGCCCGCCGGCAAGAGGATTTCACTGACGGGATTCTTGGGCCCGTTCTTGACGATGGTGTTCTGGATGAAGGCGCGCTTGAGCTTGCTGCGCGCGCCGACCGATGGATCGACCACGCGCGGCGGCGCGAACAGCGCGGGGTTCATCGCATAGACCAGTACATATTCATGGCAATGCTTGATCTTCGCCTGGTTGTCGAAGTTGCCGGCGGTACGCCACACCAGCGTGGCGAGATGGCAGGCCTCACCGAAGATCTCGTCCAGCAATGCGCGCAGATGATGCAGTTCGCTGTCATCGATGGAAACGAACAACACGCCGTCTTCGCGCAACAGGCGTCGCAGCAGGCTGAGGCGCGGATACATCATGCACAACCAGCGATCGTGGCGGTCGAGCGCGACCTGCGCATCGCCGACCACCGCGTCCAGCCAGCGCCGCATCGCTGGCGCATCGACGTTGTCGTTATAGATCCAGCCGGCGGCGCCGGTGTTGTAGGGCGGGTCGATGTAGATGCATTTGACGCGGCCGGCGTAGCGCGGCATGAGGGCCGTGAGAGCGTGCAGATTATCGCCCTGCACGACGAGGTTGCCGCTGTCGGCGACGCCGCAGGACGCCTCGGGCACCGGCCGCAGACGGGCCGACGGCAAGGCGGCGAGATGGGCCTGCACCGCCTCCTTGCCCGTCCAATGCAGTGTCGGCACGCGGCGCGTCTCAGTCGACGATGGCCTGGTAACTCAAGACCCGCAATTGACGGCGCAAAGGATAGGTCGATGAAGGCAGCAACTGCGTGAGCAGGATGACGGCCATGTCTTCCACCGGATCGATCCAGAACGCGGTGCTGGCCGCGCCACCCCAGGCGTATTCACCCGGCGAGCCGACAATCTCCGCCTTGGCCGGATCGATCATCACCGAAAAGCCCAGGCCGAAACCGATACCGGTGTAGCTCGATTCACTGAAACGCGGCTGGCCCATGTCGGCCATGTCACCACGCAGATGGTTGCACGTCATGAACTCGACGGTCTTGCGTCCGAGCAGACGCACGCCGTCGAGTTCGCCGCGATTGCGCATGAAACAGCAGAAACGGAAATAGTCGAACACCGTCGAGACCAGACCGCCGCCACCTGAAATCAGGCAGCGCGGTTGCAGATAGCGACTGTCGCGCGCGCCGTCGATCTGCTTCAAGCCGCCGTCACGAGCGCGGGTGTAATTGGCGGTGAAGCGACCGCGGTTTTCTTCGCGCACGTGGAAATCCGTGTCGTGCATGGCAAGCGGCATCAGCACCCGTTCGCGCAGGAACTGCGCGAACGGCTGGCCGGACAGCACTTCCAGCAGCGCGCCCAGCACATCGGTCGCGACACTGTAGTTCCACTCCGCGCCGGGCTGACTCAGCAAGGGCAGCGCCGCCAGCGGCGCCATCATGTCCAGCAGCGGCACTTCGGCGCTCTGGAAGTCGATGCCCTGTTGACGATAGAGAGCATCGACCGGCGTCGCTTCCAGAAAGCCGTAGGTCAGGCCCGAGGTGTGGGTGAGCAGATGTTTGAAGGTGATCGGGCCATTGGCGGCGACGGTCTCGTAGTGCTCGGCATTGCCGCCGCTGAATACACGCATGTCGGCGAACATCGGCAGATGACGCGCGATCGGATCGTCGAGCTGAAAGCGCCCCTCCTCGTACAGCATCATGAGGGCGACGCTGGTCAGCGGCTTGGTCATGGAATAGATGCGAAACACACTGTCTTCACTCATCGGCAAGCCCGCCGCGACATCGCGCAGACCGCAACTGTCGAGATAGGCCACCTGCCCATGGCGCGCGACCAGCGTTACCATGCCGGACAAGCGGCCGCTGTCCGTCCAGTTGCGCATCCAGGCGCCGATACGCGCGAGGCGATGGGAACACAGGCCGACTTGTTCTGGGGTGGCGCGTAGCACGGCGAAGACCTCTGCTGTTGCTTGGGGAATTACATATGTCCGACTGAGGTCGGAAAGTTCGCCAGGAATACCTTGAGTCAACTCTCCTGCGTGCGCGCCAGATACTGGCGACGCAGATAGACATTGTTGGCGATGAGCGCGCCCACCACCATTGCCGCCCCGGCGAGTTCGATACGGTGGAACTCGTGGCCCTGCAGCGCCCGCCAGGAGAAGGTCACCACCGGCATGAAATTGATCAGCAAGCTGGAGTTCAGGATGCCTATGCGTCGCGAACCGAAATTCCAGGCCATCATCGAGAACGTCACGCCGATGAGACTGAGGTAGGCCAGTTGCCACGCCACGCTTTGCAGATTGGCGAGCGTTGGCACATGACTGTGGCCGGTCGCCACCAGCACCTGGGTCAGCAGCACGGTGCCCAGCGTGCCGGGGATCATGGTCAGCACCGTGATGCGCCAGGTGCTCCAACCGGTGAGCTTGCCGATGCCGGCGGTGTAGATCACCCAGCAGCCGGCGCCGAGCAGGATGATGACATCGCCTATCAACTGATGGGTCGACTCGATGAAGGTCGGGTCGCCGTCTGTCACCACCAGCACCACGCCGACGAAGGCCAGCACGATGCAGACCAGGGTGAAATTGGCCGGCCGCCGCTTCTGCAGCATCCACATCGCGAGTGCGGCCATGGTCGGCTGCAGTGCGCCTATCACCACGCAATGCTCGGCACTGGACAAAGCCATGCCGACGAACGCCGCCATCGGCGAGAGACACATGCCGATCAGGCCGAGCACGATGGCGCGCCCACCGAGGCCGCGATAGGACAACGCGCCCCATCCTTCGAGCGCGACCAGCAAGGGCACCAGACACAGCACCGCCACGCAGTAGCGGAACAGGCTCAGGTGGAACGGATCGACCGCCACGAAAGCGTCGTGCGCCACCGGCAGTTGCACGCCCCAGAACACCACGGCCACCAGCGCCGCCAGGAATCCCGGCATGAAGCCACGCATCATGGCCTGCCGCCCCGCCCGAAGCGGGCGCGGGGCAGGTGCGAACGCGTGGCGTTCAACGCCGAATCACGGGCAACAGCAGGTGCGAGGGACGGCTGCCGTCATGCCACACGCGATTGGTGGCGACCACGAAGTCCGCCTGCGTCTCGTTCGCGATCACGCCACCGCTGTTGGTGTTGCGATCGAAACGCGGGAAATTGCTGCTCGACACTTCGAGGCGGATGCGATGACCGGCGCGGAACACATTGGCGGTCGCGACCATGTCTATCTCGAGTTCATAGACCGTGCCCGGCTGCATGAGCTTCGGCGCCGACAAGGATTCGCGATAGCGCGCGCGCAGGATGCCATCGGTCAGGATCATGGCGCGGCCATCGGCATGGACATCGACCAGCTTGCCGGTGAAATCGGTATCGACGGCCGATGAACTCACGAACAGCGTCAGCGTCACCGGCCCCGTCACTTCGACATCCTGCATCAGCACCGCGCTGGTGTAGCACAGCACATCGCCCCGCGCTTCGATCTGCTGCTGATCGCGCGGCCCGGCGTTGGCGGCAACGAACAGGCCCGGCAGGAAGGTCGCGCCGCCGCAGGTGCGCACCGGATCGCGCGGGTCATAGAGGTAGGTGTCGGCCGACTCGTCGCCGGGCGCCACGGTCGTCAGCGCGCCGTCGCCCGCCGCGCTGTTGGCGCGACCATCACTGTGCAGATACCACTTCTCGAAGTGCGTATCGGGCAACGGCCAATCGTCTTCCTCGCGCCAGGCGTCCAGGCCCATGATGAAGAGCTTGACCGGCTTGGCGTCCGTCACGCCATTGGCCTCGCCCTTCAACCAGTGATCGAACCAGCGAATCTGCATGGCCGTGACGTCGGCCACCGCATCCATCGCCATCAGACCGAAGCTGCGCTCGGGATAGACGCCGCCGTTATAGCCATGCACCCACGGCCCGATCACGAGCTGCTGATGGGCGCGCGCCGCCGCGCTGCCACCGCGGACCTTCATGCCGGTGTAGTTGGCGAGCGTGCCGCCGAGGAAGAGGTCGTACCAACCGCCGAAGTTGAGCGCGGGCGCGGTGATTTTCTCGTAGTGCTCGCGCGGCG
>Ga0208492_1001226_pt1 | contig 16859 bp, 9 predicted proteins | sample Subbioar_CSW14AB_FD_184820 | JGI IMG/M metagenome (GOLD analysis project Ga0208492, IMG submission 184820) | Serpentinite rock and fluid subsurface biosphere microbial communities from McLaughlin Reserve, California, USA - CR12Mar_CSW14AB (SPAdes) | ecosystem: Environmental > Terrestrial > Deep... | reverse complement strand
CTCGAGATGTTCGACAACCGGCCCCAGTGCTATGCGATGACGCGCATGGTCGATGGTTCCTCCAACACGATCCTCGTGGGGGAAAAGGCCTACGATAAGACGGTGCAAAAACCGGACAACTGGTACTGGGACGAACCCTATTTCATCGGCGGTTCGAAGGGAACTTCGCGCGGCGGGCTGGGCCTGGTGCCCGACCGGCCGGGCATCCCGCACAAGGAAAACTGGGGATCGGCCCATACCGCCGGCGTCAATTTCCTCTTCGGTGACGGCGGTGTGCGCCACGTTCCCTTCACCATGCCTTCCGAAACGCTGGCGGCACTCTTGACTCCCGATGGCAGCGAGGTGGTGTCCCCCCCATGATGCGATTGACCTCCCTGGGCTCTCTCTGCCTGCTCGTCCTGATCGGTTCGCTGAGTATCGCCGACGCGCAAAGCGGGTCGGACAAAAAAGGCGCGCCGAGCGAGTCCGATAAGAAGATCGAAAAAAAGGCGCTTGACGTGGTCGCCAACGGCAAGTTGCTCAACACCCACTTTTCGCGCTACGGCTTTCAACCCCTGCGCACGATCAAGCCCGATTGGGGCGGGGTGCGGATCCACCTGCCCGAGACGGAAAAGAAAACGGAACAGACCGGGATCTACTCCTATTTCGCGATGGCAGGCGACTTTGAAGTCACGGCTGGATTTGAGCTGTTCGATCTGCCCGCGGCGGGAGCGGGCTATGGCGCCTCGGTCGGCATCGGAGTCGACACCGACCCGCCCGACAACCTCAAGCTCAGCCTTCACCGGGGAAACTATCCCAAAAGAGGATCGGGATTCTGGGTGACCATGGCAACGGAAAAAGGTGAGAAAAAAGAAAACGACACGCGGTTTTTCTTGGGCGAAGGAGAGTCGGGAAAGCTCATCCTGAAAAGGGAGAAGGATGAAGTGAGCTGCCTGGTCGCCGACGATTACACCAAGAACGCCAAGGAACTGGTACGGATCCCATTCACCGGCAGGTCGATCCGGGTGGTTCGGGCCTTTGTCGACAACGGCGGGACCAATAGCGAACTAGATGCCCGCGTCGTCGGTTTGAAACTGACCGCGGACCAGATGACCGGCGGCATCCCCGAGGCCGAGGAGGGGGGCTATGGGTGGCTCATCTGGATCTTTGGTCCGATCGGGTTAGCGATCCTGGGTTTTGCTTTTTGGAAACAGCGTGCGGGCGCCTGAATCTCGTTGTCAGGTTTTTGGCCGGAGTCGGCCTGAAACAAGAATTGGGCCGAGCCGGTATCAAGGAGAGGAAAAATGGGAACGCCGAAGCAATCGAATCTCGTTGCCATGCCCTCTTCTCCTTCATCGCGGCTCCCCGAGATTTCCGGTGCGAAAGGAATGCGCGCAACGCCATGGTCATGAATCGTAACCGCCTGGAAAACGCTTTTGGCGCTTCGGAAGGAACCCCGGACATCGACGATGGCCTTTTGTTGACCCAGTATCTGCGGGCCAGGGATCAGGCCGCGTTCGAAATGCTTGTGCATCGCCATGGCAGCATGATTCTTGGCACCTGCCAGCGCATTCTGCGCAACCAGGTCGATGCCGAAGATGCTTTTCAGGCGGTGTTCCTGGTGCTCTTGCAAAAAGCCAGCGGTTTGACACAGCGAAAAACGATTGGGGACTGGCTTTACGGCGTGGCGTATCACACCGCGCTCAAGGCAAGGTCCCTCATCATCAAAAGACGAAAGAAGGAGGGAGCGGTGGATCCGCCGAAAAACGACAAGGCTCATGTGGAAAGCCTGCGTGAAGTCCTCGATCAAGAGCTGGTGAACTTGCCGGCGAAATTTCGCGAGGCGATCGTGCTTTGCGATCTGGACAACATTCCCCGCAAAGATGCGGCCAACAGGATGGGAATTCCCGAGGGCACGCTGTCGAGCCGATTGACCACGGCGCGCAAGATGCTCGGCGAACGGCTCTCCAAGAAAGGGATCGTTCTGGGAGGCGTGGCGCTTGCGACTTTGGGGGGCGCCGTTCCTTCGAGTTTGCTTGCCAGCACGGTGCGCAATGCCAACATTTTCACCGGCGAGGCGGTCGGTTCGATCTCCCAGTCGATTCTGGAAAAGGCCCAGCTTGGCAGCAGAGTGGATTCGGCCTCCCTGCTTGCGGCCTTTGCTCCTTACCTGTTGTCGGCACTGGGTGGCGGGAGCCTGGCGTTTCTTGTCGGCCTGCTTTATTTTTGGCCGCCGGAGAAGGGGGCCAAAACAGTCGATCCGACTCTCTTCGAGTGGAGTTCGAAAGCGGTCGATTTTTCGGGCAATCGATTCACCCATTACGGGATGGGTAAAGTTCGAAAAATCGTCATTCAGGAAAGCGAAGTTTTGATGGAGTTTGGCAAGGAAGCGGGTACCGGCCACCTCGGCCTCTGGAGCAATCAAGAACTTGCGGGAAATTTTGAAATTGAAATCAACTATGAAATTCTTGGCGCGCCCGAAAAAGTGACGAGCGGGTACGGAGTGTCGCTTGGCGTGCTCGTCGATCTGGGGAAACCCTGGGGAGCCGTCAACGCCCAGCGCGGCATCTACCCGAACCTGGGAGACCACCAGGGTGCGGGCCGCCATATTCCCAGCGGCGCGGAGAATCATTACACGAGGGAGACCATCCCCGCCCTCACCAGGACGGGCCGTCTGGTCGTCCGCAGGAATGGGGAACAAATAATCGTTTCCGGCGGCGGGCCGGCCCCCCTGTTTCCCAGAGAGATCAAAAGATTTCACTGCCCGACGGTTCCCACCAAGGGGATTGCCATTTACGCCGATCCGGGCGGTAGCGCCCAGGAATTTCAGTGCCGCATTTTTGGAGTTCAACTGACCGGCAACCTTCCCGATTGATCGATGGAGCCTGATGGCTCCATCGAAGGCTCAGTAGCGCCAAAATTCGAGCGAAATCACGCGGCCAACTCTCCCGGGAGCCGGTCGGCGCTCATGGTGCGCAAAGGATCGGAAAGGTCCGCCTGGACGACGGGCTTGATGGATCCTTACCGGCCAGTGACTTGAAAGCTCTGTCTACACCGCGAATCGCCGCCGTGGCCAGACATTCGCTCGCGATCCTTTGTAAGGAGTGGATCTTATGCATGAACGAATGATGGGCGCCTCGTTCGCCGCCAGACGGGCCGCTCCTTGCGTCCTTTGTGTCGCCTTCTATTTTCTTGTGGGACTCGCACGCGCCCAGGAAAATCCGATCGAATCGCTCCCCGCCCAGTTGGTACAGGAGGCCGCCTTTCAACGGGAAGGCCAGGGAATACGCATCTGTCCCACCAGCCCGGACTGCGCCGAGGGTTCCATGCGTTATCAGAATCACTGGCTTCTGGAGTTTCCGCTGGCCCTATCCGGATCGTTTGAGGCGGCCGCATCGTTCCATGTGAATCAAATGGGCAAGGCGGATTGCCCTTTGGCCAGTGCTTGCAATGCGGAAATGATTTTGCAAACGCGAGACATCGAAGGGCACTATGGCATCAGCATTGCCTTCGATCCTCAGCTTGGAAGCGATCCGTCTTGCTTCAAGGTCAGTCGCGCCGAGCCTTGCCCGGAAGGATTGCATTTCCAGATCCTGAGTTTTCCGCGAAAGTCAAAGGAAGGCCGTGTGGTGATTCGCCGCGCGGGCTCGCAGCTTATCTTTTTGGCCGCCGACGGCCGCGATGCCGCGCTCAAGGAGCTGGTGCGATTTCCTTACGATTCGCGCGTGGAGCCGTGCTTGGGCCTGGCCGCATTTCAGGGAAATGGGACCGATCCGATGCCGGTCGATGTGAACTTATGGAAGATCGAAGTGAAGGCCGAAAAGGTACTCAAAGGGCCGCAGCTTCAAAAGGCCTTTGTCGCGAAGATCGATGTCGGCGACTATCCGGGAATGGTGGACTACCGCAATCAGCCCGGTCAATTACTGGGCGATACCGATCGATCCACGGTCAATCGCGGCGAAGGTTTTCACCTGGAAGGTAGCGACTTACGAGTTTGCCCTCCCGTGTGTCCCGGTGACCTTAAAGGAGCCAGTTCGTTCTGGGCACGCGATTGGAAGTATGGGGTGCAGGGCGATTTCGAGTTATCGACCGATTTCCATGTGCGGGCGATGGGCCCGCCCGCGCCCGACGGAGAGGCGCCCGTGGGAGTCTTTTTGGGAATGGAAACGGCGGGGCCCCTGGGTTCGATCTACTTTGGCAGGGGCTGCGCGAAAAGCCACGGTCCGGCCCGGCATGGTCAGGGTTACATGATCAAGCGCACGTTTCCTGCTGCCGCGAGTTTGGGTGCCGACGGCAACATTGACCCCAGCGTGGTGCACGAAACGATTCATTTCCCCACGCGAGCCGTCCGGGGCAAGCTGATTCTGCGTCGCGTCGGTGAGGAAATTCACTTCCTTGTCCAGGAAGAAAAAGGGGAAGAAAAAATTCTCTATAAAACTTTCGCGATCACCGACCCGGCCATGAAATTGCGAATCATCGCCGACCAGGGAGGCTCGCCCTCGACGGCAATCGACGTGAACCTGTCCCGCATCATTCTCAAGGCCAACGCACTGGTTCATGAAGGAAAGAAGGTTCCGCTGATTCCTTCGATCGTCGACGAACTCAAGCCGATTCAATCGATCGATCGCAAGGAAGAGCCGCCCCTGCGTCTTTGGCTTTATGCCACCGTGAGCGCCGGTGCGCTTGCGGGCCTGCTATCCGGCTCGGTCGTCGCCTGCAGGCGTGTTGCGATCTAGTCGATCCGCGCTCCAAACGAATCATGGACCAACAAGGTTTTGCCTGGTCGCCGCCTTGACGGCCAGGCGCCGGCCCCGGGGGGCCGATGGCAAGGGGAAATCATGAACATCCGAAGCCTGTTTACACTGTTGCTCGCCCTTTTCTTGGAGGCGAAGGCCTTCACTCAGGAGGCGTTGCTTGAGGGCTTTACGACCAACGATCCAACGGGTACGGTGTTTCGTCGCGAGGGGAAAGGATTTCGGCTCAAGCCGCCAGATCCATCGGCGCAGAAGGGCCCGGCGCGTGCCAATAGCCACTGGCAGCTTGGCTTTCCCCTGGCGCTTGAGGGTAACTTTGAAGTGATTGTCCGCTTCGAGGTCGAACGCTTGGGTCCCAAGGAGGGACCGCCCCCCTTTAAATCGAACGCCGAGATGCTCTTGAAAATGAGCGGTATCGAAGGGCATTACGCGATCAATGTCGCCAGTGACGCGCAAGTCAAGGAGGGACCGAATTGCTTCAAGATCTCGCGCGTCGAGCCCTTCAACCAAACCTTGCATTACCACATCGTGAGTTTTCCCAGAAAATCGAACAAGGGACGGATAGGCATTCGCCGGGAGGGTTCTCAACTGATCTATCTGGCGGCCGATGGGCCCGAAGCTCCGCTCAAGGAGTTGATTCGTTTTCCGTACGATTCCCGATTGAAGCCGCAACTCGGTCTGGCCGCATTCCAGGGAAGCGGTTCTACGCTCATGCCGGTCAATGTTTTGTTTTCCGAGTTTGGCATCAAGGCCGAACAATTGCTGCGCGGTGAGCTTTCCCAGACAACCTTTGTGCCAAGCGACGGCCTTAGCGACTGCCCGGTGGTGCTCAACTATGACGGTCAGCCAGCTCGTTTCCTGAGCGATACGAGCCGGTCCAACGATCGCCTGGGCGTCTTCAAGGTCGAAGGAAATGCGATTAGGGTGCAGCCGCCCGCAAGCGCCACCCATCAAAAAGGAGTCAATGCTCACTGGTTTCGTGATCTTAAATATGAAGTCGCCGGCGATTTCGAGTGGTCGGCCTGGTTCGACATCAAGACGATGGGCCCGCCCGCAAAGGAAGGGTATGGCTCGGTGGCCTGTTGCCTCGCGATGCAAACGGAGGGGGCTTTGGGGGCGATCTCGTTCGGGCGCGGTTGCGCGCGCGGTTCGGGTCAGGGGTACTCGCTGACTCGTTCCTGTCCCTCGGCCAATGGCACCATCTATGAAACCTTACGCTTCCCAACCCAGGCGGATCAGGGGCGCTTGATTGTCCGCCGGACGGGCGAGCAAATCGATTTTTTGGTGGAGGAAGAAAAAGGCGGCGCAACGAAACCGCTCTATCGCACCTTTGCGATCATGGACCCGGCCATGAAATTTCGTGTCCTTGCCGACCAGGGGGGAACGAATGCCGGACCGATTGATCTCTTGTGGTCGCAAATGAAGATCAAGGCACATTCTCTTCGCGAAAATGGGAGATTGGTGGAGGCTACGCAACTGGCTACCCACCTCGCGCCAGATCTTCCGTCCAACCTACGAACGAACGCAGCGCCCGACTTCGTCGCGAATTTAACTGGCGATGGCGCAGAAGTTCAGACCCCTTCTCGGTTCTGGCTTTATGCCATTTTGGGAGGCGGCGCAGTCAGTGGCTTTCTTGCCTGCATTGTTTTGGTCATGCGCAAAAATCGAATTTAACGATCGGAAATTGGCTATTAAAAAACCGGATGATTAGCGCGGCGATCCCGTGGTCCAGGCCGTGCGATGTAACCGCATAGATGGAGAAATAAGAGATGTTCCTTCGCTGCCTTTTTGTTTTTGTCTTTCTGATGGCTCCAGTAAGCGCCGTGCCAGCGCAGGAGGTATCGCTTTCGTTTTTTCGAGCCTTGAACGACCCGAACGGCAACGTATTTCGTTCCGAAGGGAACGGAATTCGGATCAAGGCAATGGGGCTTGGCCCGTTCGAGATGCTGCAGACGTTTCGCGCTGTGAAACAAATCCCCTATCACTGGATTCTCGATTCGAAAACTTCCCTGGGCGGCGACTTTGACATCGCCGCCGATTTCAAAATCCATCAGCTCGGCCTGTCAAGCGGTCATTTGCCCGGTGTTGGGAATACCGAGATTTCCTTGATTGGCGAACATGGCCAGAGCGTGTACGGAATCAGTATCCATGCGGACCCACGAACGATCAGGGCGTTTCGGGTCGCTCGCATGGAAATGAGCCCACAGGGGATGCACCCGCAGTTTTTGATATTCCCGCGCCTCGCCAACGAGGGGCGTATGAGCATCCGGCGTGAGAGAGCGGAAGTAGTTTTCCTCGTCGCCGATGGCCTGGACGCTGAGTGGAAGGAACTCGTGCGATTTCCTTATGAAAAAAGCCTCTACCCCGACCTGCGCATTTCGGCCTGGCAGGGACCACAACTCGTCCGCACGCCGGTCGATGTATCGCTTTCCAGAATTACGGTCAAAGCGGAAAAATTGCTCGATGTGCACGGCTCCCGCGAGGTGCCGGTCTCGCAATCGAGATCGACAATGTACCCCTATACCCTGGAGCTGGCGAAAACCCCGGGCAAGTCGGTGCTTCAGTGGCAAGGCAATGACTCGGTCCAGACATTTTCGGCGGATGAGCAGGGGGTGCGCGTGAAGACGCCAGTGGGCACGCGCTATGTCAAGGAAGCGCCCGGCTACTGGTACCGCGAACCGGAATGGTCGCTTGAAGGCGACTTCGAAGTCGCCGCCAGCTACAAGTTCAACCAGATGGAACCGGCCGGCCCCGAAGGATTTCAATCGGTCAATCTGGGATTGGGGATTGAGTCGTATGGGCCGCTTGGCTCATTCACTCTGGGATGCGGCGTCTCGAAATGGAATGGTCCGGAATTTAGCCTGAGCCGTCACAGTCAAACCAGCCAGGGCCCTGCCTGGGACATGCATAACCTCAAGACTCGCGCCACCGAGGGGAAGCTGATCGTGCGCCGGGTCGGCGAGCGGGTATTTTTTCTGGTCGAGGAAGAGGGGTCTACCCCAAAAGAGCTCTTTCATTGCCCAGTAATCGATTCTCCAGTGCTCAAGTTGCGCCTAAGCGCCAACCTGGGTGCCAACAATACCTCGGTGCTTGATCTGTTGCTGACGGAACTCACGGTCAAGGCGCAAAGACTTTCGATCAATGGCAAGCCTTTGGCCGTGATCCGTAGCACTTCGGCAATTCCAACGCCTGATGCCGTGGATGAATTGGTGGCGCCACCCGATTCGAAACGCTGGCTCTTTTATATCCTCGGCGGCGGCGTGCTCGTGGCGTTAATCGTCATCGTCATCTTGCTTTTCCGTAGCCGCTTTTAAGGGTTGATGCGAACCCTGCGGGGGCACCCTCAAGGACGCATCGCATGCCGAAGGAGTCGTGGTTTCTAACTGCCACTTAAGAAAACTCAAAGGAACTCAAGTGAGAGCAAGGGAACGCCGGGCGATACGTTCCCTTGCTCATGGACTCATCGGCCTACCTCTTGACCTCGGCTCAAGGGGTCCACTGCGTGGTTTCTCCCTCGCGCAGGTCGATCGAGTGCGACTTCAGGGGCGCTTTGGCGGTAGACGACTGGTAGATTTGCAGCGACCATTTGCCTGCCGGCAATTCGCGAATCTCAAATCGCCCCAGGTTTCTACCGGGAAGGAGCATGGAAATATGATCCCCCTCCTCCCGATCCAAGCGCACATGCACCGGAATCTGTTCCGAACCGGCAGGGAGTGGAAACTGCCCGGCGAGGGTCGATTCGTTGGCCAGTGTCACGTTGAGGTTCTGTTCGCGATTGCGCCATGACAAGCGCTGGCGCGCATATCCCGGTGCTTCGACCAAAACCACCCCCTCGTTGAACGAGACGGCCGGCAGGATGAGTTTTCCTTTCTCGCCGGTTCGTCCTCGAACCATGTTCTCCCAGGCCGCATTGTGATAGCCCCAAATGAAGGACTTATCCAGCTCTCCCCCTCCCTCCACCAGCGTGACGCGGGCGCCACGAATCGGCTGCCCGGTCTTGCCGGTGACTGTGATCTTTAGGGGAGTGGGCGCGTCTGCCTTGATCGTCGTCAGTGGCGCCTCCTGCAAATGGTTGAGCGGCACGGCGACGATGCGATCGACCACCGCTTGACCATGGCCATCGGCGTGCGCCTGGACGCGTAGCACTTCGGACGCGACGAACCCGGTGAGAACGAAGGTCCCGTCCGGACTAGTGAATCGCACACCCATGCCCGAATAGCCGGCGAAATATCCCCCTTCGGTTTTGTCGCCATCTAGAGGATTTTTCGGCGTGGCGACGGTGAGGCGGAAATTGCGAATGGGTGCGCCGGCCGCATCCACCACCCGTCCTTTGATCGCTCCGCCGTGAGCCATTTTGATCTCGTGGGTATCTACGTCGAGTGCAAGATGTTGGTCCCGCACGTCGGACATTCCCACCTTGAGGAAGGAAATCTTCGCCGAGGCTGGCAATCCCGCCAAGGCAAACCTGCCGTTGCGATCGGTCAGCATGGCTTTCTCATCAAACCAGACTGGCTCGGGCCCCTCGGTAAGGCCGGGAACGACCATGACCCCTTCGAGCGGTTGGTTGGTGTCATCGAGAACGGCTCCTCCCACGCGATAACCGGCCTCCAGTTCGACATGCAGGATCTGAGATCCTTTTTGCTGGATCGGCAAGAATTTTGGGGCAAACTCCCGGCTGGAAATCACCAGCGTTTCCGGTTCATCCGGAACGACCAGTTCGAAGGTCCCGTCGGCTTTCGATTTCGTGTTGAGGAAGTCCGTGAACTGCTCGCGGCCCCAGCGGACGAGCGCTTGCGCAACAGGCTTGCCGTCAGGTTTTACAATCGTTCCGCTGACGATTCGTTTCCGCTTTTCGCCGGGCGCCGATTCGACCGAATTCGCCGGCGGCGCCATGGTCAATTGAAAACGGATTTGGGCAATCTTGCCGTCTTCTACCAGAATGTCGCTTTCCTCCACCGGCAGGTATCCTGGAGCGCTGGCCTTGAGCCGTGTTGGCTGGCCGGCGGGGACCGCATCGAAATATTCAAATTGGCCCGCGGTGTCGCAGGCGGTGTAGATGCCATTGAGCGAAAGAATTCCGCCCGAGGTGGTACGACCCACGACCGCTTCGGGGATCGGTTTGCCCGCGGCATCGGTCACAATGCCCCGTATATGAGCGCCTCGCTCCACGCGCAGCTCCAGATACGAATCGCGATCCTTGGTCGTATCGAACAAAACGCGCAGGCGCTGCCGGTCGGCCGCCACGATGAACGCTTCATGGTGGGTGCGGGTCATCCCACCCAACTCCCATTTGCCTTCGCTGTCGGTGACGAGGATCACGCCGTTGTCCAGGAATAATTTCCCCTGGGCAATCGGTTTCCCCGATTCTTGTTCGAAAAGCTGGCCGCGAAACATGCCCCGATCTTTCATGCGAATCGGTAGAGTCTTTGGGGCCATCCCCTTCTTGATTTCCACTTCACCACTGATCGAGCCGCCGGAGGTTTCTCCCCCTTGGCTGCCTTTGCGCGCTGCGATCAGCCAGGGACCGGGAGGCAAGTTCAGGCGATACACCCCGTTGGAATCGCACTTGGTTTCCCGGCGTACCGCCACCCCGAGCTCCAGTTGAGCCGCCAGGACAATAGCCTCGGCGGCGGCCTTTCCATCCTCCATTAATACCGTTCCCGTGACGGCCACGGCGTCTTTGACTTCAGGTTCTGGTGCTGTTGTCGCATTTACGGGAGTTGCCGCCGTACTTGCCGCCGCCGCGGCCGGCGCGAGGACCGCCCGGCCAAAGCCTCCCAGGGATGCGGCTGCCGCCAGAATCACCACGGTCATCATGACCGACCTGGCCCGGCCTAAGGGTTGGCGCCATCTGTTCATATCAACCTCCAATAGGGTGTGAATCCGTTCTGAAACCGAATGGGGATGAAAAAAGGAAATCGCGGCCGATGGAGAAAAGGCAACGAGCTGCGACCTTCCTGGCGGCATTCGTTTCACCTGACGAAGCAGGCAGGTGGCGATGTCGCGCGGATGGACGCCTGCGGCTACCGTGGCGGCATCGCAGCGTTGCTCTCGGTTCCGGTCGAGTTGACGTAGGAGCCAAGAAAGTAAGGGATGGAAAAAGAAAAACGCACGCACCAGCTCTTCCATCCATTTGGCCCAATCGTCGGCATGGCGTGCGTGGGTCCATTCATGCACAAAGGCAATGCGGCGTTCTTCCCGCGGACAATTGGCCCAGTTGGGGGAAAGCAAGACGGCCGGGCGAAGGCCGCCAAAAAGAGTTGGGCACGCGACGCGGTCGCTGATTAACAGCGTCACGTTGCGGGTGATTTTGAGGTCTGAGCGAACATCCTCCCATTGCGCCACGAGTTCTCGCGGGGCGGTGGCGGCCTGAAGTTTCGTTCGATTCATCCACCACATTCCCAGTCCCAGGCGCAACAGAAAAAAAGCGACTCCCGCGGCCCAGGCCCAGACCAGAGCCGCTTGCCAGGAAAGGGACACTTGCCATGGCGCAGCGGAAACCGGTTCCCTGGCGGCCGGAACCAAGGACGGCGAAACCGAACGAGTTCTCTCAGGCTTGGCAACGTTTCCTTCGGACTTCGGCCGGCCCTGCTTTTTCTTGGGGGGCTCGGATTTGGCAACAAAGGACGGATCGCTAGCGAGGATCTCGGGTTGAAGGGATTCGCGGCGGCTCTGAGGCTCGAATAATGCGGGTGCCTCCGCCCGGTTGAGTTCAAGGTTGGGAAGGGGAAAATTCCACCACCTTGGCGTGAGAGGAAGCAGCAGGCCGGCGATCAGTACGACACGTCCCAAGAGCAAACGAGTCGCAACCGACGAGGGAGGCCGCATTCGCAACCAGAGGGCGAGCCCAAGGATCAGAAGTCCCCAGCGGATCGACCAGTCGAAAAGGAAAGAAAGCATCGGGGAGAGGAGGTCATTCATTGGTTGGTGCATCCTGGCACAGTGGGTTTACCTATCGGCGTTCTTGGTTTGAGAGAGTTCGGGTCAGCCTTGAGTTTCCGCATGTTTGATGGTGACAGGGTCATACTCCCACCTCGAAACGAAGAGAGCGGCTGGATCCAACGAGTCATCTTTTTCTCCAGAAGTTTTTCAATCCGTTCTTTGGCTGAGCCCTTGGGGAAAAAAGAGAGTGCGGGAACGGGGGCTGCGGGGGCCGCTCCCAACTTCTTCATTTGTGTGATGAGCAAGCGGTCAAGGGTTGGCACTTCGGTTCCCTACTTGATGGGCTACAACTGTGGTGGACGAATCGGGTAAATCGGGTTTTTACGCTGCTGATGTGCCGCTAGGGATTCCAGTCCCAGCTGCGTTCGGTGGTTTCACCTTCGTTGAGTTCCACGGCGCCCACGTCCGTCACCGACCCTTCACTGCCTTCCACAGACAAGGTCCAGATTCCCGCGGGAAGTTCCTTGACCTGAAACCGGCCATTGTTGGCATGGGAGATTTCCACGAGATGAATCGTATCGCCTTGCCTGGTGGATAGCCGACCGACAAACACCTTGCCTTCCGCTTTAGGATCCCAGGCGAGATGGCCCGCAAGGATCGCCTCCTTTGCCATTTTCACCTGGATTTCTTTTTCCCCTTTTCTCCAAGCCAAACGCTGGCGCGCGTGACCTGCGGCTTCGATGAGAACCGTTGCGCCCTTGAATGAGAGTTTGGGAAAATCGGCGACTCCCTGAGCGTTAGTTTTACCCCGCACGATGTCTCCCGAGGTAGCATTGTTGTAACCCCAGGAAATTCCCTGGTCCAATTGGAGTTCTCCATCGATAAGGGTCACGCGAGCATCAGTCAGTGCCTTGCCTTGGTGGTCGGTAACGTGAATTTTCAGTGGCGTCGGCGGCTCGGCCGTGAGAACGATTCCAGCGGATTGATTGAGGCGCTTGTCTGGCACAATCAGAACTCGATCCTGAACGGCCTCGCCATATCCATCGGCGTATGCCTTCACTCGGACGATGGCCCCGCTTTCTAAACCGGTTAAGGCAAAAGTCCCGTCCACAGAGGTGAAGTGGACCCCACCGTGGCAGTATTCCGTGTGGTATCCACCCCAGCCATCGGTGGGTTTGGCGTCTCTTGATGAGTTGAGCGTGATTCGAAAGTTGCGGACTGGCTTGCCTTGGGAGTCGACAACCTTACCCTTGATCGATCCGCTATGAGCGAGCCGTGTCTCGTTTTTGGGGGCGTTCAAAGTCAATGTTTGATATTTTGCCTCGGAATATCCAGTTTTTGAGAACTCGAAATGGATCTCTTCGGGAAGGCCCTTGATCGTGAATTTTCCTGCTTTGTCGGTGAACACAGTCTTTTCGTTCACATAATGGGTCCTGCCCGGTTCATCTTTCGGATGAGGAAATATCGGTCGAACCCTGACTCCCTCCAGCGGCTTACCTTGATCGTCGAGGACTGTTCCCGAAGCGCTAAAACCCTTCTCCAAAATCACCTTGATTTCTTGGTTACCATTCCTGGCGATCAAGGGAAATTGAGGTGCCTGGTCCCCGGGAATCACGCAGAGCCTTTGCTCGTCTTCGGGTACGATCATCGTGAATTTCCCAGTGGCATCGGTCGTCGTGGTGATGGCACCAAAGCCGTGGCCCAATCCCCAGCGAAGGAATACGTCGGGCACAGGCCTTTGATCTCTTCCCAGGACGATTCCGGAAATGACTCTTTCCTTTTGTTCGCTGGAAACCGTCTCGGTTGAATCTTTCTTTGCCAGCCGCTTTAAGCGAAAATGAACGGTCGCTGCTTTTCCTGACTCGATCAGAATGTCATGAATTTCGGCTTCCGCAAAACCGGGTGCACCAGCGTTTAGTCTTGTGCGCTGGTCAATGGGAGAAAAAGAATCGACTTCAAAACTGCCATCTTGGTTACACGATTCGAACATGGAGTAAATGAGCCCTGACCATCTTCCGACCCAGGCTTGCGGGATGGGTCTTCCTTCGAGATCGGTCACCGTTCCCCGGATCGTGGATCCCATAGGAAGCCGAATCTCCAGCGGCACATCTTTTTGTGTGCTCGGTTCAAAAAGGAAGTCTTGCCTTTTATGACCACGGGCGACCACGACCGCGCCCTGGCAGATCGGTTCCAATCCTCCCGTCTTCCAAATTCCATCGGCTCCCGTGGTGGCAATCGTGCCGTTTGCAAAATAGACTCGGGCATTGGCAAGAGGCTTGCCGGTTTCCGCTTCCAGTGCCCTGCCGGTAAACCAACCGCGATTCTCCATCTGAATGTCGATTTCCCCGATCTTTTTGGTTGGAGAAATTTCCCAGCGATTCCAGGCCGGACTTTTCGCCGTTCCGCCTTGGCCTTCTTTGCTTGCATGAAAGAACCAGTGTCCCTGAGGCAAAGACAATTGGAATTGCCCCTTGGCCCCTGACGTCGTCTCGCGCCGGATCACCGGTCCCCAGTGACTCTTGACGGCCCAAACCGTGGCCCCGTTGGCCCCGGTACCGTCGGCCAAAAGAACGGAGCCTTTCACCAACACCGTGTCTTTTTCTTCTGGAATCGGTTCCGAGGTAGAGGTCATGGCCAAGACAGGCCGAAGTCCTCCCAGTGTGCAGGCAATAGCCAGCACGATCAAGGCGACGGTGGCGGCGCGCCACGCCGAGATGGGTTGAATCCAGCCGTTCATGTTCGCCTCCAGGAGTTTCTCGATACACTCGCGGGCCGAGGTATTTGGGAAAAAAGAAAGAGAGGGAAGGGGAGCGGCCGGGCGCCCTCCCACTTTCTTGAGTTCCGTCAAGAGCAAGCGTGCGAATTGGCGGGGGATGGCTCCCTTGCGAATGGCGGCGGCATCGCAGCGCTGTTCGCGATCGCAGCCGATCCGATTGATCAACCAGTGAACAAGCGGGTGAAAGAAAAAGATCGACCGGACGAGCTCTTCGAAAATCCGAGCCCAATCATCCCAGTGGGCGACATGGCTGGCTTCATGAAGAAGAACCATGCGCCGCGAGGATTCATCAGCGTGCATCCAATCGGGAGGCACCGCAAGCACGGGGTTCATACCGCCAAGCAAGGAAGGAGTGCAAACGTCCTCGGAAACCATCAGCGTAGCCCGCCTTCGGGCGCCAGATTCCTGATGGATCCGGTTCCATTCGTCTGCCAACGCTGGCAGCGGCTTGGTCGCGTTGCGCTTGATCTGCGTGATCCGCAAGTAGCCGATCAGCAGTCGGGCGAGACAAAAAGTCACACCCACGGCCCAGACGACCACGACCAAAAGCCCCCATTCAACTTGAGTTGTACCGGGCGCTGGCGGTTGCCGCGTTATGAGCGCATCGACCGGTGCAGGCGGCAATGCTTCGTGATTGTCCAGGAAATCGCTCGATTTGGACTCACTCAAGGCGGGCAGAAGCAACCGTGAGTTGACATCCCGAAATGGCCGCGCTTGAGAGGAAGACTCCTCGTCAAGGTGCGCAATGGAATCGGATTCGATCCTCTTTGGGGATAAAGCGTTCGAATCGACCGAGACCGGCCAGGAAACGCTGAGCCATCGGGGCGTCAGGGGTAAGAGCATGCCTCCGACAAGAACCAGCCATCCCAGAAGCAACCGGGTCGCGATCGATCGGGGCGGCCGCAGCCAAATCCAAAGAGCAAGCCCGAGGATCAAAACTCCATAGCGGATCGACCAATCGAAAAGCAGGGAGAGGAGGCTGTTCGAGATCTCGCTCATGAATAGGTCCTAAAAAAGTTCTATTGATTTGCAGAGTAGAATGGTCTTAGTTAATGGTGGAGTTTATGGCTCCCATTTTCCATTCCATTTTGTAGTCTTGCCAGATTTGAACTCGATTAATTGGTCTTTTTCTGGATAACTAAAATTCCATCCATAATTGATTTGCCATGTTCCCGTAGGTAGTTCTTTGATCTTGAACTGCCACCGATTGCTTGCGAGTACCGGGGAATAAATTTGCTCGTTATTTTTTGAAACCAATATGGCATCAACCTCGTGGCCTTTTTCGGGCCCGCCTGTCAGCTCTCCTTCCAAAATCGCTTCGGGTTCCATGGTGATTACCAATTCCGTTTCACGCTTTCGCCAAGGAATTCTGACTCGGCCAAAACCAGGTGCACGTGCAACAATCGTACCTCGTGAAATGAAAGATCCAGATAGTCCGCCATTCCGGAGCGATCCGTTTGTGCCGCGAAGACGGTTTTTGACAGTGGACTGAAGGGTAAATACCAGGAGAACGGGTAATCGCTGCCAGGCTGTTCGTCGATCAAGTACACCCGGACACCGGGAACAGGTCGTTTTGAGGAGTCGATCGCGGTGACTTTCAACGATTTGGATTTTTCCGCTCGAATTTCAATGTCAGCAGTTTGCTGTAGCCGATCCACCGGCACCGCCAAGATTCGATCGATCGCCGCAGGGCCATGTCCGGAACTGTACGCTTGAATGCGATAGTAACAGCCCGCTTGCAAACCGGTCAGAGTAAACCGGCTGTCGCTGGAAGAAAAAGAGAGCGATTCATTTCTTGAGACAAAGCCAATTTTTACCCGTGGATCGCCGGGCTCTTTGCGGCGGGGGGCAGATGCCGTAATTTCAAAATGACGAATCGGATTTCCATCGGAATCGACGAGTTTGCATTGGATGGCCCCAGCAATGGGGGGTTCGTCGGCTTCCATCTGGATCGTATATTTTGGATTGTCTAATGTATATTTCTCTGTCCATTTTGGAAGATAGCCGTATTTTTCAATAGACAAATAAGAGTTTTCCAATAAGCCATGGAGGGAGAATTCTCCCTGGGCGTTGGTTGTGGTGTCTTTTTCATCAAGCCTTCCGAATGTTGAATCCTTTGTCCCGACGCACAGAGTCGCCCCTTCGATTGGTTTGCCCTGTTTGTCCACCAATCTACCCGAGAGAAAATGACCGGTCTTCAAGGTCGCATCGATTTTTTGATCGGCGCCGCTGTCGACTTCGATGAGTTCGGGTGCAAACTCTTTGGATTCCGCAATCAATACGCCCTCTTCATCGGGAGTGTACAACCGGTAGCTGCCATCCTTGCCAGTCCTGGTTAAGAGTCGCGCACCAAGGCGGTCCCGATCCCAATACACGGCCGCCCCCTCCAAAGGTTTGCCGTCAGTGGCCAGGACCTTGCCCAAAATCAGGCGATTGTTTGCTTCCTGGGCAGGCGGTTTCGCGGCGGG
>Ga0208492_1001225_pt1 | contig 16861 bp, 19 predicted proteins | sample Subbioar_CSW14AB_FD_184820 | JGI IMG/M metagenome (GOLD analysis project Ga0208492, IMG submission 184820) | Serpentinite rock and fluid subsurface biosphere microbial communities from McLaughlin Reserve, California, USA - CR12Mar_CSW14AB (SPAdes) | ecosystem: Environmental > Terrestrial > Deep... | reverse complement strand
CCCCTGCCGTTCATACAGGGCCCGCGCCCGGAAGTTGTCCTGGATCACGTCCAGCCGGACCGACGCATAGCCCCGCTCGGCCGCCTCCCGATACAGGGCCGCAAGCAGCAGCGACCCCACGCCCTTGCCCCGGTGGGCCTTCGCGACGCAGATTCCGTCGATCAGAAAGCGGTCGTTGTCGACCTCCCGCCCCAGGGTCCACAGCACGCCGCCCCGCCACCTTCCACCCCATCGCCCGTAGACGCCGGTCAGATCATCCCAGGTCCCGCCCGCGAAACTGCCAGTCCGGGTCTTGTAGCCCGCGATCCCGAGCAGTTCGCCCCCGTCGCCGACCGCTGAAAAGCAAAGGTCGCCCCGGATCACCCGCTGGAAAAACCGCAGCGCCCGCTCATCCGGCCCCAGAACGCGGCCCAGCTTGCCTCCGAACGCCTCCCAGTAAAGTCGCGCCGCCTGTGGTCGCAACTCGTCATGCAGCCCCCGGAACACCGTCACGCCCATGTCAGCGCCTCGGCCAGCAGGTCGGCATGGCCCGCCCCCAGAATCCAGCCCTCCTCGCGTGCGTCGGGTGGGGCGTCGAAAAGTGGGGCCAACCGCTCTGCCTGCGAAAGCCGGTAAAGGGACGAGGCCAACAGACGGACCTGAGCTTGATCGGCAGGCAACCCTTCGGCATTGGCCAGGATCGCCACCGGCCCGGCCACAAGCGACGGGTAGACTTCGGCCAGAACGACCGGCCCGTCAGGCGCGTCGAAGGGCCAGACCGCCACACCCGGCAGTTGCGACAGTCTGTGGATCATCGGCAGGCCCAGCAGGCTTTGCGAGCCGACCGAGCCTGGGTTGAACAGCATCCAGGGGCTTTTCGCACCCCGAGCCGCCGTCTCGGCCGCCCGGGTTTCTGCAAGGCCAAGCGCGGCATAGTCGATCCCGGTGCGGCGGTAAGGCAGACCGGGGTGATACTGGCCGGTCGGGTGGCTCCAGAACGGGCCAGGGCCTTCAGTGAATCTCGCGTTGATCCGGGCCGCGACCTCGAAACGGTTGTTCCGGTTGTCCGGCCCGTCGGTGATTGCGCGGTGAAGCCAGGCCCAGACCGCCTCGGCCCGTGCCACCCCTGTCAACCTGACAGCGAATCCAGCTGGGTAGCCCATCGCGAAGTCGAAGCCGATCAGCAGGCGCAAGCCCCGGTCGCGGGCCGTGTCGATCAGCGTCACCAGCTGGGCCTCGGCGGCGGCCCGCGTCCTGTGGTGCCATTCGGCCCCGCCCTCGGCATCGTGGCAGCCGATCCAGACCGCATTGGCCCGGTTCGTCGCACTGGTAGGCAAATTCGCTGCCGACCAGTCCACCACGATCACCCGGTCAAACCGCAAGCCCCACCTCGCGCAGGATGAAATCCGCCACCGCCACCGTGTCGTTGAGGTCCAGGACCGGGACCGGCAAAGACAAAGCCGCATCGGTCGCGACCGCCCGGATCAAAGGGTCTTGGGGTTGGATCAGTGGTTGCCCGGTCTCCTCCCGCCAGACCTCGACCTTGGGGTGGGCGTCTCGCTTGTAGCCTTCGACCAAAACCAGGTCGACGGGGGCGAGGCGAGCGAGGACCGCGGGAAGTTCCGGCTCCGCCCCCCGGTGTTCCACCAGTATCGCCAGGCGGTCGGCCGAAGCAAGCACCACCTCGCGCGCGCCCGCCTGACGGTGGCGGTAGGTGTCCTTTCCCGGCTGGTCGAGGTCCACCGCGTGATGCACATGCTTGACCGTGGACACCGTAAACCCCCGTCCGGTGATCTCGGTCACCAGACGCTCCATCAGGCTGGTCTTTCCCGAATTCTTCCAGCCGATCACGCCATAGACCTTCATGCCGCCCCTCTCAGCAGGGCTTCGGCGGCGGCAAGGTCTTCGGGCGTGTTCAGGTTCAAGAAGGCGCGGGCATCGGGGAAATGCGCGCGGGCGGCGTCATGGGTGGCGGTGAAACGGGTGACCTTTGCCTCGCCGATGGCCAGAAAGGCGGCGAGAGCGGGGGCGATGGCCACCGGCCAAAGGGCGGTCGCGGGCTGGTCACCATCCGCCGTCGCCGCCAGGGCCAGCCCTTCGGCAGAGGCCTCGGATGCAAGCAGGAGTTGCGGCACAAGGTCTCCGGGCAAGAAAGGCGTGTCGCAGGCAGTGGATACGATATGCGTCGCCCCCAAGCCAGCCGCAGCCGTCAAGGCCGCCAGCACACCGGACAAAGGCCCTTGCGGCAAGGCGTCCGCCACGACCGGGCAGCCAAACCCCGCGAACCGGGCCGCATCGCCGTTGGCCGAGATCAGCACGCGATCTACTTGTGGCTCAAGCCGGTCAAGGACATGCGCCAGCAACGGACGTCCGGCCAGCGGAAGGAAGGCCTTGTCCAGCCCGCCCATGCGCCGGGCCTGACCGCCAGCAAGGATCACCCCGAAGATGCGCAACGCGTCTGCCTTTCTACTGGCCGAGAGCGCGAACCCTACCGATTCCCGCGTCTGGATCAAGCAGCCGCCCTGGCAGCCTGCTACAGCGGTGTGCCATCCCGTTGCACAAGGAGGACGCCGTAGTTGTTGTCGTCGTCATCGTCGACGATTACCCGCGTCGTCACCCCGGGCAGACGGCCAAAGGCATTTGCCAGTTTTCTGGGGAACAAGGTCTGTGGCAACGATTCAAAGCCGGGCACACCGCGCAGGATTGCCGAATTGGCGTTGGTACACATGCCTTTTGCTACTGCGCCATACGCCTTGACCCGCGCCAGCATCAACTCCGCCACCTCGGGTGAAACGAAAAGCTTTTGCTCGATCGTGTCGTAGGTGATGCGGGTGTGGTAGTCGAGATAGAAGGCGATGGCCTTGTCGGTCATCCCGAAGGTGACGTCGTTCCGCTCGGGCAGCAGCGGGTGATACCAGGTCCCGGCCGGATCGAAGATCACGCGTTCCGAAGCGTTGACGAGGATCGCCGAATGCGCGCCAGAACCGGTCTTCTTGTTGACGACCGTATATAGCGTGATGGACGGTGGCTCGTCCGAGACGAAACGGGCGGCGTCAACCTGCTCTTGCGGAGCCCATTTCGGCTCGGCCCCGCAGGCAGCGAGGACCAATGCGGCCACAAGGCCAAGGACAAGGCGGAACCGGTGACCCAACACAAGTGCCCCCGATCAGGCGTTGACCAGCGCCATGAAGATCAGCACCCCGATCACGATGAAGACCACCCAGACCGACATGCGGATAAAGCCCGCGAAGGTCCTTTCCTGGTCACGGATATCCATCGATCCATGCACATGCTCTGACTGGTGATGATCGGCCATCGTTGCGTTCCCTTGTGGTCTCTGCGTTGTGACAGGCCATAGCCTATTCGTTCCGGACTGTCACGGGGGGCGGTTCATCAGGGGGCGGTCAACCTGCCGAGGCGTCACCGGAATCGCCGCCAAGCCAGCCCGATGTCAATTCAAAGCCGATGCGGCGCGGCAGGTCGGACTCGGTTGCTTTCGGCACGGCCCGAAGGGTCACGGAAAGCTGTGTCACATGCTGGATCAGCTGGGTCTTCGCCCCAGTCTCGTCCCGTCCATAGAAGCTGATGATGTCCGGGTCGAAATAGCCCAGACCTTCGATCCGCAGCACCCCCGATTCGTCCGAAGCAAAGCCCATCGCGATCTCCTGTTCGGAATCCAGCTGCTTCTCGAAATTGCGGATATAGGCGACCAGCCGGTCATGTGCCCATTCGGCAGGGCTTTTCGGCCTGGGTGCCGCCGGCTTCTTTGCGGCGGGCTTCTTGGCGGCGGCCTTGGCCATCGGCAGGATCCTTCAGCACGGGTCGCCACCCAGAGAACGCAAATCCGTCTTCATCCGCAAGGTGTCAGTTCAACCCGACCTCGGCCGCGATCTGGGCTTTCGACTTTCGAGCCCGTTCGGTGGCCGACTTCAGCTGGCCGCAGGCGGCCATGATGTCTTCCCCGCGTGGGGTCCGGATCGGAGTGGCAAAGCCCGCGTGATACAGGATGTCCGCAAACGCATGAATGCGGTTGCCCGAGGACCGCTTGTAGGGCGCACCGGGCCATTCGTTGAACGGGATCAGGTTCACCTTTGCCGGTATGCCCTCCAGAAGCTTCACCAGCCGGTGCGCGTCCTCCTTGGTGTCGTTCACCCCGTCCAGCATCACATATTCAAAGGTGATCCGTTCGGAATTGGACAGGTTCGGATAGGTCTTCAACGCGTCCAGCAGCGTTGCGATGTTCCAGCGCTTGTTGATCGGCACCAACTGGTCGCGGACCGCATCCGTCGTGGCGTGGAAGCTGACGGCCAGCAGGCAGCCGATCTCGGTGGCGGTGCGGGCAATCTCGGGCACGACCCCGCTGGTGGACAAGGTGATCCGGCGGCGACCCAGGGCAATGCCTTCACCGTCCATCACGATCTGCATCGCGTCGCGGACGTTCTCGAAGTTGTAAAGCGGCTCGCCCATCCCCATCAGCACGATGTTGGAGACCAGCCGCACTTCCTCCTTCGGTGCGCCCGGAACCGGCCATTCGTCCAGGTCGTCGCGCGCCAGCATTACCTGGCCGACGATTTCCGCGGCCGTCAGGTTGCGAACCAGTTTCTGCGTACCGGTGTGGCAGAAGGAACAGGTCAGCGTGCAGCCGACCTGTGACGAGATGCACAGCGTCCCGCGGTCGGTTTCCGGGATGTAGACCACTTCGACCTCATGACCGCCTGCGATGCGGACAAGATATTTGCGGGTGCCGTCCTCAGAAACCTGCCGGGTCACCACCTCGGGGATCTCGATCACGAAATGCTGGGCCAAAAGGGCGCGATAGTCCTTGGCGAGGTTCGTCATCAGCGCGAAATCGCGAACACCCCAGTGGTAAACCCACTGCCAAAGCTGGCCCAGACGCATTCTGGCCTGTTTCTCTGGAGTGCCCGCAGCCACGAGGGCGGCGCGCAGCGCATCGCGCGTGAGACCGACGATGTTGGTCTTGTCAACCACCGGCAACTTGCGCGGCAGGGTCAGCACGTCCTGCGTGATCGGGGCGGTCATCTTGCAGATCCTTTCACGGGGCCTTGTCACAGGCGATCTGATCTGGAGCGGGTATAGGCAAGAAGCGCGCGAATGGAAAGCGCCCCGGGACCGGGGCATCCTTCGGCAAAGCGGGCTGGATTACTGGCAGCGCTTCTCGGCGTCTTCCATCGCGGCGGTAAACCCGCGCAGGCTAAACGTATCCACAGTCTGCGTCCCCTTGCCAGAGCGTGCGGTCAACGTGGCCGTTGTTCCGGCCTTCAAGGCCGCCAACAGCTTGGCATCCTCCTCCGCGCTGCCCGGCCAGGCCCATTCGCCATCGGTGAAAAGCTGATAGGGGGTGCCATCGACCGACACTTCGACCGTCGATCCGCCGGCAAAGGGATAGCCGCCGGCATAACTGATTTCGCCCGGCTTGCCAGGACGGAAGGTCACGAACAGCAGGATGTCTCCTCTGCGGACGCTTACGGGCTGGCCGTCACGGGTGTTCACCGTTTCTTTCGGCTTCGAGACGCCCCAGCATTCCTTCGGGCTTTCTTCGGTGAAGACGTTCCAGTCCGTCATGGTGGCGACGCGATTGGTCGATTCCTGGGCCTGGGCCATGGAACCGAAGAGAGTGATCGCGGCAACTGCAAGCGTGCGACCGAAAAGCAAACTCATGTCTTACGCAGCCTCCAAGCTGTCTTCGTGTCTCGCCGTCCGCCCGGTCCGCGCGGACCCTTTTGGCTGGCGCGGTGCCGTTCTACCCGATATTCCAGCCATAATCAAAAGCGCTTACCCGCGAAAGCCCTATGGGCAACATTTCGCGCACATGTGACGGAGACCGTGGAATGGCAAAAGTGAACGACGGCGCTGTGCCAATGCTGGAGGTCTGGCGCGGCGGGCTTCTGGAATGCGCGCATCTGGGCCATGCAGTGATATGCGACGCCAAGGGAGTGATCGCGTCCTGGGGCAACCCCGAGGCGGTGATCTTCCCGCGCTCCTCGGCCAAGATGATCCAGGCGCTGCCGCTGATCGAGACCGGTGCAGCGGATGCGCGCGGCCTGACCGACCGACATCTTGCTTTCGCTTGTGCCAGCCATGAGGGTGCGGACCTGCATGTCGGCATGGCCGGACGCTGGATCGCCGACCTCGGGCTGACCGAGGCCGACTTGCGCTGCGGCGCGCATGAACCCGACAACCGCGCCGAACGTGACAGGCTGATCCGTGCGGGAGAGCAGCCTTGCCAGTTGCACAACAACTGCTCGGGCAAGCATTCCGGTTTCCTGACCGTGACCCAACACCTGAAGGCCGGGTCTGAATACATCGAGATCGACCATCCGCTGCAACGGGCGATCCGGGCTGCGACCGAGGAAACCACCGGCGAGACCGTTGCGGGTTGGGGGGTGGACGGCTGTTCGGCACCGAACTTCGCTATGTCGGTCGCAGGTCTGGCGCGGTCGATGGCGCGTTTCGCCAATGCTCGCCAAGGCCACGGAGAGCGGGAAAACGCGATGCACCGGCTGACCCGGGCGATGGCTTCGCACCCTGAACTGGTGTCCGGCGAAGGACGGGCCTGCACCGAACTCATGCGCGCCATGGATGGCCGCGTCGCGTTGAAAGGCGGCGCCGAGGCGGTCTATGTCGCGATCGTGCCGGAAAAGGGTCTGGGCATCGCTCTCAAGATCGTGGACGGAGGCGAGCGTGGATCGCGGGCCGCGATTGCCGCTCTCCTGGCCAAGATCGGCGTCCTGGAACCCGCGCACCCGGCTGCCATCAAGCGGATGTCGGCCGTCCAGCACAATTGGCGCGGCATGGAGACCGGCTTCTACCGCATGGCCGAGGGGTTTCCCGGTTGATTTAGGGGGCGAAGCGGGTAATCTTTGCCCATGAACGCCGAGGCGCCGATCCCTTTCCCCCATGCCGACCGCATCGTCGATGAGGTCCGTTTCGACCGGAAAGAGCTTGGCCAGATCCTGCGCGTCTACGGTCGGATGGTGGCAGCCGGGGAATGGCGCGATTATGCCATTGCCGCGATGCGCGATCTTGCCGTTTTCGCGGTGTTCCGGCGCACGGCGGAAACGCCACTTTACCGGATCGAAAAGCGGCCGAAGTTGCGCGCGCGCCAGGGGCTTTATGCCGTCGTCGGCATGGATGGCCGGGTACTGCGGCGGGGGCAAGACCTTGACCAGGTGCTGAAGGTGCTGGAACGGCGCCTGATCGGGCCGGTCTGATCCAAACCCTCCTCGTTCGACTTCGTCTCCTCGTCGGTCGTCCCAAGCAAGGAGAAGACGACGTCTAACGACGAGCTTCGGCCTAAACCCTCTGCCGCGTCTGCACCAGCCCGCCGCCGCCTGACGAAATCCGCGCAACGGCGTCCTTCATGCCTTCAATCGACACCGACATCGTATGCCCGTTCGCATGGATCAGCCGGTCACGATCCACCACCAGCGCGACGTGGCCCTTCCAGAAGATCATATCCCCGCGCTTCATCGGCTCGTTCGGGGCCAGTTGCCGACCCAGCGACATCTGCATGTCGCTGTCGCCGGGGCAGGGCAGGCCGCAGCTGTGCATTGCAAGCTGGACAAGACCCGAACAATCCAGTCCAAAGCGCGAGTTGCCGCCCCAGAGGTAAGGCGTGCCCAAGAGGCTTTCGGCGACCGACACCTGGTCGTCATACCAGTCGCCCAGGGCGCGCAGGTGGCGCAGTGGCACAAAGCCATGCGGCGTGTTCGCCCACGCCCCCCAGGACCCGACGACCGCCAGCCGCGAACCCAGGCTCAGGGCCATCCGCTCCGGGGCCTGGACCTGCGGCTCGGCGTAAAGATGCGTGCCGGGGGCAGCGACCCAATGAGTCGGCAGCGGACCCTGGCCAAGCTCGCTTTCCGCCATCCAGCCGCAATAGCCGTCCTTGGCCGACATCAGGAAGACATGGCCTTGGTCGCGATCGATCACCGTGACCGCCTCGCCCATCAGAAGCTGACGATCGCGCGCACCACCCGGGCTTTCGCACAGGTTCGCGACGGGCACGATCACCTGTGCCTGCAAACCTTCCGTCAGCGGCGCATTCACCACGCCCGAAAGCGAGACATGCGCCACCCGTCCTGAAAAGGGTGTCAGCCGTCTGTCCATCGCCTGCTCCTAAACTCGTCCTGCCACTGCAAACCGGTCACCAAACCACGACCCGCCAAGAAGGCCGCCCGCTCAGAGTTTCATCATTTCGGCCAGTCCTTCAAGCACGGCCCGCGCGCCCTGTCCTACAGCCCCTTTGGGACGGGCAGGCTGGTCGCTGGGCGTGTGTCCGTAGATGTCGAAATGCAGGTAGCGCGGACCGTCCACAAAGCGCCGCAGAAACAGGGCTGCCGTGATCGATCCGGCAAAGCCGAAGCCCGGCGCATTGTCGAGATCGGCGATCCCCGGCTCGATCACGCTTTCATAGGCGTCGTGGAACGGCAGGCGCCAGACCGGATCGAACCCGGTCTTCGCCCCCACCTCGAGCGCGGCAGCAAGACCAGGGTCGTCGGTGTAGTAGGGCGCGAGATCCGGCCCCACCGCCACGCGCGCAGCCCCGGTCAGCGTGGCCATGCTGATCAGCACCTCCGGTCCCTCCTCGCAGGCGTAGGCCAGTGCATCCGCCAGCACCAGCCGCCCCTCGGCATCGGTGTCGTTCACTTCGACGGTAAGGCCCTTGCGGCTGGTCAGGATGTCCTTCGGCTTGATCGCGTTGCCCGCGACCAGGTTCTCGACCGCCGGGATCAGGACGCGCAACTGCACCGGCAGCGCCAGCGCCATGATCATCCGCGCCAGGCCCAAGACGGTCGCCGCCCCGCCCATGTCCTTCTTCATCAGATTCATGCCTGCCGAGGGCTTCAGGTTCAGCCCGCCGGTGTCAAAGCAGACCCCCTTGCCGACCAGAGTCAGCTTGGGGCCCTTGTCCCCCCAGCGCAGGTCCAAAAGCCGTGGCGCACGGGGGCTGGCCCGCCCGACCGCATGGATCATCGGGAAGTTCCGCGTCAGAAGGTCCTCGCCCCGGATCACCTCGATGCTGGACCCGAATGCACGGGCCAGCGCGGTTGCGGCGGCCTCCAGCTCCGCCGGTCCCATGTCTTCCGCCGGGGTGTTGATCAGGTCGCGGGTCAGCGCCTCACCTTCAGCCATCGCAATCAGCCTGGCCGCGTCGAGACCTTCGGGGCAGACGAGGCGGGGCAGGGCATTGGCCTTCCGGCCCGGTCGATACCGGTCGAAACGGTAGCCCGACAACAGCCAGCCCAACGCGGCTTCGGTCGCCTCGTCGTGGGTCAGTTTGCCTTTCAGCACCCAGGTGTCGGCAGGAAGCGTCTGCACCGCCTTTGCCAGACCGAACCGGGTCCGTCGCCGGGCCTGGGCCGAGCCAAGCCCCACCACCGCGCCCGCGACGCCACCGTCGGGCGCTGGCAGCAGCCGCATTTCGCCCAGGGACGCCTCGAACCCGGTTGCCTTCAGCCACTCCGCCCAAGCGGCACCCGGGCCTGTTTGAAACAGTGCAAAGTCCTCTGGGCGCAGGATGTGCAGGGGCTTGGCGGCTGAAGTCGGATCAGCGAAGGCGATGGTCACGCGAAGAGATATCCTTGCAAGGAGCGGGAAGCATTGTCTTCAAATGCCGCGCTTCCCGGCCAGAAAGCAAGCATTTCCAGAGCATTGCGGCAGATTGCCGAAAATTCCCCGCAAATCCGGGCCTGGCAAACCGCACTGTCTCGCGGGCGGACCTGCGCACCGTGTCGGTCGATTGATCGCAGCCGGGATCTTGCAACCTGGACTTGTGCGACTCGGTCCGCGACCGCAGGCCACGACATCCCGCGCTGCCAGCCCGCCGCACTGACGCGCCTAATTCAGCTGATCGGCCAGCCCCTGCTCCGACACCAGCGACCGTTCGGCCACCCGCAGAAGCCGTGCCCAGACCGCAGAGAACGCCGTCCCATCGGCACGCTCAAGACAGATCTTCGCATCCACCGCCACATTGGCAAGGCTCGACAACCCCAGATCGCCCGCCAGCCGCGCCAGTCGCGCCAACTGACGTGCCAGATCGCGAAGATCCTGCGCCCGCACCTTTTCGGCAATTCCGGCCATCGTCAGCGCCAGTTCCCCCAGCGCCCGCGTGACCATCTGTTCGGCCACCGGCGCGCCCAGATTGCGGTAGATGACCGCGATCGCCTCGACATCCTGACGCACGACTTCGCGCGGCCTGAGAGCGGTAACCTCTCCCATTGCATACACCCAAGTTTCAACACACCCACCTGCCAACCTCTGCCAGCATGCTGAAGATTTGGTTGCCCCGGCCGGACCAAGCCCGGATTTTGCCTCTCGAATTTTCTGCAAATGCCGCTTAGGCAGGGGGCAGCACCAAGGATCACGGACCATGACCCATATCCGCCCGCTTCCCGCCTACCTGGTCCAGCGCTTTCACGGCTGGCGCGCCACGACCTATCAGGACAACCGCGCCTGGTACCGCCGCCTGGCCGAAAGCGGTCAGCACCCGCGCGCGATGGTGATCTCTTGCTGCGACAGCCGGGTGCATGTCACCTCGATCTTTGGCGCGGATGAAGGCGAGTTCTTCATTCACCGCAACGTCGCCAACCTGGTGCCGCCCTATAACCCGGACGGCGAATACCATGGCACCTCGGCGGCGGTGGAATATGCGGTGACCGGGCTTGGCGTGGCGCATATCGTCGTTCTGGGTCATTCCAACTGCGGCGGGGTCAAGGGTTGCCACGACATGTGCCGCGGCCACGCGCCCCATCTGGAAGAGAAAACCAGCTTTGTCGGCCGCTGGATGGATATCCTGCGGCCCGGGTTCGAGAAGGTTGCGAACCTGCCCGACGACAAGATCCTGCCCGCGCTGGAAAAGCAGGCGGTGCTGACCAGCCTTGAAAACCTGTTGACCTTTCCTTTCGTCAAGGCGGCGGTCGAGAATGACCTGCTGACCCTGCACGGTTTGTGGAACAACACCGGCGAGGGCGGGCTGGAGCAGTTCGATCCGGCGCGGGACGGCTTCTTTCCGGTCTGAAACGAAAAGGCCCGGCGGATCGCTCCACCGGGCCGCTCGTTGATGTCGAATGGATCAGCCTGCCGCAGTCACCGCACGTCCGGTCAGCACCTTGACCAGGTTCGCCCGATAGGCCGCCGATCCATGCAGATCGCTGTTCATGCCTGAGGCATCGACCTTCAACCCCGACAGGGCCGCAGCCGAGAAGTCGGCGGACAGAGCAGCCTCTGCCGCTTTCCAGCGGAAGACGCCGTCATTGCCCGCACCTGTCACGCCGACCCGGACCCCGTTCGCATACTTCGCCACGAAGACGCCGGTCAGGGCAAAGCGGCTGGCCGGCTGATTGAACTTCACATAGGCCGCCTTCTGCGGGATCGGGAAAACGACCTCGGTGATGAACTCTCCGTCCTGCAGGGCCGTGGTGAACAGGCCCTGGAAGTAGTCATCCGCCGCGATCTTGCGCTTGTTGGTCACCACCGTCGCGCCGCTTGCCAGCACGGCGGAAGGATAGCAAGCCGCCGGGTCGTTGTTGGCAACAGACCCGCCGATGGTCCCCCGCGACCGCACCGCCGGATCGCCGATGCCACCGGCAAGGGCTGCCAGCGCGGGGTAATGCGCCCTGGCTTCTTTTGCGACCACGGCGTGAGGCGTCGCCGCGCCGATATGCAGCCCACCGTCGCCCATGCAGACGCCCTTCATTTCGGCAATGCCGGTCAGGCTGACCAGCACTCCCGGCGCTGCAAGCCGCTGCTTCATCGTCGGAATCAGCGTCTGCCCGCCCGACAGGGCCTGCGCCCCCTCGGCGGTCAGAGCCTTCGCGGCGTCAGCGATGGTCGAGGGTTTCGTGAAATCAAAGTTGTGCATGATGTCCCCCTCAGCCGTTGATTGCCGACCAGACCCGCGACGGCGAGACTGGCATGTCGATATGCGTGACGTGGGCATGCCCACCCCGCTGCAAGGCGTCGATCACCGCGTTGACCACCGCAGGCGGCGAGCCGATAGCCCCTGCCTCGCCGCAGCCCTTTACCCCTAGCGGGTTGTGCGTGCAGGGCGTCTGGCAGCTGTAGTCCACGTTGTAGAACGGCACATCCTCAGCCCGCGGCATCGGGTAGTCCATGTAGGACCCCGTCAGAAGCTGGCCGTTTTCGTCATAGGTCGTGAACTCGCACAGGGCCTGGCCGATCCCCTGGCCCACCCCGCCATGCACCTGACCCTCGACGATCATCGGGTTCATGATGTTGCCGAAGTCATCCGCGCAGTGGAAGGCCACCACGTCGACCTTGCCGGTGCCCTCGTCAACCTCGACCTCGCAGATATAGGCGCCTGCGGGATAGGTGAAGTTGGCAGGGTCATAGAAGGCGGTTTCCTCCAGCCCCGGTTCCAGCGTTTCCAGCGGGTAGTTGTGCGGGACATAGGCCGAGAAGGCGATCTCGCCGAAGGTCTTGGCCTTGTCGGTGCCCGCCACGCTGAACTTGCCATCGGCGAAGGTGATGTCGCCTTCGGATGCCTCCAGCATATGCGCGGCGATCTTCTTGCCCTTGGCCACGATCTTGTCGAGCGCCTTGTCCATCGCCACCCCGCAGACCGCCAGCGACCGTGACCCATACGAGCCCATGCCGAACGGAATCTTCGAGGTGTCGCCATGCACGATCTCGACCGAGCTTTCCGGCACGCCCAGCTTCGAGGCGACGATCTGCGGGAAGACCGTCTCATGCCCCTGGCCGTGGCTGTGCGCCCCGACCATCACGCTGATGTTGCCGGTCGCGTTCACCCGCACCGTCGCCGCGTCGTAAAGCCCGACACGCGCGCCCAGAATGCCGACGAGATGCGAGGGCGCAATCCCGCAAGCCTCGATCCAGGTCGATAGCCCCATGCCGCGCAGCTTGCCGCGCGCCTTGGCAGCGGCCACCCGCTTGGCAAAGCCCGACACATCGGCCATCTCCATCACGCGGTCCAGCGTGGCATGGTAGTCGCCGGTGTCATAGGCCAGCGCGACCGGGGTCGTGTAGGGGAACATGTCGGTGGTGATGAAGTTCTTCCGCCGCACCTCGAACGGGTCGAGACCCAGTTCCCGGCACATCTTGTCGACCACGCGTTCCAGCGAATAGGTCGCCTCGGGGCGGCCAGCGCCGCGATAGGCATCGACCGGTGCGGTGTTGGTGAAAACGGTTTTCACGTTCACATAGACGTTCGGCACCTTGTAGGGACCGGCCATAAGCGTGCCATGCAGGAAGGTCGGCGTCACCGTCGCGAAGTTCGACAGGTAGGCGCCGACATTCGCCATCGTCTCGGTCCGGAAGGCGATGAAGGTGCCGTCCTTTTCGCAGGCCAGTTCGATCTTCGTCACATGGTCGCGGCCATGAGCGTCCGACAGAAAGCTTTCCGACCTCTCCGCTGTCCATTTCACCGGACGGTGCAGCTTTTTCGCCGCCGCCAGCACCAGCGCCTCTTCGCCGTAGTGGTAGATCTTCGAGCCGAACCCGCCGCCCACGTCAGGGGCGACGACTGTCAGCTTGTTTTCGGGGATCCCCAGCACGAATGCCGCCACCAGAAGACGGGTGAGGTGCGGGTTCTGGCTGGTGGTGGTCAGCTTGTAATCGCCGGTGCCCGGGAAATACTCGCCAATCGACGCGCGCGGTTCCATCGCGTTCGGGATCAGGCGGTTGTTCACCAGTTCCAGCGTGGTGACATGCGGGGCCGCCTTGATCGCAGCATCCACCTTGGCGCGGTTGTCCTCGATCCAGCCCCAGTCATAGCAGAGGTTGTCCGGGATCTCGTCATGCACGCGGTTCGAGGCATTCGCCAGCGCGGCGGCCATGTCGATGACCGCTGGCAATTCCTCGATCACCGAATCTTCGGCCAGCTGGTCGGCGGCATCGCGCGCCTGAGCGTAGGTCTCGGCCACCACGGCAGCATAGGCATCACCAACATGGCGGACTTTGCCATGCGCCAGCACCGGGCGCTTCGGTTCGCGCATCGGCTCGCCGTTGCGGGACTTGATCAGCCAGCCCGCCGGGTTGCCACCGACATCCTTGAAATCCTCGCCGGTGAAGACGGCCAGCACGCCCGGCATCGCCGCTGCCTTGCTTGTGTTGATCGACTTGATCCGGCCGTTCGCGACGGTCGAGCGGACAAAGACCGCCGCAGCCTGACCGTGGATGGTGATGTCGTCGGTGTAATTCCCGCGACCGGTGAGAAAGCGGATGTCCTCGCGGCGCTTGGTGGACGCGCCTATCCCGTGATCCTTCGGCATCTGATCCCCCTATTCTGCGGCCAGCGCGCTGACGTCCTGCCCGGAGGCAGCCATCACGGCCTTGACGATGTTGTGGTAGCCGGTGCAGCGGCAGATATTGCCGTCCAGATAGTGCCGGACGTCATGCTCGCTGGGCTTGGGGTTCTCGGCCAGAAGGGCCGCCGCCGACATCACCATGCCCGGCGTGCAGAAGCCGCATTGCAGCCCGTGATGGTCCTGGAACGCCTGCTGGATCACGCCGAGCGAGCCATCCGCATTCGCCATCCCCTCGATGGTCTTGACCTGCGCCCCCGCCACGTCGGCGGCGAAGACGGCGCAGCTTTTCACCGGCTTGCCATCGACATGCACCACGCAGGCGCCGCACTGGCTGGTATCGCACCCGACATGGGTGCCGGTCAGTCCCAGCTCCTCGCGAAGAAAGCCGGACAGAAGCGTCCGCCCCTCCACTTCCCCGGAAACGGCCTTGCCGTTCACGGTCATCGAGACTTTCGTCATCCTTATCCTCCCTGGGTATTCCTGGTGTTTCCGCGCCGCCGGTTCAGCCAAGCAGTCGTTTGAACCAACCCTTCTTCTTTTCCTCCGAATCGGCAACAGCTTCTTCGCTCACTTCTTCGGGTTCCTCCGGCTCTTCGACAGCGGACTGAAAGCGCGTGAAGAACTCGTCCGCCAGCTTTTTTGCAAAGCTGTCGATGATCCGGCTGCCCAGCTGCGCGATCTTGCCACCGACATTGGCCTCGGCCTCGTAGGTCAGCCGCGTACCACCCTCCATCGGCTCGAAGCTGACAGTGGCCCCGCCCTTGGCAAATCCCGCGACGCCGCCCTTGCCCTCGCCCGAGATCTTGAGTGACCGGCCCTCGACAATGTCGGACAACTGGACCAGCCCGGTGAAAGTCGCCGAGACCGGGCCGACCTTCTGCTTTACCACCGCCTCAAAGCCCTCGGCCATCGATCCGGTCAGACTTTCGCAGCCGGGAATGCACTCCCTCAGCACCTCCGGGTTCAGGATCGCGTCCCAGACGACCTTCGGGTCCGCCTTGATCTCTCGGGTGTCTGTCAGCTTCATTTGCTAGCTTCCTATGGTGTGCCACGGCGAGGGGTCTGGATAGGCCGACGGCCAGAGGGCTTTAGATTTGGGTTCGTCGCGCAGGCATGGTGACGTCCAGCCCGCATTCGGCATGGATTGCCGCGATTCGTCCACCGGCCAGCGCCGCTGTCGCAGCTTTCGCCCTGGCCTGGCTCTCATCCCGTTCGCTCCGGTGGGCCGCAACTCTGCGATTTCTGCGGCGCTTCAGGATCTCGGACCCGGTTTGCACGGGCCGCTTTCCCTGCCCATCTGGCGTCTGTAGACTTGGCCCGTCCGGTCTTCAGCCGCTGAAAGGTTTCGTCCATGCCAGCACATCCGCACCGCCGTTCCGTTCTTGCCGGACTAGCGTCTTCCCCATTCTTCACCGCCCGTATTGGCCAGGCCGAGACCGGACGGGAGCGTCCGTTCAATCTGCGTGTGGTGATGTCGGGCCACAGCCTGACGGACCCGCTGCCGCAGCCTCTGTCGATCATGGTCCAGGCGGCGGGAGGGGCAGGGTCGCGCGGGATGCTGATCGACAGTTCCACGATTCCGGGCAGCACTGCGAAACTGCGTTGGCAGCCCGACATGATGCTTCCGGTCGACGCAAAGCGCGACATCGCCAATTACGATATGCTGGTGCTGACCGAGCGGGTTCCGGTCCGTTCGGCCCTGCAATGGGAAGACGCCCGCGATATCGCGCTGAAATGGTTCGACTATGCCTGGACCAAGGGCAACTCCGGAAATGGGGCCGAAACGGTCTATTATGCCTCCTGGATCGGCATCAAGAGCGGGCCGGGAAACACCGACGAGTATGACCTGCCAGACGAACGGCAGATTCCGTTCCGTGACCGCCTGGATCTGGAAATGGGCACCTGGCAGGACATCGCGGATCATGTGAACCGGAATCGTCCGGCAGGAAGTCCTCCAATGCGGGTGGTCCCGGGGCCAAAGCTCATGGCCGCTGTATTTGACGCGATCAAGGCAGGGACGGCACCAGGGCTTTCGGCCATGCAGGACCTGTTCGAGGACGAGATCCACCCCAATGCCAAGGGGGCTTTCCTGATCGCGCTTGCACATTTTGCGGTGATCTACGGGCGCGACCCGCGCACGGTGCCCGCATTGCGCGGCAAGCCGGGCTGGCCATCTCCCGAACAGGCAGATTGGATGAAGTCACTGGTCTGGGAGGTGTTGCGCGCCTATCCGGACAGCGGCCTCGCCTAGAGCCGGTCGGACAAAAGTGGAATCCGGTTTCGGCGAAAGACAGGCGATCACATAAGACCTGGAGGCCAACCGACGCCTTTATCTGCGTCGGACAGGCTCTAGGCCCGTTTCGCCTCGATCACCTCCCAGATGCGGGCGGCGGTGTTGGTGCCGTCGAACCGCTCCAGCTCCTGTATGCCAGTCGGCGACGTCACGTTGATCTCGGTCAGCCAGTCGCCAATGACATCGATGCCGACAAAGACCTGTCCCTTCTCGCGCAGGGTCGGACCGATGGCGCGGCAGATCTCCAGGTCGCGTTCGGTCAGGCCGACTTTCTCGGGCC
>Ga0208492_1001224_pt1 | contig 16886 bp, 12 predicted proteins | sample Subbioar_CSW14AB_FD_184820 | JGI IMG/M metagenome (GOLD analysis project Ga0208492, IMG submission 184820) | Serpentinite rock and fluid subsurface biosphere microbial communities from McLaughlin Reserve, California, USA - CR12Mar_CSW14AB (SPAdes) | ecosystem: Environmental > Terrestrial > Deep... | reverse complement strand
TCAACCCCGCCACGACGGTCGGTGTGCCGCGAACCTTGCCCTATTACACGGAACTGGGCGACTCGATCACGATGCCCGGTACGAACCAATCGCCCATCCCGGGGGCTGCCGAACGCAATGCTTTGCGCGCCAACCTCAAGAATATTCTTTCTTCCGCCAAAGAGCGGCTCCCCAACGGCCAAAACGTGGAAATCGGGTTTGAAAACAACCAGCTTGTGCTACGAGGCGAAGTGGCCTCGGAACGAGAGAAGCGTCTGGCGGCGAATATGGTCCTGTTGACCCCCGGCGTGGGGCGCATTCGCAACGACATCCAGGTCCGATCGGCACAGTCTTCGTTTGATCCCCTGGCTTCGCCACCGCAATAAGCTTCTCCACCGCAGTTGGGCGTTTCTGATTTCAGAAGAAGTCCGGGCTCGCAGTTGGGCGTTTCTGCTTTCAGAAGAAGTTCGTGCTCGCAGTTGGGCGTTTCTGCTTTCAGAAGAGGTCCATCCACGCAGTTGGACAGGGGCGTTTTGGCGGTGGGTTCCGGTTCGGTGGGGAGCAAGCGCAAGAAAAGCAAATGGTGAAATGGGCGGCCATGGCTGATTTGGGAGAATACCCGAGGAGCCATGGCCGGTTTTCGTTTGACCCCTAAGCCATTCTCACCGTTGTTTCTCCTCCTCTCGAATTTGGGCCGCGGGGTTTCGCATGTTCGCGCGCATGTCGCATCGTTGGATCAATGCCGGCCTATTCGTCCTTTGCGCTGCATTGTTTCACCCCGGAATGATCCTGGCAGCGGAGAACTCGGTACAAGCAGGGGCGCAAGGGAAGAAACCCCTAATCCTCGTCGTGCTCTGGTTCGACACGGAAGACTACATTCTGCCTGCTTCGGATGATGCCGCCTTGCGCCTGGCAACCTGGCTGAAAAGCCAGGGAATCAAGGCGACGTTCAAGGTCGTGGGGGAGAAGGCCAAGGTCCTCAAAGCGCGCGGCCGGCAGGATGTGATCGACGCCCTCAAACAGCACGAAATCGGCTACCATTCGACCAACCACAGCATCCCGCCCAGTCCCGCCATGTACCTCAATGCGCTCGGTTGGGAAGAGGGGATCCGCGAATTCGACCGCCGAGAAGGAAAGGGGGTGCGTGCCGTCGAAGAGGTTTTTGGCGTTCACCCAAGTTGTTATGGACAGCCCGGCTCTTCCTGGGGTCCCCAGAGTTATCCTGTGCTACGCAAGTGGGACATGATCTACCTCGATGCCGGCCGCCATGTCTCGATCAAGGCCGAGCCTTGCCGCATCAATGGTGTGCTCAATTTGTATTCGCTGGAACACACCCTGCGCGCCGATTTGAAAAAGCCAGAAGGTCTGGAAGAGGGGCAGAAGAAGTTCTCCGCGGCCAGGGATCAATTGCTCGCCCAGGGCGGCGGCATGGTGAGCATCGTCTATCACCCTTGTGAGTTCGTTCATGAATCGTTTTGGGATGGAGTGAACTTCTCCAAAGGGGCGTCACCGGATCGATCGCAATGGAAACTTCCAGGAAGGAAGTCGCCGGACCAGGAGGCGCTTGCCTGGCGCAATTTCGAGGAGTTCATCCGTCACATTGCAAGATTTCCCGAAGTTCAGTTCATCACGGCGCGTGAAGCGCGCAACTGGTACCCTGACCTGGCCGCGAAAAAAACCTGGGATTCGCAGGCCATTGCCGTCCTGCTCAAGGAGATGGGACCCGACCCGACCTGGGTGCCCTCGAGCGAAGGCTGGCTCAGCGCGGCCGAAGTGCTCGATCTGGCCGTGAATGCAACGCTTGATCGCTTTGAAGGCAAAAGCGGCACCTGGGGATTGCGGACCGACTGGAACGGACCGTCGACCGCTGGGCCCGCCCCGCTTGCCGCGCCAGTGAAATCTCCCGCGCATCTGGTGCGTCAGGCTTTACTCGATCTACGCGAACAGCTCGACCAAAACGGCCAAATCCCTCCGGCGATCTGGCTGGGAAGTGTCGCGATCTCGCCCGAGTCGTTTCTGGCGGGATTGCGAAGCCGCTGGCTGGCTCAACCGAACCCGGCGGAGGCGTTTACGAAAGAGGATTGGGCGTTTCCCCCGGCCAGGCTGAAGGCCGAGGATGCCGTGGAAAAGAATGAAGCCCGGCTTTGGACCTGGGTGATCTTTCCCGAGGGTTTTCGTGCCCCGCAGGTGATGGCGATGGCGAAACGCCAGGCGTGGACCTTCAAGCCCGCGCCCCTCGTTCCCTGATCGAAGAAACTCCCCGATGGGCCCGATCGCTGTTTTCCTGACAAAAAATCAGTCGGCAGGAGCAATTCCTCTTGGCCGACCACGAGTGATTTTTGCATCATGGAAGATAAGGTGGATCGAATAGGGAACAAAGCCCGGGTTTCCCATGTCAACAATTTTGGACCGAACAAGCGAATTTCCCGAAGGACTGGGGTGTCTGGTTCAAGCTGCCAGAAAACTCAGTTTCAAATCTTTTCATTTTTGGCCCATTCTATTGCTGGTTTCCGTCGGGATTTTTTCCATTGGTTGGCATGCTTGGGGTTTTTATACAGAAGAAGAAGACTATAAAAAATCGATCAGCGAAAAAGGTTATTATGGATACTTTAAAACAGATGACCTTCAAAAGTATGTTAAAATAGAAGTCAATCGCCGGCGCGCCTTTCAAGGCGGCGGGATCGCGGTCGGCGTCATTTACCTGGTTTTGGCGTTTTTTGTTCCTCGCGCTCCCATTGCCTGCACGATCGTAGGTCTCTCTCTCTATGTCGCCGACTGGCTCATGGACGGTGTTCGTCATTTCATACAGGGTGATTGGTTCGGGCAAATCAAGTCCGACACTCTTCATGAGACGATCGTTCACATGGTCGCTGTCTCCTCCGCGAATATTGCCGTGATTGTGCTTTTTGTGCTTTGCATTAGAAAAGATGTCGGATTTCTGCGCGTTTTGCGCAAGCTGGAAGAGGACTCTGCGCCGGCCGACGAGGTTCACGCCCTGGAAGCCAAATCGAAAGGCCTGGTTGCGAAATCAAAAGCCCTTGAGGCGAAGTCAAAAGCGCTTGAGGCGAAATCGAAGACCCAGGCCACTTCCCTGAAATCTCCAGGAAATGAACCCCAGTCATAGAGTTGAGGCAAGGAGACAAGGTCTGATCGCCATAACACCAAAAACCCAAAACCCCAAAAAACCCAAGAAATTCAAAAAACTCAAAAAACCAGAGATGCATGGCCCATGAATTCCGGTGAAAACGAGCTTCCTTCACGAGAGGGCGATCCCGGCGCCGCGGGAACCCCGTGCCGCGGATGTGGAAAACGCCTTGCATCCAGTTTTGTTTTTTGCCCGCACTGCGGGGCTCCCATGGTCGCTGTGCCGGCCAACTTCGACTCTGGAAGCGCCAACGGTCCGGGCGCCAGTTCGGGCTCCAAGCCGGGGACCTATCTGGATCGCACGCAGGTCGCGTCATCTCCTTCGATTCCTGGCCCCGCGGTCCGCCCGAACGAAGAGATCGTCGAACTCGACGAAGTGGCCTTCGAGGAAGTCATCGTCTGTTGGCGTTGCGATCTCAACAATCCTTCCGGCACGCGCGATTGCATCCATTGCGAGGCCTCCTTGAAGGTGGCTGGCGGAAAGAAAAAAGGGGCGAGAAAATCATCGCCTTCCCCCCAACCCGCAAGCCCGGGCCGGCTTCCTTCACCCCAGGGACCCGCCCCTCGTTCACCGGCGGTGCCGCCTCCCTTTCCTTCGGGTGCGGCGCGAACGGAGGACTTGGTTTCCCCCTCGGATCGGTCCCCCAGCGACCTGTCGGCCGGTCGGGAATCGCCAGCGCCAACTGCAATGCCAACCCCCTCCGCGCAGCGGCCGACCACCGGGCCGCTTCCCTTTCAGACCCCTTCTCGGCGAAATTTAACGGACGAGATCGAGATCCTGGACGATTCGGAAATTGCCATCCTACCGGAGGGGGAAGCGCTCGACTCAAATTCCGTCTCGCGCGCGCTGGTTTCACGGCAATCGGCGCGCTTGGGACCGGTCCGGGACGGTTCCTTCAAGGCGACCGTCTATTCGCGCAAATCCTCGAAGCCGGGCAAGATCAAAACCGAAGTGCAGCGCAATTCGAGATCCCACATTCTCTTCCCGGTTCTAGTCGGCTACGCGTTGATGTTGGCGATGTCGATTGCCATGTATGTTGCCATCCTGATTGCCCATTGGATGAAGGTCGACATGCCGCCGAGGGCATCGATCTGGGTCGAGTTTCTCGATACCCTGGTCGTGTTGTGGTTGGTATTTCATTGCAAGCTCGAAAACTTCGGCGGTGGCCGCAAGGTGTTCGCCTGGGTTAGCGCCATTCCCGCATTGGCCGCGCTCTACTCAGGAAACATCATCATTGCCGATTGGGTGAGGCGCATGCTCGGGTATGAAGATTCGGGGCGACGAGCCGACGGCCCGGGGGACAGGGATCCGGTCACTTTTTACGAGATCGTGACCACCTCCATCCAACCTGGGGTCATCGAAGAACTTTATTGCCGTCACCTGCTCCAAGGGTCTTTGCAAAAGCTCACCGGCCCACACGCCGCAATCTGGGTCGCGGCGGCAATGTTCGCGCTCTTGCACCTTTATAACCCGCTTGGGGTTCCTTACCTCTTTTTGTGCGGACTGGTACTGGGTTACTACCGCTACTGGTCAGGCAGCCTGGTGTTGCCGATGACGATGCATGCACTTCACAACTTCGCGGTAATGATCGGAGCCACGTTCTGATGAAAAGCGCGAAAATGGTCTCGAGGCCGGGCGGATGGGTCCTTCCTCTGTTGATTATGATGTTTTCTCCGCTCATCCCGGTTGCCGACATTTTGCTATTCGAGCGTTTCTCGGTCTGGAGTTTGGGCGCGGCCGTCATTGGGATTTCCATGGCCGTCGCGGCCTTCTTCGCCAGGGAAAGAAAAATCCATTTCCGCTTGAAAAAGTCGGGTATCGACATCGGCGGCGGCCGGGAATTCATCCCCTATAAGGACTTCATCGGCTTGACCCGGCAACCCAATCTATCCAGCAGAAAACACCATTCGTCCTTTGTCATTGATGTCTATCACAAAGAAGGCCGGTTTCGAATTCCGTCGAAATTGAATTTTCCCTCAAATAAACTGTATCATTTTTTGCTGTCGAAACTTCCTCCGGGCGATCCCGGTCTGCTTCCCGAGGAAATGAAGTCCTACCATGAGGCCATTCTCGGCAAGTTTGGAGGGAGGAAGGTTTATGTCCATCGCGAATTGGGCCCTCCCGGCCACCGGCCTCGGCAAGGGCGTAGCATGCTTTTTGGGTTTTTCGTCGGCCTTGACCTATTCACCCTTGGCCTGGCCATTTACGAAAATCGACTCCCTTATTGGATCGTTTTTGCCGTGCCGATGGCCGTCTCCGCGCTCTATCTGTTGATTCGTAATTCCTGGCGAATCCTCAAGCTCCTGCGGATTCTCCGAACGCCGCCCCCTTCGGTGCTCATTTTGAACCCACTCGGCCTGGCGATGAACCGAGGAGAACTCACCGGCAAGTTACGCTGGCGAGATATCGTGGCGATCAAATACCCAGCGCATGGGTTATTCGCGCCCATCGAAAGAAGGTCGGGCATCCTAATCGAGGTACCCGATGGCCAGTTCCTTATTCCCAACGACTACGATTCCCCGGCCGAGCTGATTTACCGGCAACTGCTTTTCTTCTGGGATCCGAAAGAGTTGGAATACCTTCTCGAACTCGAAGGTGAAGAAGACGATGAAGAAGACGAAGATGACGACGAGGAGGACGAGGAGATTGAAAGCGCCATGGTCGTTGCCTGAATCGAACCGTTTGGGCGTGTGAGTAGGATCCGCCAAACTCCTGGTAAAAATGTCGCGGATTGGGAATTCAGGCTCCTCCTTTCCGCCGCGACGAAATGTCGAGCTCGAGCCCTAAAATCGCTTCTCCTACCCGCTTGAGGAGTCCTCATGGGAAGTTGCTCCTCACCTTTGAGCGTGCCGGGACCGGGTCTGCCGGGGACTTTCCTCCATATCATTTTCTGCAACGGCCATCGCTTGATTGGCACGAACCGATGAGCCAATTCCGCCTTCCCCCAGCGGTAAGGGTTGGGTAATAACTTCGTTTTGCTCCCCTTTGCGCACCTCGCGTTCGCCGCCCTTGGGGATGGACTGCTTTCCAGGACTTTTGTAATGACTCACTCTCCTGTCGTAGCTCTGCGTTTGCGGCCCGAAGACCAAGTGGCCATTGCCACGGCCAATCTGGCCAAGGGGCAGGAAGTTTCGGTGAGTGGGGCGGACCTCACCATGTCCGAACCGGTCCGGCTCGGGCACAAGGTCGCCCTGATGAAAATCGCCAAGGGCGAGCCGGTGCGCAAATACGGACAGATCATCGGCTTCGCCACGCGTGAGATCGCCCCCGGCGAACTGGTCCATGTTCACAACCTTGAGGCCGGTTCGTTCGCTCGGGAATACGAATTTGCAACGGAAGTTCCTCCCGCTCCTCCAAGGCCATCGCAGCCCGCGCATTTCATGGGGTTTGACCGCGGCGACGGACGCTATGGCACGCGCAACTACCTCGCCATCATTTCGACGGTGAACTGCTCCGCAACCTCCAATCGGTACATCGTCGACCGGATCAAGGAGAAAGGCCTGCTAAAGGACTTTCCGATGGTTGACGGAGTGATTCCGATCACGCACAAGGCCGGCTGCGCCATGCAATATGGAGGAGAAGATCACAAGCAACTCGACCGCACGCTGGCCGGAATCGCGCGACACGCCAATGTGGGCGGCTACATCATATTGGGACTGGGCTGCGAGACGGGACAGGCCGCTCACCTGATCGAAGGCGAAGGGCTGATTCAACTGGGGACCCCCGAAAAGGAAAAAAAAGAAAAGCCGCTGGTGATCAACATCCAGGATCTCGGAGGGATTGCCAACACGGTGGAAGCCGGAGTGAAAGCGGTCGCGACCATGCTTCCGCGTGTCAGTCAAGCGAAGCGGGTCCCGCTTTCCGCATCGCATTTGATTCTTGCCACCAACTGCGGTGGCTCGGACGGCAATAGCGGTGTCACGGCCAATCCCGCACTGGGAGTTGCTTCCGACTTGTTGGTGGCCGAAGGCGGAACGAGTGTTTTGGCAGAAACCACCGAAATCTATGGTGCGGAACACCTGCTCACGCGCCGGGCGGTGAGCCGCGCGGTCGGTGAAAAGCTGATCGAACGGATCAAGTGGTGGGAGTGGTATACGGGGATCTTCGGCACCGTGATCAACAACAACCCGTCTCCCGGGAACAAGGAGGGTGGGTTAACGACGATTTACGAAAAGTCGCTGGGGGCGATTGCCAAGGCGGGGGCGACCGCGTTGACCGATGTGGTGCGCTATGCCGAAACAATTCGTGCGAAAGGCTTTGTGATCATGGACACTCCGGGGTACGACCCGGTGAGTATGACGGGTCTGGTGGCTGGTGGCGCGAATGTTTGCGTTTTCACGACGGGGCGTGGCTCCGTCTTTGGATGCAAACCGTCGCCTTCGATCAAGGTGGCAACCAATACGCCGATGTATCGAAGGATGGAAGCTGATATGGATGTTGACGCCGGAGTTATCTTGGCGGGGGTCCCGGTGGAAGAGGTGGGGCGAACGATCTTCAACGAAATTCTGGCGGTATCTTCGGGGAAGAAAACCAAGAGCGAGTTGGCAGGCGTGGGGGATGAGGAATTCGCACCCTGGTCCATTGGACCGACTCTGTAAGGACACAGGACCGACCTGATGAGCCGATCGGCCGGCGCTGTGATTTGCCCCGTTTGACTATTTTTTGAAATGGAATGCACCTTTCGCCCTTTTAAGCGTAGGAAGTAGGGGATTATCCCCGGAAAGGTTTGCGAAAGGTCATGGAAACGGAAGATAAAGCAAAAAAAACGGGCCGGTATACGGCGTTCATGGGTAGTTTGTTACCGAGATGGGGGAAAGCGGTTCCCCCGAACGATGCGGAAGCCAAAAGGTTCCTTCAGGGGCCGCAGCGGCGCATCTCCGAGTTTTGGGAACTATTTAACATCGGCTGGGAGCTTTTCACTGGGTTTCGGCGTCTGCATTTCGTCGGGCCGTGTGTGACGGTTTTCGGTTCGGCGCGGTTCCCCGAAGGGCATCGTTATTACACCCTGGCCCATCGGGTCGGAACCGAAATCGCCCATGCCGGCTTCACCACGATGACAGGTGGCGGGCCGGGAATCATGGAGGGCGCCAATCGAGGCGCCAAGGAAGCGGGCGGAACGTCGATCGGTTGCAACATCGTGCTGCCGCACGAACAGGCGCCCAACCCTTATCTCGATAAGTGGGTTGATTTTCGCTACTTTTTTGTGCGCAAGGTGATGCTTGTCAAGTATTCCTATGCGTTCATCGTGTTGCCTGGCGGCTTTGGCACGATGGATGAACTGTTCGAAATCGCCACCCTCATTCAGACGGGAAAAGTTCACGATTTTCCCGTGGTGTTGATGGGGATCGACTACTGGCAGCCGATGCTCGATTTTCTCCAAAGCCGGATGGTCGAGGGGCGAACGATCGACAAGAGCGATCTGGATCGGTTGATTTTGACAGACGATCCGGTCAAGGCGATGGAGTCGATCAAGGAGATGGTGATTCCTCGTTTCGGACTTTCCTTCGGTCCCAAGATGAAACGCGCCTGGTGGCTTGGAGAATGATGATGAGCAAGAAGTCGATCCTACGCCATATTGTCATGTACAAGTTCAAGGAAACCACCACGCCCGCGCAGATCGAAGAGGTTGTCCAGGCATTTTGTGGATTGCCTGGCAAGATTCCCGAAGTTGTTGGGTTTGAGCATGGGGTCAATTCGAGTTCCGAGGGAAAATCGGACGGATTCACCCACTGTTTTTTGGTTTCGTTTCGCAATGAAAAAGCGAGAGATGTCTATATCGCTCATCCGGCGCACCAGGAATTCGTGAATATCGTCAAAGAGCGCCGAGAAAAAGTCATTGTGTTCGATTATTTGACGGATGAAATTTAAAATTCGAATGAAGCGTCGGTGCTTTGGCGTAAGCAATTTGTCCCGAGAAAGCTGGACAATTGGTTGGGCAAAGGGCACTAAGCATAAAACATAAAAAAGCCCGGAAAGAATTCCGGGCTTTTTTATGTTTTGTATATTCGACCTGGTATTTTTACTTCAGTTGGATCTGCAGGTCCGCGGCGGATTTTACGGTCACAGTCAAAGGTGAGTTTTCATCGTCGCGGAATTTGTGGGGTATAGAGGCTTCCAGTTGTTCTGCCTCTTCTTCCGAAGTTTGATTGGTGATGCGAGGCTTCACCACGACCATGTAGACGCCGGGTACGAGCCCATCCTTTTCACCGGTTTTGAGCGTAAAGGATCCATCGTTGCTGGTGATACCGCCGCACTGGACGCCGCCTTTTCCGGCCACGGGAACAAAGAGGATGGACGCCGATTTCGCGGGTTGGCCATTCGCCAGGGTCAGCTTGCCCTGGCCCGGCACGCTGGGATCGGTGGAGCTGCTGTAGCCGCAGCCCCCCAAAACGAGCGAGATCAGTCCGAGAGTCAAAAAAGTCAAAGTCCGAAACATGGTTGCTACCTTTCCTTGCTGGAGAGAAAAACAGGCGCCTGTCTCTTATCGAGGCAGGCGCCTGTCTCTTTTTGCTACGAAATCCCAATGATCAGTTGGTGTCAGCCAGGCCGACTTCGCCACCTTGCGGGCTCATCAGTGCGCGCAATTGGGTGGGGCGCAGGGTGTCGCGCAGGAAGCCAACGTGCCCGTCGCAGAACACGGCCAAGGCGCCACCGGTGTGGAAGCTGAAAATTTCGTCGTTGGGGCCGTAATTGTTGGTCGCCCAAAGAGATTGGTTAGTGTTGTTGTTATTGATCACTTTGCGGTTGGTGTCGCAAGAAGCCAGGCCGGTGTTGTTGGCGGTGGGCGATTCGCAGCTCGTGCCGGCACTATCAACCGGGGGACCCGAAACGCCGTTGCCCTGGTCAGGTTCGCACCAGCGAGCGATCTTGGTGTTGGCGCCGGTCGAGGGATCGGTGTACTTGCCGTTGATCACGCCGAAATAGCCACGGCCCACATCTTCCGCCACGGCAATCGTGTTGCTCGTGCCGTCGAGGATACCGGCGAAGGGGGTGCCGCCCGAAGGATTGTTCATGTACCACGGAGGAGTGACGCCGGGGGCGGTCACGAGGACATTGCCGGTGCGCTTGAGAACGCCATTGATGCGGCCGTTGGCGGCGCTGCCGGGAGTTGACTTCCAACGGTAGCCAATGGTGGGTTCAATGTCGGTGTAGACGGTGGGCATGTAATCGCAGACGCCGTAGCCGGCGGTATCTTTTCCGGTCGAACCGCCCGGAGTGGGGTTGCTCGGGCAAACAAGCGTTTTGATGGTGGTCTGGAACGGGGTTTGATTGGTGACGCTGGCGTCCAGATAGTAGACGTTCAGATTGATTTGCTTGTAAACGCTGTCCTGCTCGATGAAGGGCAGGAGGTAGGTCCAGGTGCTGTGAATATCGAAAGCGGTGTCGGTCGCGTCGTCGCGGATGCCTTCGCCGCCGGTCGGCAGGGTCTTGTAGGTCGATTCGTAATTAACGAGACCAAGGCCAATTTGCTTGAGGTTGTTCTGGCAGCTCATGCGGTTGGCGGCTTCGCGAACCTTTTGCACGGCGGGGACAAGCAAACCAATCAAAACGGCAATGATTGCGATCACAACCAACAACTCGATCAGGGTAAAGCCCTTTCGGTTGTTGACGGAGAAGTTCCGAGCCATAAATCTCACTCCAGAAATAAAAAAAGCCGGGCGGGGCCGACAAAATTGCCAGACGGGATGACGAAGGGCCCCGCATGGATTCCATTGCACCTATCGTAAATCCGCCCCCGAGCCCAAAGTTGAAGAATGCGTGAAAAGTGTAAGAAGGATCGTGTCGAATCGGTAACTGAGCAAGATAGGAGGACTGGTTGACACGAATTGATGAAAGACTTGTCTTGGAGGTGAATTCAAATGCATGAAGAATGTGTGAAGTAATGAATGGTTGATGAGTTTGCGACCGCGGCAACCCAGCTGGCCCCAGTCTCGTGGGAGTAAGTACAGATCGAAGATTCGGTTTTTATGCGCGTCGCTGCGTTAGGTTTTGGGTCTTGCGCCATCTTGGAATCTCTCAGCTAACCGATGCCGGAAATTCCGTGTCGGATTCCACCGGGAATCGCGGAAGCCGTCCGTTCTACGAAATTCTTCGTTGACATTGTACGAAAGGCATCGTACTATCTGCTGAGGATCAACGAATTTCTTCGTCGAGTTTTGCACTCCTCTTTCTTCCACGAGGCGGCATGTCTTTACCATTCATCAAGCCCACCGAAGCCGAACTTGCGATCCTGCGAGTTCTCTGGGAGCTGGGGCCGGCGACGGTCCGCACCGTTACCGACTCGCTCAAAGAGCTGCGCGGCACCGGTTACACGACCACCTTGAAACTGTTGCAAATCATGACCGAAAAAGGCCTGGTTCTGCGCGATGAATCGCAGCGCTCTCATGTCTATCGGGCCGCACAGCCACGCGAAGCGACACAGTCCCATCTTGTCGATGACCTACTCGATAAAGCGTTCGGCGGTTCGGCCCGGAACCTTGTCATGCAGGCCCTGGCCACCAAACGAGCCACACCCGAGGAAATGGAACAAATCCGGCAGATCCTGGCCCAGATGGAAAGTCGAGGTGGAAAATGATTTCACTGTGGTTTTCATTCGCCGGCCCTTACTTCGAGCCTCTGGGATGGGCGCTGGTCCATTTCTTGTGGCAGGGGGCTATCGTCGCTCTTCTCCTTGGTGCGATTCTGCCGTGCCTGGCCCAGGCCGCCTCGTCGAAACGTTATCTGGCGGGTTGCATTGGCCTCGCGATCATGGCGATCTGTCCCATGGCAACGTTTTACCTTGGATTGCGCGGGGCCATTTCCTCGTCGAACCTTCCCGATCCTCCCACCTCCGCATCCATTCAAACCGGTTCCAATCCCTCCCATGCTTCTGGACCTGATTTGTCCCTCCTCCCCTTCGAAGTCGATCTAACGACCGAGGGGACGCTCAGGCCAACGGGGGCGGTACTTGAAGCCGAGCCAACCCCCGTCCTTGCGGCACCAAATGGATCCAAGCAAATTCTTGGATGGCTCCTGCTCGCGTGGGCGGCCGGCGTGAGTGTGTTGGCCTTGCGGCTTCTAGGCTCCTGGATCTGGATTCAGCGAATGAGGTCCGTGGGCACTTCTCCCATTTCCTCGCAGTGGACTCAATCTCTTGAGGCATTGGCCAGGCGACTGCAAGTTTCGCGCTCAACGTGGATCTTGCAATCGACCCAGGTCGTAGTTCCCACCCTCATTGGTTGGTTCCGCCCCGTCATTCTTCTACCGGTGGGATTCTTGACCGGAATGCCCCCCAGGCAAATCGAGGCGATCCTGGCTCACGAATTCGCTCACATTTTGCGCCATGATTATTTGGTCAATCTCTTGCAGGCCCTGGTGGAAACGGTTCTGTTCTATCATCCTGCCGTTTGGTGGGTTTCCCGGTTCATTCGCGAAGAAAGGGAAAATTGCTGCGACGACATCGCCGCTCAAGTCTGCGCAAAACCATCGGAGTATGCCCACGCGCTCGCGGCTCTAGAAGAGTTGCGCGGGCGTCAGGCCGCATTGACTCTGGCCGCAAATCATGGATCGCTATTGCTGCGGATCAAACGGTTGGCCGGGCTCCCGTTGCCTCTTCCTCATTTCTCAAGTGGCATGGCTTTCGTCTGCTTGGCGTTGCTCCTCTTCCCCTGGTTGCCAAGGATGAATCAGGGAGTAGCCGGATCGCCATTGGCTCTTTATGAACCCCCGCAAGACAACGACACGGAGGTATGGGGGCACGAATTTAAGGGGCTGCGTTGCAGAATTGTTCCCCTGGAATCGTCGATCGATGCGCCCAATCCTGATTTCGCGAAGACCGGTCAGCGTTTTTCCGATTCCAGGGATCTGACCTTGGGGGTGGAATTGAAAAATGTAAGCGATCAACCGCTGAAGTTGGCGGGAGTTCGCCATGGCTCCAACGTGCGAAGATTGCAATGGGAATCAAGTAACAAGAACGATGCACCCCTGTTATTCGACCTGGAAATTTTGAATGCAGCAGGACAGGCGATTAAGCCTCCGAAGGCCGCTTACCTGGAACCGAGGGAAATAGGGAAAACAATCGCGTTAATCGAACTGAAGCCGGGCGAATCTCGGAAATTCACAATCCGGCCAGGAAGGTTTGCCCACCCCTGGCAATACCAACTCCCTTCTGGGGCCTACCGGTGCCGCCTGACCTACCTGGGGGCCTCGAAGGACCTCCCGCCGGAAATTGAGAAAGTGGCGGGGCATTCCCCTGCCAGCATCTGGTCGGGTCATGCGCTTTCCAACACGGTTGCCTTTGACATCAAGCCAGGCAAAGGCAACGGCCTTCCGCCGGAGCCTTTGTGGGGACCGGAAGTCAATGGCTTAAAGGCCGCGGTAGAATTGTGCCCGGGAGCCACCATGGAAGGGCTCGGCGAGTTCGTTCATGAAGCCCCACTCGGAACCCGGATCGCCCCCATCCATTTCGTAAAGAATGTCGGTTCGGAAACCAAGATCCTCATCAGCGAGTTCTTGCGCAAAGGCGACAAGGTTTGGATTTGTCGTGCGGATGGAAAGCAGGCTCCCGAAGTCCAGGAAGCGCACCAAAAGAGAGAATGGCCGAGGCTTGTGCGCGTGGAACTAAAACCCAACGAGGTCGTAATTCTGCGAGGCGAACCTTTTTATCTGACCGATTCTTTTCGAAACGCTGCAGACGTTGCGGAGAAATCGGGCAAGATCGTCGCGGCTCAGTCGGGAACGCACCATCTTCAATTCACTTTGAATTTTGGAAGCCTCGGGGCACAGTTTGGCGAAAGAGCCCTGGATGCGCTTTCTAAAGATTGCTGGACCGGATCGCTTGAAAGCTATGTCGCCTTGACCGTTCGCGAGCCTCACCCGCAAGGCAAGTTTCAAAGGACGTCCAATCTGGTGTTGGACTCCTGGACGATCGCTCAACTTGAAGCCAGGACGATCGGAACCGCGACACTCAAAGATTCCAAAGACGGTCCAACACGGTGGATGGCGCAAGGGCCCGGGTCGATTCGCTTAACAATTCCCAGTTTCAATGTCGGTTCAAAAACAGGCGATAAAGCGACATCGAAGACCGAGGAGGCCGTTCTGTTAATCACCTTTCAGGGATCGATGAACTGGCAAAAGGGAGGCTCCTTGCAATTGCAAAACCAAGTCGTTCTCGATTTTCGTCCCCAGGGCGAAACGGCCCCGTTTCATCTAAGCTGTGATTCCTTGGAAGTGAGAAGGCGCACCCACACTTCCACGAGTGAAGAAGATTGGTTTTTGTTGGCCAGTGGAACGCGGTTGTCCTGCGGGATCAAGGAATCTCTGATCAGCGCGGGCCGCATGGAATTCGATCCGCTGAGGAATGTCGCGGTATTCGAAAAGGGCAAGGAGTTTCCCCATGTAAGTTTCATTTCCAAAAACGCCAATGGGGCGATCGAGGGCATCGGAGAGCGTCTTTTCTTGAATCTCTCCAAAATGGATTTTCGCCTGGAAAAGCCAAGCCAACCCAAACCGCCGGAAGCCGAGAAGCCAGATTCCCCATCGCAATCATGGCATTGGGACTGGAAAGGAAGGTTTTCTGGCGGCGTGACGTTCATCGATCCCCAGGGAAAGCCGATTGTCCAAGGGGATTTCAAGGATCTCAAGTCGAATGCGCAAAATAGCGCCCTCTGGAAGCCGTTTCACGAGTTGCCGCTCGAATTTCCCCACTACTCGGGGCAACCGATCGACCTTTGGGTACGCGCCCCAGGCTATGAAGAAAAGGTATTTCCCAATCTGATTCTCGAACCGGGAGTCAACAAAAAATTGCAACTCGAACCGGCATGGCCCGCGAAGCTACGGGTGGTCTCCTCGGCGGACGGCAAGCCGCTCGAAGGGGCCAAGTTGCTCTTCGTTGGTAAAGGAAGCGCCGGCACCTTTGGCTCCGGTCTCCTTCCCATCGAAGCCAGGGGAAATCCGCCCTGGGCCGTCACCGGCAAAGACGGCGTGGCGCGTGTGGATTCCTTGATGCAATGGTATCTCCCAGCGCCTAAAGAGCCTGCGGTGCAGAGTAAGGAAAATGCAGGAGACATCGATCCAGGCGCTTTGAAGAGGGAAGTGGGTTATTTGTTCTACATCGTCCCGCCTCCAGGATTTGCCGGACGTATCGTCAGCGTGAAAGCTGGGAAGGAATTGGGAGATGTGTTGGTGGGACCTGGCGTTCAGGTGAGGGGGGAGATCCGAGGAACCAAGGAGGAATTGGACCATTTCCTCGCTGAGTGGCATCAGCCCGAATTCGTTGCTACCAGTCCAGGGCAAACCCGAGGCTTGCTCCATCCTTCCAAGGTTCTCATCACCCAAAGAAAAGAGAGCCATCTGGAGTTTACCCTTCCCAATCTCCTTCCGGGAAAGCTTCGCATCGTGGGAAACTTTAACGCGCAATCGCACTGGGTTACCAAGCCCCACTACGTACAAGACCTGACCGGCTCGGACAAGGAGTATCTCATCGACCTGGTGGAACCGATCACCAAGGTGATTCTGACTCCCAATGGCCACGAGATCGTCAAGCAAACCTCCGGGAAATAAGTCACGGAGAACCGGTGACCTATCCCTGGCGGATCACTGCGATCCCAATCGTGATGAACAAGAAGTCGACTCAAGTTGTTTGAAGCGCAAGAATTTCAGGCTCAAAAGAGATCTTTAGAGGGGGAAATGAAGCAATGGCGAACTTCTACTTACTTTTCGATGGGTGGCTCGATCCCCTCGCCTGGACGCTCGTCCATTTCCTTTGGCAAGGAGCGATTGTTGCCGCGCTGCTCGCCATGGTCCTTCGCACGACTCCCAAAGCTGCCAGTGCGAAGCGGTATCTCGCAGGTTGCATTGGCCTATTGGCGATGGTGGCGTGCCCCATCGCGACCTTTGGTCTTGGCTTGGCCCGGCAGGCGTCTTGGCCTGAACGGCGCCAGTCCTTGGCAAGCGTATCGGAGCAGAGTCATACTGCGACGGCTTCCTTGAGTCCCGTCAGTTTTTTCCCCCATGGCGATTCGGATCGTGAACGAGATGGGGCCGAGTTCGCGATTTCGGATGCACCTTCCATTGAGCAGGTGCCGAATCTTACGTCCAATTCAAAATTCACGTTTCTCCTCGCCTGGTTGGTTTGCGCTTGGGCCTTGGGCGTGTGTGTGTTGTCCTTACGGCTTTGCGCTTCCTGGATCTGGGTTCAGCGCATGAAGAGCCTGGGCACTTCGCCGATTCCCGAGCAATGGTCGCGGTTGTTTGCCGCGCTGGCCAAACAACTGAAGCTCGGCCGTCCCGTGCGGATCCTGCAATCGGCCCTGGTCGAAGTTCCCACGTTGATCGGCTGGTTGCGGCCGACCATCCTCCTGCCCCTTGGTTTTCTCACCGGGATGACACCGCGGCAGGTCGAGGCGATCCTGGCCCATGAATTCGCTCACATCCTACGCCATGACTATCTGATCAATCTTCTGCAGACATTGGTGGAAACCGTCTTGTTCTATCACCCGGCCGTCTGGTGGATGTCTCGATTCATTCGCTTCGAGAGGGAGAATTGTTGCGACGATATTGCGGCGCTCGCCTGCGGAGAACCGGTCGAATATGCTCGGGCACTGACGGCTCTGGAAGGCTTTCGTGCCACTCATCGCCATCTGGTTGTGGCGGCTAACCACGGTTCGCTGTTACAACGGATCCGTCGTCTTGCCGGATTGCCCGATTCCCATGTGGATCGGCCAACCCTGTGGGCCATCCCCATTCTCCTGCTGTTACTTGCGCCTTTCGCCTTACCCTGGAC
>Ga0208492_1001223_pt1 | contig 16932 bp, 12 predicted proteins | sample Subbioar_CSW14AB_FD_184820 | JGI IMG/M metagenome (GOLD analysis project Ga0208492, IMG submission 184820) | Serpentinite rock and fluid subsurface biosphere microbial communities from McLaughlin Reserve, California, USA - CR12Mar_CSW14AB (SPAdes) | ecosystem: Environmental > Terrestrial > Deep... | reverse complement strand
TTCTGGATCGGCCCAACCCCATATCCGGTTTAGCCGATGTACAGGAAGGTCCTTTTCTGGAGGAATCTTGTGCCTCTTTTATCGGCAGATGGAATATTCCATTACGGCATAGTTGTACTTTAGGAGAACTGGCATTGTATTTCAATGAAATCAGAGGGATTAAAGCCGACCTTACAGTAATACCCTGCCAGCACTGGAAAAGGTCTATGTTTCAAACCGATTGGGGTATACCCTTTGTGGCCACTTCTCCTGCGATACAAACGGCTGAATCTTTGATGTTGTATCCTGGGCTTTGTTTACTAGAAGCAACCAATCTTTCTGAAGGCAGGTCTACCGATTTTTCTTTTGAAGTAGTGGGTGCTCCCTGGTTGCAGCATGATAAACTGGCAAGACAAATTAATCAATTATTCGGGGAAGAACTGGAAGCTAAACCTGTTCATTTTATTCCACAGGATGCAAAATTCGCGGGTGAACAATGCAACGGCGTTCATTTCAAAGTAATTTATCCGGATACTTTCAAGCCTGTATTCTTTGGTCTTGTTTTAATCAGGATGATTAAAGACATGCACCCGGATCATTTTGCCTGGGCTGGATATAAAACCTACGTAAATCCTGACGGAATACATCATTTAGACAAACTCACCGGAATAGCCAATGCAGAAAAACTATACGAATTATCTATGCCGGCATTTCTGCAGCAATGTACAAAAATAACCAATCCGCTAGGGTGGAACAAAGCCATTCAACCCTACCTGCTTTATTGATAGATCCGGATTTAATCTTCCTGTTTCAACAAACCCCGAATGACTACACTGGCAGCCATACAACCGAATATTGCAGGCATATAGGATATGGTACCAATAATTGATTTTTTGGGATAGGCTTTTTCTGTCTCAATAATGCGCGACTGATCCACTCTCTCGGCACTAAATACCACAGTGACTCCTTTATAAATGCCAAAACTGTGTAATTTTTTGCGAACATAGCTAGCCAGATTACACTGATAGGTTTTAGATATATCGGTAATCACCACTTGAGACGGATCTACTTTTCCTCCTGCACCAAGAGAGCTTACCATCGGTATTTTTCTGTCCAGGCAAGCTTTTATAAAAAACACTTTGGGCGACAATGTATCAATACAGTCAACGGCAAAATCATACTTTGCTTCATCCAGTAACTGATGTGTAATTTCATCTTTAATGTAAATGGACTTTACAATTAATTCTATTTCCGGATTAATATCTTTCAATCGCGCTGCCATTACTTCAGACTTTAGTTTTCCTGCAGTAGAATGCAATGCCGGAATTTGTCGGTTGGTATTGCTAAGGTCAACTGTATCTGCGTCTACAATAGTCATTTTACCTACACCTGCTCTAGCAATCATTTCCGCACATATGCCACCTACACCGCCCAAGCCAACCACTAGAACATGTTTTTTTTGTAAGGTTTCAATTGGCTCGTCTCCCAGTAGCAACTGGGTTCTGCTCATCCAATAAGGAATCATCTGGTCTGTATTTATATTGAGAATAAATTAAATTATCTTGTTACCAATTACGCGATCCCTTGTTTTTGTACCTGCGTAATTTAACAAGCGCAAAAATGAACTTATGACTTCATATTTAAAAATATTTTTACTCGCGACATTAACAATGCCCCTGACAAGTATCTCCGCACAAAACACTGCTTCCATTAACATATTGAGCCAAGGAAATAAAACAAGTATCCGTGGATTAAGCGTGGTGTCAGACAAAATTATTTGGGTCAGTGGAAGCAACGGCATGGTGGGCAAATCAACCGACGGAGGAATAAACATTCAATGGATGCAGGTTCCCGGTTTTGAAAAAAGGGATTTCAGAGACATAGAAGCCTATAGCGACAAGGTTGCGATTATTATGGCCATTGCCGAACCAGCAATGATACTTAAAACAAAAGATGGTGGCAACAATTGGTACACCGTTTTTACAGACAGTACCAAGGGCATGTTTTTAGATGCTATGCATGCATATGGAAAAACCATTCAGGTTGTGGGTGATCCAATAAATGGAAAAGCATTTTTTGCTTTAAGCAATAATGAAGGGGAAGGCTGGCATGCTCATTTGAAAGATGGAATTCCATTACAGGAAGGGGAAGCATTTTTTGCATCTAGTGGCAGTAATCTGCAAATTGTTTCTTCAGAAAATCAATTTAAATCAGGAACCTGGATGGTTACGGGAGGAAAAGCTTCCAGAATCATCAATGTCAGAGATCAGCGGGATAGCTATGCACTGCCGCTTTTGCAGGGGAAAGAATCAACCGGGGCTAATTCTATAGATATTAGTCCTTCTGGTAAATTTGCATTTATTGTAGGTGGAGATTTTGCCAGAGACACCATAAGAGAAGGCAATGCAGTAAAAGTTGTGTTCGGCAAAAGCATCAGTTTTACCAAACCTATAACGCCTCCACATGGTTACCGGTCAAGCGTAGTTTACCTGAATGAAAATACGTTAATCAGCTGTGGCACTTCGGGTGTAGATATTTCCCGTGATGGTGGCATGAACTGGGACAATATTAGTAAGCTGGGCTTTCATGTGGTGCAAAAAGCCAAAAAAGGGAATGCTGTTTTCTTAGCAGGTGGTGGCGGCAGAATTGCCAGACTACTTTTTGAGTAATTCCTGAAACTTCTCAACCATTTTAAATGTTGCCGGACAGTAGTCTATATTCTGTTGGTGCACGTGAATATATTCCACCATTTTTTTCTTTTTCAGATGCGGGAAACCTGAACAGTCGTCCGGTCTTACTTCATAAATACTGCACATATTATTGGTCAGATTCAGAAACTGGCAGGGTTGTTTTTTATTCATCCAGTCTCCATCTTCCTCATCAAAGTATAACCATTTTTCCTTGAACTCTGCAACAGACATTTCAAGGTGTGCTGCAATTCTTTTGAGATCTTTTGCATTGAATGTTGGGCTCATCGATTTACAGCAATTGGCACAGCTAAGGCAATCTACTTCCTTCCAAACTTCCGCTTCTACTTTTTCTGCCATTTTATCCAAACCCTTAGGAGGATTCTTTTCAATCTTACCCAAAAACTTCTTCATGCTTTTGGCGTTGTGACGTACTTTCTGCTTAAAGGATCTAAGATTAACTAACATACCAATGGAACTTTTACTTGAGTCTGTAAGCGAATATAATGATATAGCTGTTATCTTTATCATTCATGTGGACAGCGTATAAAAAAGGATTCAAAGCTTATCTGCAACTGGAGAAATCACTTAGTGAACACTCCGTAGAAGCCTACCTGCATGACATTGAAATGCTAACCAGTTTCTTATCTACTTTAGAACAACAAAAAGCCCCATCAGATATTGTTTTAAAAGACCTACAGGCATTTATTCAGTGGATTAACCAACTGGGTATGACAGCCAGCTCTCAATCCAGAATCATATCAGGCATAAGAAGCTTTTTTAAATACTGCATCATAGAACAGATTTGTACCAGCGATCCTTCTGTGTTACTTACTGTTCCTAAAGCAAAAAGAAAATTGCCCGACACTTTGCACTTCAATGAAATTGAAAGCATCATTCAACAGATTAATTTAAGTACGCCTGAAGGAACCAGAAATAAAGCAATTCTGGAAACCATGTACAGTTGTGGCTTAAGGGTTAGCGAAGTGGTCGGATTAAAAATATCAGGACTCTACCTAGATGTAGAATTCATTAAAGTTATCGGAAAGGGAAACAAAGAAAGATTAATACCCATTGGGAGCTCTGCTATAAAATGTATTAAGATATACAAGGACCAGGTAAGGGTGCATCAGCCCATTCAACCCGGCTTTGAAGATTACCTTTTTTTGAACAACAGAGGCAAGGGACTGTCGAGAGTAATGATTTTTTACATCATTAAAGATCTTGCACTGAAAGCAGGTATTACCAAAAGTATTTCGCCACATACTTTTCGTCATTCTTTTGCTACTCATTTGGTAGAAGGTGGTGCAGACTTAAGAGCAGTGCAGGAAATGCTGGGACATGAAAGTATTACCACAACTGAAATTTACACCCATCTCGACAATAACTATTTAAGGGACACACTTCAACGTTTTCATCCGGGGTTTAAATAATCATTTTGTTAAATCGCTAAACATTCCTCCGATTTTTCTAAAAAAATTGCGGCATTTGAAGGGGAAGAACTAAGTTTGACGTTCAAACATTTAATGATATGAAAAAGACTTTACTTGCAGCTGCCTTATTGAGCAGCGTAATGGGTTTTGCACAAATAAGAATGCCCCAGCCTAGTACTACACAAAAAATCTCTCAGGATTTTGGCATGGGCAAAATTGAATTAACCTATTCCCGTCCTAACATTAAGGGAAGAGCCATGTTAAAAGAAAATTCAGAGTTGGCTCCATTGAACCAATTATGGAGAACCGGTGCCAATGCTGCTACCAGAATTCATTTTTCCGATAAAGTAACAATGGGTGGAACTACCTTAGATACCGGAGCTTACGTACTATATACCGTTCCGGGAGTAGACTACTGGGAAGTTGTGGTAAACAAAGGTTTGAATAACTGGGGAACAGATGGTTACAAGCAAAGTGAAGACGTAGTTCGTTTTAAAGTTAAAGCAGCTAAAACCAACAGCAGTACTGAAACTTTCACTTTCCAATTTGCAAACGTAGAAGCAGAAAGCATTGACCTACAGTTAAGCTGGGGAAAGGTTGCAGTTAGCATTCCTATCAGCACAAATGTAAAAGACAGATTACGTGCACAAGTGGAATCAGCATTAGGTGCAGAAAAAGTAAACCCGAATGTTTACCAGGCTGCAGCTAATTTCTACTATGAGTGGGATAAAAATTATGCAAAAGCATTGCAGAATGTAAACAAAGCCACTGAAGCCAATCCAAAGGCTTTCTGGTTGTTCTTATTAACTGCAAAGATTCAGAAAGACATGGGTCAGAAAGCTGATGCCAAGGCAAGTGCTGAAAAATGTATCAGCATTGCAACTGAAGCAAAGAATGCAGACTATGTGAGAATGGCTAAAGAACTCATTAGCAAATTATAAAAGATGGCATGGGTTTGTTTTTGAACCCATTTCATAGAAAACAATACATTTGATAAATAAAAAACCAGGTCAATTGACCTGGTTTTTTTATGCGGTTATCTTATAAGTTATGAGACTGTTTTCCAATGAATAGCTTATTCAATCAACTACAACTATGAAACCTGTTTCTCTGCCATATCAGGAATTACTTCCACTTTATAGGCACCTGCATCTAACTTGGCTTTTGTTTCACTAAATGCTTTCAGCGTTTCATCAATATCAGCATCTGTATGCGCTGCAGAAGGAATCAAACGGAAGATGATATGCCCCTTAGGAATAACAGGATACACTACAATAGACGCAAATATGCCGTAATTCTCTCTCAGGTCCATCACCATAGCAGTAGCTTCTTCTACCCCACCCTTCATATAAACAGGAGTAACAGGTGAATTGGTATTGCCAATATCAAATCCTTTTGCTTTCAATCCATTCTGCAGTTTCAACGCATTGCTCCAAAGTTTCTCTTTTAACTCTGGCATGGTACGCAACATTTCCAACCTTTTTAAATTACCAATTACGATTGGCATAGGTAAGCTCTTGGCAAAAATCTGGCTACGGATATTGTACCTAATAAAATCTATAATGGCTTTATCACCTGCAAGAAATGCACCAATGGATGCCATACTTTTTGCAAAAGTAGAAAAGTATAAATCAATGGCATCCTGACATCCCTGTTCTTCTCCGGCACCAGCACCTGTTTTACCAAGGGTACCAAATCCATGCGCATCATCTACCAATAAACGGAATTGGAATTTGGATTTCAAGGCAGCAATTTCTTTTAGTTTACCCTGATCCCCTGCCATACCAAAAACACCTTCCGTAATCACCAGAATTCCTCCGGCTTTTTGTTTTTCAATTAATTGAGCAGCTCTTACCAGTTGCTTTTCACAATCCTCTACATCATTGTGTTTAAATACATAACGATGCCCTGGATGTAATCTTAATCCATCAATAATACAAGCATGGCTTTCTGCATCATAAACGATTACATCGTGTCTACCACAAACTGCATCAATGGCACTCATGATACCCTGATAACCAAAGTTCATCAAAATAGCATCTTCTTTGTGCTCAAATGCTGCCAGTTCTCTTTCCAGCTGCTCGTGGTAATTGGAATTTCCACTCATCATTCTTGCCCCCATTGGATAAGCCAACCCAAATTCCTTTGCTGCTTCAGCATCCACTTTTCTGATCTCTGGATGATTGGCAAGGCCCAGGTAATTGTTCAGACTCCATACAATCATTTCCTTACCTCTGAACTTCATTCGGCTATTGATATCACCTTCCAGTTTTGGAAAAGCGAAATAACCATGTGCACGCTCGCGGTGTTGACCTAAAGGACCGGCATTTTTCAATAATTTCTCAAAAATATCTGCCATAAACAATGGGGATTTGTTAGATTAAATTTTTTGCAAATTTAATAAATTAGGACCAAAGCACAAGGCTTATTGTAGCACAAGCAGTATCTTGCTCCTCTTTAGAACAAAAAACAAAAGACCTTGAATTACTCAATACTACACAAGCGATTTCTCAAGACATTCGGTCTTGCTTTGCTTATTCAGTCCGGAGCTGTAGCACAGAAAAACAATCCTGCAGTACAAACAGAAAAAGCCCCCAAGTTGGTGGTGGGCATTGTAGTTGACCAAATGCGTTGGGATTATCTAGAGCGTTTTGCCCCCCTGTTTAAGTCGAACGGAGGATTTAAGCGAATGATGAATCAAGGATTCAGCAACGACAACTGTCAGATTGGGTACACCCCTTCTGTAACCGCCTGTGGGCATACAGGAATTTATACAGGAACCGTTCCGGCAGTTCATGGAATAACCGGTAATTCCTGGTATGACAGTCAATTAAAAAGAGCTGTTTATTGTAGTGAAGATAGAACAGTTGAGGGTGTAGGCGCAAAAGGTGCCAGTGATGGTAAAATGAGTCCAAGGAATATGCTTACTACCAGCATAGCAGATGAATTGAGAATGGCCACCAATTTTAAAAGTAAAGTTATTGGTGTAGCTATTAAAGATCGTGGCGCCATATTACCTGCTGGTCATAGTGCAAACGGAGCTTATTGGTTCGACGCGAAATCGGGTAATTTCATCACCAGTACTTATTACTACAATGAATTACCAGCATGGGTTATTTCATTCAATAACAGACAGGTTCCTGATTCACTTAGCAAATTAGGTTGGAATAAATCACTGGCTGATCTACAATACCTTCAATATGCCACTGCTGATGAAAAATATTATGAATCCAAGCCATTTGGTGCCAATCAAGTGAAAATGCCTTATGACCTTAGCAGAAAGGAAAATGAAGGATTTTCAAAAGTGGTTGGCTCTCATTGGGGAAATACACTTACTGCAGAAATGGCTAAAGCCGCCGTTATAGCAGAGGAACTAGGAAAGGATGCCATCACCGATATGTTGGCAGTTAGCTTTTCTTCTCCGGATTATGTAGGTCACAGTTTTGGTCCTAATTCCTGGGAAATCGTCGACAACTATATTAAACTTGATGAAGAGCTTGGCAAAATGTTCGACTTCCTGGATGCAACTGTTGGAAAAGGAAAATATTCTGCCTTTTTAAGTGCCGACCATGCAGTAGCACACGTTCCGGGTTTTATGAAAGAGAACAAATTACCAGGTGGCACGCTGGACGACAAAGCCGCAATGGATGAGATGAATAAAGCCATCAAAACCAAATTTGGTATTGACAAAGCCGTTGTTAGTCTTTTTAATTATCAGGTACACTTCAACAGGGATTTACTGGATAGTGTAAATGCAGATAAAAAAGCCCTCAATCAGTTCATGTTAAACTATCTACTGAAGAAAGATTATATTCTGAATGCCTTTCCTACTAGTGAAATTTTAACCAGCCCAATGCCTCAGTACATGAGAGAGAAAATGGCCAATGGGTTTTTATATAACCGAAGCGGAGATATACAGATGGTCTTAAAATCCGGATACATTGATGGTGGAGCAACTGGTACTACCCATGGTTTATGGTATTCATACGATGCTCATATTCCTTTATTATGGTATGGCTTTGGCATTAAACAGGGAAGATCTAGTAAAAGAGTATACATGCATGATATAGCTTCTACTGTAGCTGCTCTTTTAAAAATTCAGGAACCTAGTGGCAATATTGGCCAACCAATAGAAGAAGTATTAAAATAGAAAAATATTCGTAATAGTTTTAATATTATTATAAAGTGATATAGAGGAGGTTGTATCTTGCGATACAACCTTTTTTTATGAAGAAAATTAGTATGATTAGCAGATTCATTTTACTGATCTGCCTGACTGCTGTGTTTACCGCCAATGCACAGCTGAATTTGTCAGAAAAAATTCCGGTGGATCCGAAAGTTAAAATTGGTAAGTTATCCAACGGGCTTACCTATTACATTCGACAGAATGCCAAACCTGAGAAAAAAGTAGAACTTAGATTGGTTGTTAACGCCGGCTCCATTTTGGAAGATAATGACCAGCAGGGTCTTGCACACTTTACAGAACATATGGCGTTTAACGGAACCAAAAACTTTAAAAAGAATGAGTTGGTTAGTTTCCTTCAAAGTATTGGTGTTGATTTTGGTGCTGATTTAAATGCCTATACAGGTTTTGATGAAACAGTTTATATACTACCTATCCCTTTAAGTGACCCTAACAATTTTACAAAGGGATTACAGATTCTACAAGACTGGGCAGGAGGTGTGAGTTTTGAAGGAAAGCAGATTGATGATGAAAGAGGCATCATTCTGGAAGAGAGCAGATTGGGTAAAGGTGCAGAAGACAGAATGTTCCGAAAAATATATCCAAAACAATATGCCGGATCTAAATATGCTCAGCGTTTACCAATTGGGAAAGACAGCCTGTTAAAAACCTTTAAACACAGCGCTATAAAGCGCTTTTATGCAGATTGGTATCGCCCCAATTTAATGGCGGTAATGGTTGTAGGAGACATTGAAATAGCAGCTACAGAAAAATTAATTCAACAATATTTTGGGGGATTAAAAAACCCTGCTAATCCAAGACCCCGTACTTATGCAACCGTACCTGCAAGAACCCAGCATGATGGAATGGTAGTAACAGATAAAGAAGCCACCAATTTTACTGTGGAGTTGAATTATGCTACTGTAAAAACACAAGCTGAGCAAACCATTGAAGATTACAGAAGAAACAGCATCATCAAATCTTTATTCACCAGTATGTTGAATCAAAGGATGAATGAGCTGGCACAAAGCAGCAACCCTCCTTTTAGTTTTGCCGGAGGCAATTTCGGCTCCTATGCCAGAGGACATGAAGCTTTCAATGCATTTGCTATACCAGGCCCTAAGGGTCCTGACACAGCATTAATGGCTACCCTTATTGAAATTGAGCGTATTAAAAAGTTTGGTTTTACTCAGTCAGAACTGGAAAGAGCCAAAAAACAACAAATGGCAAGTATTGAAAGGTCTTACAATAACAGAGACAAAACAGAATCCAGTGTACTGGTTGAAGAATATATCAGAAACTTTTTACAACAGGAGCCTATTCCCGGAATTGAAACAGAATTCAAATACAAGAATACCCTGATGCCTGGTGTTCAATTGGCTGAAGTAAATGCACTGGCCAATGAATTAAAGAAAAACGAAAAAATATTTGTTTCCGTGCAGGGGCCGGAGAAAAGCAATTTTGCATTGCCCAATAAAGAAAAGTTACTGGCTTCCATTCAAACAGCTGCAAATAGCCCATTAAAAGCATATGTAGAAAAAGCCTTAGCTGCTTCCTTATTAGAAAAAATGCCGGCTGCAGGACAATTGGTTGGTGAAAAAAAGAATGATGCACTGGGTATTTCTGAGTTAACCTATAGCAACGGAACCCGGGTAATTATAAAAAATACCAATTTCAAACAGGACGAAATTATTCTGACCGGGTTCAAAAAAGGGGGAATAAATGGATATGGCCTTGCAGATAAATTCAGTGCAGCCTATGCTACTGCTGCTGTACAGCAAATGGGAATAGGAGCTTTCAGTCCGATTGATTTACGGAAATTCCTTTCTGGCAAAATTGCCAATGCTAACGTAGGACTAAATGCTTTAAGCACAAGGGTAAGCGGAAACAGCAGTATCAAAGACATGGAAACCATGTTCCAGTTAATGTACCTGAACTTTACTCAAATCAGAAAAGACGAAAGTTTATTCAATAGCTGGAAAGAAAAAACAAAATCTCAGATTCAGTTTTTACTATCAGACCCAACAACCGCATTCATCGACAGCGTTTATAAAATCATGTATGGCGGAAACCCATTGGCCCCTTCCGTTGTACCAACAGCTTCCGATTTTGATCAGATTAACTTGAATAGAGCAATTGAAATTTATAAGGAACAGACGCATGATGCAAGTGACTATACATTCATTATGGTAGGCAATGTAGATTTGAATACAGTAAAACCATTACTGGCAACCTATATTGGAGGCTTACCTTCCAAAGGCGGAAAGGGAGCATTTAAAGACAATGGCGTACGGATTCTTCCCGGCCAGAAAGAATTAAAATTCTTTAAAGGCAAGGAGCCGAAGAGTTTTATATTTAATGTTTACTCAGGCACTATAGCTTATTCAGAATCACTGGCTTTACATACAGAAATGCTTTCTGAAATCCTGAATATAAAAATCATAGAAGAGTTAAGAGAAAAAATCGGCGGTATCTATGGAGGAGGCATCAATGGTTCTTTATCTAAATATCCATACGAAGGCTATACGATGGCGTTACAATTGCCCTGTGGTCCCGAGAATGTAGACAAATTAACAGCAGCTGCGAATGCAGAAATAGAAAAGATAAAACAGCAGGGACCAGAGCAGAAAGACCTGGATAAAGTAAAGAAATCGCTATTGGAAAAGTATGCAGTAAATATCAAAGATAACCGCTACTGGAGCAACTTACTACAGGGGATTTACTTTTCGGAGAATGACCCTGAAAGAATTTTGAATTATCCTAAAATTATAAATGAAGTTAGCATAGAAGACATTCGTAAAGCGGCTGGTCTGGTATTGAACAACAGCAATATTATTCATGCTGTGTTATATCCGGAGAAGTAACTTTACCAAATGAATAAGCTGGTAAAAAAAGCAGGAAAACAATTCTTTCGTTTTATAGGCGCAAGTCCTTTACTAAACGAATTGCATTTCCGCATCCAGCAATTCAGCCATTTTTTGGGTAATCGTCAATTTCAGAAAAAACAAAAGCGCTTTGTCTTTCCAACAGACAGAGCGCTTTTTAATACCTTCCAACTCAACTATCAACGGTATTACGAAGATGGATTACTGGCTGCAAAAGAACTCTTAGAATGGAGTCAGATTCAATACACAGAAAACCCAGTTATCCTTGACTGGGGTACAGGCACTGGCAGAATCATACGCCATGTTCCAACACTTCTTCCCATTGCGGTATGCTACGGTACAGATTTGGACGCATTTGGAATTAACTGGTGTAAAAAATACATAGACAGGGTTTATTTTGACTGTATTACAAATGAATACCTTCCCTATCCCTCTCAGTATTTCAATGTAGTTTGGGGGATTTCCGTATGCACACATATTCCTTCCGAAGAAACAGTTCATTGGTTATCAGAGTTGCAAAGAATAATGAAAGACAATGCTATAGCCATTATTACAACGCACGGCAGTAATTATTATCATCAGTTAAATGCATCCCAAATGGGTCAATTAAAAGCAGCAGGGGCCTTCACAACGGATTACAAAGAAAAAGGGCATCGTTTAATGACTACTTATCATGATGCTGAATCATTCAATGCTATACTTAGGAATAAATTCGAAATAGTACAATATTGGGAAGGTAAAACCCATCCCGAAAAAATGGGTGGGCAAGATTGCTGGATCATAAAAAAAGTTCCGGCCGCCTGAGCAACCGGAACTTTTCAGATAAATTTATTTCAAGAACTCATCAACAATGATGCATTTGTTTTGCATCATTCTAACATGCTTTCTTATTTCGCAGCCTTCTGAATTTCAGACAAGCTAGCAACATATAAGCTTCTGCCATGTGTACCCAATACAATTTCATTGTCTCTTGGATGAATAGCAATATCGTGAACCGGAATGCTGTAAGGCAATCCTTTATTCCACATTACAGAACTGTTCCCTCCATTCAGACTAACGTATAAACCGCCATCAGTTCCAATATAAAGAATGTTCTCGTTCATAGGATCTTCTCTCAACACATTCACAGATTCATAAGGCAGGTCTTTGGCAATCTGCTTCCAGGTAGCTCCGTAATCATCACTAACATATACCAATGCATTGAAATAATCATTTCTATATCCGTTTAAAGTAACATACACACGGCTCTCTTTAAACTTACTTGCTACTACCCTGCTCACATATAATCCCTTTGGTAATTTTCCGTTGATATTGGTCCAGCTGTATCCACCATCTTTGGTAACGTGAACCAATCCATCATCAGAACCAGTATAAATCAATCCAAAACGGACAGGGCTTTCACTGATGGTAGAAAGCGTGCCAAACGGAACATCTCCCTGTTGAGGATTCGTAGTTAAATCACCACTCATCGCCATCATATTCTCTCCCTTATTAAATGAACGGTGAAACTTATTGCTTCCGAAATAAAATACATCCTGGTTATGTCTGCTCAAAACAATGGGAGACTGCCAGTTAAAGCGTAGTGAAGATTCGCCTAAAGCACGATTGGGTTTAACCATGGTACCTCTAGGGCCTCTTTCTCCGGTAGCAGGCGCTCCAATAACCTGACGATTGTAGTTACCAAACTGAGAACCACTGTAAACTGTGCGGTTATCTCTCCAGTCAACCTGTACCTGCATACCATCTCCGCCATTGATGCTTTTATAAGCATAGTTACCTGATCCATGCCAACCAATATTCTCAACATTCTTACTGGAGCCATACCAGGTACCATTGTCCTGTAAACCACCATACACATTGTAAGGTACAGCCATGTCCACTTCAATTGCATAGAACTGACCAACAGAAGGTGAATTCAGTTTAGACCAGTTTTTACCGTAGTCATAACTCATATTTAATCCACCATCATTACCATTGATTACATGACCATCCTTAGTAGCACTAAACCAGAAAGCATGGTGATCAGAGTGAACAGATGGTCCATCAATGGAAGCAAACTTCTTACCACCATCGGTACTCATCAATAAATCTACCCCGGTTAATGCCACTTTATTCTCATCTACTGGACTCACGAATACTTTACCAAAATAGTATCCATAAGAACTATAAATATTAATTGGTTCATTGTGGGTTTTCTTCCATGTTTTACCTCCATCATCACTTCTGTATAATTCACAGCCCTTCACAGCTGCAGCTGTAATAGCCGCATTGGCATCATAGAAGTAATCCCAAATAACATTCGGGCTGTATTTACCATTTGCTACTGCTTCTTTAATGGAAGCAGCAGTATATTCTGCAGGCAAACGGTATCTTGGACCACGGATAAAACTGTTCAGCTTCTTCTCATCCAATGCTGCAAACTGCTCTTTGGTAATCCCCTGAAAAGTATTTAATGTATACGCCCCCGTATCTGTAGTTACAGCGTTGTTGGTACGGTTGGTAGCTGGTCTCAATTCATTGTTGTCTACAACAGCATACACAATATTGGGGTTCTTGGGATAAATGGCTAAGCCAATTCTACCTACGCCATCACCGGTAGGAAAACCTGCACCTTCTACAGAAACCTTTTGCCAGGTTTCACCACCATCGGTACTTTTAAAAATCCCCCCAGACTTTCCGCTTTCCTCAAAATTCCAGGCTTTACGGGTACGGTACCACATACCTGCATACAATTCATTCGGATTCGAAGGATTGATATCCAGATCAACAGCTCCTGTATTTTCATCAACAAATAAGGTCTGCTTCCAAGTTTTACCTCCATCTGTGGTTTTGTAAATGCCTCTTTCTTTATTGGGAGAGTACAAATGTCCCAAAACAGCCACCCAGGCAGTGTTTGGATCGGTACTATGCAATTTAATTTCTCCAATATGGTGACTCTCCGGTAATCCTAACCAAGTCCAAGTTTTACCATTGTCAGCTGATTTATACACGCCTAATCCTGCATAAGTAGAACGGCTGCTGTTTACTTCACCGGTACCAACCCAAATTTCACGGGTTTTCCAGTTTACGGCAATATCTCCAATGCCAATTATATCTTCTGAATCAAAAATGGGCGTAAAACTCATCCCATTATTGGTTGTTTGCCACAAACCACCTGTAGCATAAGCTACATAGAATTCGGTAGGATCGGCAGGATTCACATCCATGTCTACTACTCTTCCACTTTGAACAGTTGGCCCAATATTCCTGAAAGCAGTTTTATTGGCCGGGGATTCAGTACTCAGCTGCTTTCTGATTTCAATACTCTTCAGTCTTTCGCTTGCTGGAGTAGGTTTAACCTGCGCCTGCGCAAAAAATGAAGAAATCATTAACAGCGATAAAAATGTTTTTCTCATATCGGCTTAGTATTTTCGAATCCCAATGTAAGTAATATGAGATTTCTATTGCTACCGCTGTTCATTTTTTCGGTGAATGTCAATTTTGCACAGTGCAAAACCTATCAATTATCCGCTAAAGGAGATACCCTGAATTGTACCGATTACAAGGGAATGAAACAAGGTAAATGGATTGTATCTGCTCCCAAACTAAGAGGAACTCCTGCAACCGAATCAGAAGGTGTTTTCATTAACGATAAAAAAGAAGGTGTCTGGAGAACTTTCAATTTAATGGGCGATCTGTTGGCTCAGGAAAACTATCGGTGGGGAAACCTTCAAGGCAAACAAAGGTATTTTACGCTCACTGGATTAGAAAGAGAAGAGAGCTGGAGAGCGATAAATCCAGAAAAGGCATTTGATACTTTAGACGTTCCTGATCCCGCCAATCCCTTGCAATATGAACGCATCGTAGTTAAAAACGAAGGAGGATCCTTAAAACATGGAATCTGGAGATCTTTTAATCCGAATACAGGGGCATTGATAGAATCGGAGGAATACAATATGGGGCAATTGAAATCGGAAAGAGAAAATGCACTGTTAGAAAACAGAAACGCTAACAAAAATGCTCAATCCATTAATGCCTCCGCAGACAACATCCCCAACAAATCCAAAAATCCAGCAGACAGTTCGGCCAAAAGCAAAACTAAAGCCTTACCCAGGGAAGTGGCAGAATTCAATAAAAAGCAAGCCAAAAAGAATAAGCCAGTGGTAACCGGAAGAACCGGACAGTAGGCGCGATTTATTTAATTTTATTGATTTTAATATTCAATGGAGCCAATAACTGATTGATTGTCTTCATGATTCCCATACTTTTTTGGACTGGCTTGGCATAAGCACAAGGCAAGGCCCTGTAAAAATCCCAACCATTGGCTTTTACTATTTCCGTATAATGATGCAAAAGCAATTGCAAGACCGGGAGCGTAGAAAGCATATGCCGATTCTGATGTCTGGACAATTGTTCTGGTTTGGCAAAATCGTATCCACTAATATGAAGGAATAGCAAAGGATATTCATCATTTATCCAGTAACGGCCATCCTTTTCAGTAAGTTTTCTTTCGTGTAAATTCCAATACGCAACATTGAGGCCCGGGTCATTTGCCAAGTAAACTCCTTCAAAAAATAAAGGGACCCAGTTCAACCAGTTTTGGTCTACCCCCATTCCCTCTTCAAAGTTATAATGACATTCTGTTTGCATATGCCCTGACCACCAGGCCAGAAAACGATGTGTTTCAGCACTATTGCTGAAACCAATAAAACCGGCATTGTATAAACCAGAGCGCAAAATATCCCTTTCCCTGGGCAGCAAATGATCATTGGGAAGAGGAGAAGTATAATGGGGAGTAATTACGATATTATTTTGAATTAAATAAGATTCAACTATAGATAAATTATTGTAAATGAATGTATCAGAATCTATATATAGTAGCATATCTGGCGCGAATTCCCTGAACAAATATTGAGCGGCAAAAGACTTTACCGCACAATTCAACTCTATTACTGTATATCGTTGTGTAAATTCAACAAAATCAGGTATGCTTAATTCACTGATTTCTATAATATTGTAAGGCTTAAATGAATTTAAATCAAATCTTCCGTCTACCCTATCAACTAAAACAATATAGAGACTATATTCAGGATGTTGGGCAATAAACGAATCCGCCATTGTTTTGCAATGCGCCAAATGATTGGCCGAACAAACCGTATAAACTATCTTCTTCATGATTTACGCATTGGGCTTTTTAACTGCCAGTACAATCGTATTTAAATAAAACCTATCTGATTTTGGCCAGAAAGGTTCAAACAATCGGAATCCTCCATTCAATAATGGAATACCAATTTGGCGGACAATCTTTTTAAACCAATTGTATTTTCCTAGAAAAGGAATGTTGTGCATCCAGTGATCATGAATATACAAGACAAACAACTGAAATAAAGCCAGTGCAAAGTGTCCGTTCTTATCTATCACCTGTATCTCATATCCATTTTGCTCCAGCATATCTTTCAATGCAAACTGTGTATAGCGCGCATAATCAACAGGCATTTCATGTTCTTCCCATGCAAATGGACAGGTAATTAGCAATTGACCTCCCGGTTTGGTTACCCTGCTGATTTCAGGCAAAATCTGCGACAATCCAAAAACATGTTCAAATACTTCGCTCGAAAAAACAGCATCAAAACTTGCATCGGCAAACGGAATATGCTTGCCATCATAAAAAACATCCACATTTTCATTTTGATGATCATGCCCCTCCCCCTGATAGTCGAGACCCGTATAGGAAGAAACTTGTGTAAAAAGGGATTGATAAGGCTTCTCACCGCAACCAAAGTCGA
>Ga0208492_1001222_pt1 | contig 16959 bp, 14 predicted proteins | sample Subbioar_CSW14AB_FD_184820 | JGI IMG/M metagenome (GOLD analysis project Ga0208492, IMG submission 184820) | Serpentinite rock and fluid subsurface biosphere microbial communities from McLaughlin Reserve, California, USA - CR12Mar_CSW14AB (SPAdes) | ecosystem: Environmental > Terrestrial > Deep... | reverse complement strand
GATGGGCGCCGCCGCCGATCCCGACAGCCATCGCCCCTATACGATAGAAGAGCACGGCTTCCGCACGACCTTCTACGCGATGGTCGGACAGTACGGCACACACGTCGATCCGCCTGCCCATTTCGATGCCAAGGGCATGACCATGGACGATATCCCGCTGGAACAGATGCTGTTGCCGCTGGTGGTGTTCGACATCACACCGCTGCTCGTGCAGGCACCGAACCACAATTTGAGCGTGGCCGACATCGAGGCCTGGGAGCAGGCCCATGGCAGGGTGCCCAAGGGCGCTTTCGCCGCCCTGCGTACCGACATGGCGCGCGATTTCGACAGCCATCCCGAGCGCTACAAACGCGCGCCCTTTCCAGGTTGGTCGCTGGCCGCGGTCAGATTTTTGTTCGAGCAGCGCGGCGTGACGGCCATCGGCCATGAATCGCTGGATACCGACGCCAGCGAGGATTTCGCCTCCGAAGCCTGGCTGCTGAAGCAGGGTCACTGGCAGATAGAAGCGATGGCCAATCTCGATCAGGTGCCTGCCAGCGGCGCCCTGATCGCGGTGACCTGGCCCAAGGTCAAACGCGGCTTCGGCTTCCCGGCACGCGCCTACGCAATTCTGCCCTGAGGGTGGCGTAAGCTGTCTTCATCGACATCAGCAAGCCGCACACCATGCCCATCACCTTCAAGAGCAAGTATTCACCGGACATCCTCATGCTGGAGGGTGTGGCGCGTGATCTGATACGCCTCATGGGCCACAGCGGCAGCCTGCCCGGCTCGTTGGCGGCGGAAGACATCCCCGCCGCGCTGGCGCGACTCGAAGCCGCCGTGCAGGAAGGCCCGGCGCGCGCCCTGCAAGCCGATAAACCAGGTGACGAGGACGACGACAAACGCGAGCCGCCGGTCAGCGTCGCCCATCGTGCCGGTCCGCTGCTGGCGATGTTGAAGACCGCCTTGCAGGAAAAGGAGCACGTGATCTGGGATCGCTGAGCGGCGCGCACGCTCGCTGATCAGACGAGTTCCATCGCCGCGAGGGCGCGGCCATCGGGCAGACTGCGCAGCGCAGCCAGTTCGTCCGCACTGGGAGCAAGGGTGGTGCGGGCGTGCTGGCGGTTCAGCATGAAACCGGTGCGCGCCTGCATTTCGTCAAAGCTCACCCCGGGATGCAGACTGAGCAGCGCCAGGCCGGGCTGGTCCGGCGTCGAGCCCAGCACGCCGAGCGGCGTGACCACCAGCAATTCCCCGCCGTCACGCAGAATGTCACCACTGACGAAGTCGACGCGCTCGACCAGCACGCGCGGGTCGTGACGCTCGAAGAACATGAACGTCCGTTTGACACGCCCGACCATGGACAAGCCGATACTGCCCGGCCCGCGCAGGCCTGGCCGGCGATAGTCGCCCACCACGGCCAGGTTGCAGCGTCCTTCGCCATCGAGTTGCAGCGCGCCGAGAAAGATCACGTCGACGAGACCGCGCAGTTGATCACACACACCCGTCGCAAGATCGAGCGTGACCCTGCCGGCGAGGAAATCCTGATCGCCGCCCGAGGCCGGCACCGGCTGTATGAACGGATCGAGGGTGCCGGTCGCGCCTATCATGGCCCGCACATGGCGCTTGCCCAGCAGTTGCGCGCACCGATAGGCAGCCGTCGGCAAGGTCGCCCGCGTGCCGGTGACGAGCACATCGCCATCGCGCAGGGCACGCGCAAACACCAGCGCCATCAATTCCGCGCGGCAACAGTTCATGGCAGCTCGCGCCGCAAGCGTTGCAGACGTGTCGCGAGATCCAGCGTGGCACGATAGTGCGCTTCACTGTCGCCAATGATGTCGGCGCGATAACGCGCATAGCCGTCATCGCTTTGCGCGGCCAGCACATAGGCGCGCAGTTGTTCCTCGTCGTGGTCGTAACAGCCATGGGACGAGGCCGGATGGGCGCCACCCGGCAGGACACAATAGGCATCGACCACATAGCCCGGCAGCACGGCGCGACAGGCGGGCGGCAAGCTATCGACTTCGCGCTCGGCCTGCACCAGGCATACGCGTGCGGCGCGGGCAACGTCCAAATCGAGCATGGGCGCGCCGAGCAGGCCGCAGTTGCCATGGCGGTCGATGAGTTGCGCGTGAATCATGGCGACGTCGGGCGCAATTGCACGCACCACCTCCACCGCGCGCCCGGTGAAGGGATCGACAATGGTCTGGTAATCCCGGGCATTGACCTCGAGTACGCCCGGTATCGCGCCGCGCGGCGGCATGAACCCTTCGGGCAAGGCCGCGAAGGGCAAGCCCGCCGCGCCTGCGCGCAGTGCCAGGGTGAAGCCTGCTTCCTCGCAATCCCTCACCGCCAGGGTGCCGGCTTCGGCGGCGGCGCGGAAGCGGCCCGCCAGCCCGTAAATCTCCACACCGAGATAGGCCAGCTGCACTTCGCGCACCAGGCCAGCGCCAATCAACTGATCGGCATTGATCGAACCGTCGAGTGGCGGCACCAGATGCGCTATCGGCACCGCCTGACGTATCACCTCGCGCACCAGCGCCATCGGCGTATTGTGAAAATGCAGCCCGCCCAGCGCGAGACTGGCATCGCGCGGCAGATAATCCGCAATCAGCGCCGCCAGCGGCACGCGCCGCGCGATCTTAGCCACGGTGTCGCTTCATCGCAGTTCGATATCCCATAGCGGCGCGTCCTCGGCCAGCGCCACGTCGCTGTCGAGCAGCAGCCCGCAGCCGGGACAGTGATAACGACGCAGCACCAGCGTCGCGTCGACACGCAGATAGGCCGGCTGGATGTGGGGGTTGGCGCAGCTGATGGGGCTCTGCTCGAGACGCGTCGCGAGTTTGTAGTTGCCGTTGGCGGGCCCGAGATCGCAGTCACAGCGCGCGCAACGGAAGCTGCCGCGCGCGCCGTCGCCCTTCAGCAGCAGACCTTCGCTGATGGCGCGGTCGCTGAGCGCATCATCCACGCGCATGGTGGCCGGCACGTCGCGCAAGCGTCGTCCACGCCTTTCGCGCGTCGCCGCCACGTCCACGGTCAGGGCCTGCGCATCGCCATGCAGGCACACGCCGTAGCCATTGCGCGCCCACGCCGCACTCACCCGGCCTTCGGCCACGTCCTCGCACACCCGCTGCGGATCGCGTGTATACGGGTCACCATAACCACCGCCCGCGCACCATGCCACTTCCCATACATCATCGGGCCGCTGGACGAGCCCGCGCTCCTTGGCATGCACCGGCACTTCATGACCGCCCAGCGCATCGAGCGTGGTCGGCAACTCGCCGCGCGCAAAACAAGCCCGCACTTCGCTCGCGCGAATCAGACGAAAGGAATTCGTGCGCGCCGGATAGCCGCCCGCCAGCCCGACGCTGGTGGGCACCGCGCAACCGGCCGCCGAGGGCGCATGCATGATCTCGTCGATGCCATGCGGCACGACGGCGAAGGCCGCTGAATTGCCGCCGCGAAACCTGCCCGCGCCGCCGGAATCGGCGACCTCACGGCGATAGAGATAAAGAATGGGAAAGTTCTGCTCGATCTGCTCGACGTTGCCCATGACTGACTTCGGTTCCCAATGCACGCCGCCGGTATCGATGCCGTCGCGATGGGGAAACGCGCCGATGGCACCCGCCATGGGATCGAGAAAGCCGGTGCCGAAGGCATGCCCCATGGCATCCACGCCGGCGATCGCGCTCAAGGGAAAAACGCTGTCGCCACACACGGCGAAGACTTCTTCGCGCAGCGAAGGCGCGGCCAGCAGCATCTTGCCTATCACCACGTTGGCGAGTGCGCCGCCGATCAGATTGCCAATCTGGGAATTGGTCACCGAGGCCGGAAAGCTCGGGCAGTTGATGGTGCCGCGCTCGGGTTCAAAACGCACATGGCGCAAGGCGCCGCCCGCGCTATAGAGCTGGTCGTAACACATGAGCGGATTGAGCACACTCAGTATGCCGGCCCGCCAGCCTGAGAAACTTGCGTTCAGCGAACCGACCTGGGCGTGGGAGCCGCGATTGTCGAACACCAGTTCGTGATCGTGCTTGGTCACCGCCATGTGCACCGGATAGATGCCACGGTCCTCGGGCGTCGCCGCCTCCAGATAACTCACCGCCCGCCAGGTGCCATTCGGAATCTCGTCCAGACGCGCACGAAAGGCGCGCGCGCCATCGTCGATGAGGCGGCGCATGGCCGCCTTGACGGTCGCCGCGCCATAGCGCCTGATGAAACCCTGGACACGATTGCGGGCCACCAGGTTGCCGGCAATCTGGGCACGCAGATCGAGCGCCACCAGTTGCGGCTGTCGCGAGTGCCGCAGGTACATGCGTTCGAGATCGCGACGAATGGCGCCGCGCTCGATGAGCTTGATCGGCGGAATCGGCACAGGTTCGTCGAACACATCGCGCGCATCCGCGCAGAAACTGCCGGGCGTGTTACCGCCGATGTCGTATTGATGCAGGGCGTTGGCCACCCAGCAGAAGATGCGTCCTTCCCAGAACACCGGGCAGGTGATCTGCACATCGGACTGGTGACTCGAGCCTATCCAGGGATCGTTGGACAGGAACATGTCCCCTTCGTTGATGCCGATTTCGCCGGCGAGATTCTCCAGCGTCCATTTGATGGGCAGGTCCATGGTGCCGGAGAAGTACTGGATATGCGGTCCGAAGAATACGAACTCGCCATCCTCGGTCAGGATCACGGTATTGAAGTCATGGGCAACGCTGGCGAACGGTGAGCCCGAGACTTTCTGGATGGTGACGCCATGTTCGTCGTTGACGTTCCACAGCGCGTGACGCAGCACCTCGTAAGTGATGGGGTCGAGGTCCTGCGCGGTCTCGCGATGCAGGTGCAGATCCGGCGGCAGCCTGAGTTCAGGCCCGGGGATATAGGAATTACGGATGCCATCCCAAGGCGCCGCCGTCGGGGCTTTGTCGTTCATGCGCTGGCCTCGGCATTGAGATCGATGATGATGTTGCCGTAGCCGTCCAGACGCGCGCGCTGGCCCGGGCGCACCAGGATGGTGGTGACGGTCGGCTCTATCACCGCCGGCCCCGTGATCACATTGCCGGGCCGCAGCTGCTCGGCGCGATAAATGGGGGTATCGACGAGCGCATCGAGTTCCGGCCAGAAGATCGCCCGCGCCGCCTTGCACGCCGCGGCGCTGGGCACGGCATCGCCTTCGGCCACCGCGACCAGTGCCGGCTTCAACACCGCGGCGCTGGCACGCAGGCGCAAGGTCACGAGTTCGATGCCCGCCTCGCCATAGGCCGTACCCACGCCGTAAAGCGCTTCGTAGCGGGCGGTGAAATCCTCGAGCAGTCGCGTCGCGAGCGTTGCGTCGTCCAAGGCCGGTGAGAACTCCACTTCCACCACGTGCACCTGCAGGCGATGACGCAGATCGGTCGACCAGCGCAGCTCGACCGTGGTCTGGGCAAAACCTTCGGCGAGGAATTCCGCGTGTGCCTGCGCCGCGAGCGCCTCGAGCAGACCACGAATCGGCGCGAGGTCGAAGGGCGCCGCCATGAGTCGATCGTGTTGATAGACGTGCATGACGTCCGACGAGGCGACGCCAAAGGCCGACCACACCGAGGCGGTATTGGTGAGCGGCACCACCAGCGTGGCGACGCCAATTTCGCGTGCATAGGCGCCGGCGTGACACGGGCCGCCTCCGCCGTAGCTGAACAACACGAAGTCGCGCGGGTCGAGGCCCTTCTCTATGGTCTCGCGCCGAATCAGATCGGCCATGTGATCATCGACGATGCGATTGATGCCCGCCGCGGAGTGATAGGCATCGAGGCCAAGCGGCGCGCCCAGCGCCTCGATGGCCTGCCACGCGGCATCCTTGTCCAGGGTCTCGCGGCCGCCGAGAAAATAATCGGGGTCGATGTAGCCCAGCACGACATCGGCATCGGTCACCGTGGCTTCGCGACCGCCACGGCGATAACAGACCGGGCCCGGTATGGCGCCGGCGCTGCGCGGCCCGACCGACAGCGCGCCGCGCTGAGCGTCCAGCCAGGCGATGCTGCCGCCGCCCGCGCCGACCGACTTGACGTCGATGGCCGGCACATAGAATTCATATTGATGGACGGTGGTGGTCAAGGTGCGCAGTGGCGCGCCGTCATGCACCAGGCCCACGTCAAAGGTGGTGCCGCCCATGTCGGTGGCGATGATGTTGCGATAGCCGAGCAATCCGCCGAGATAGGCCGCGCCCGTCACGCCACCGCAGGGCCCCGATTGCAGCAGCAGGAGCGGCGAACGTTTGGCGCTCGCGGCCGCGGTCAGGCCGCCATTGCACTGCATGAGCAGGAAGGGCGAGCGCAAGCCTTCGGCGGCGGCGCGCTGTTCGATTGCATCGACATAGCGACGCGTGACCGGACCGACATAGCTGTTCATGACGGTCGCCACGGTGCGTTCGTACTCGCCGAGCAGGGGCACCAGATCCGAGGAACAGGTAATGAACAGCTCGGGCGCCACTTCCCGCGCAATCTCGCGCGCACGAATCTCATGGGCGGGATTGCGGAACGACCACAGGAAGGAAATCGCCAGCGCCTCGATGCCGCGTGCCTGCAACGCCAGCACCGCGTCACGCACCGCCTGTTCGTCGAGCCGCACCACCACCTCGCCGCGCACATCCATGCGTTCGGCGATCTCCTGGATGAGACTGCGCGGCACCAGCGGCGTGGGCTTGGAAGTCGCAGAGAAGCGCAGCGTCTCGGCCGCCGAGAGACCGGCGGCACGACCATGACCGCGCATGATCAGCAGTGCATCGCCATGACCGGCGGTGGTCAGCAGACCGACCTTGGCACCGCGACGCTCCACCACCACATTGGTGGCGACCGTGGTGCCATGGGACAGCAGCGCGGTGCGGGTCAGCAGTTCGCGCAGACTCAAGCCCAGCGCTTGCGCGCCCTGGGCGAGCGCGGCGAAAAAACCCCGCGAGAAATCGTCCGGTGTCGACGGCGATTTGGTGAGCGTGACCTGCCCCTGTTCGTCGACGATGACGACGTCGGTGAAAGTGCCGCCAATATCGACGCCGCACAGATAACTCATCGGCATCCATCCGCGCGGCGCGCGAGGTCGGCACGGTCCCAGCACGCGGTCAGATCCGGGCGCGCGGCGAGCGCGGTCCTGTCAATCTTGAGCGGCCCGGTGCGCGGCAACGCGCGCATGAATTCCACGTAGCGCGGCAGCTTGAAATCGGACAGGCGCGTGGCGCACCAGGCGACGGCCTCCTCGGCCGTCAGCGTATGACCGGCGCGCACCACGATGTGCGCCTTCACTTCCTCGCCGCGCATGGCGTCGGGCACCGCGATGACGGCCGCCTCCTCCACCGCGGGATGGGTCTGCAGACATTCCTCCACTTCTTCGCCGGAGACATTCTCACCGGCGCGGCGAATGACATTCTTACGACGACCCACGAAATAGAACAGCCCGGCCTCGTCGCGATAGCCGAGGTCGCCGCTATGCACCCAGCCGCCGCGCAACACGCGCGCAGTCTCGGCCTCGTTCTTGAAGTAGCCGAGCATCATGGCGCGATTGCGCTGCACCAGTTCGCCGACTTCGCCGTCGGCGAGCGCTTGATCGTTCTCATCGACCACCCGCACTTCGTTGTCGCTGCCCATGGGCCAACCAATCTCACCCGCCCGATAGCCATGACCCGGCGCGGTCATGGTGCCCAGCGGCCCTTCGGCGAGCGCCCAGGTCGAGACGATGTCGACGGCGAAACGCGCGCGGAACTCGCGATAGATGGGCTCCGTGACATTGGCCAGCACCAGACGAATGGGATTGTCCGCATCGTCCGCGCGCGGCGCCTGCGCCAGCAGCATGTTGATTGCGCCCAGCAACAAATTCACTTCGGTCGCGCCATGACGTCGCACCGAGGCCCAGAACCCACTCGCACTGAAGCGCCGATGGATGATGACGCGCGCGCCGGCCCACACCGCCGCCAGCGCCGACCACACCAGCGCGTTGCCATGAAAGAGCGGGAACACGGTGAGCAGACGATCTTCAGCGCTGTAAGCCATGCGGCTGCACACCGCTTCCGCCTGCGCTACCGCGGTGTAGTGGGAATGAATGACGGCCTTGGGCCTGCCGGTCGAGCCCGAGGTGTACATGAAGGCGACGGGATCCTGCGCTTGCGGTCGCAGCCGCGGCCGGGCGTCACTGGCGGCTGCCATCACGCTGGCCATGCGCGTCAATCCCGTGCGCGCGCCGGCGCCGGCCAGCCAGATTTCCCGCAAGCTCGCAAACGCGGGATTGCCATCGGCGATGGCCGCGGCCACCACGTCCCAGCGTTCAGCATCGACGATGAGCACGCAGGGTTCGGAATGACTCAGGAAATATTCGATCTCCGGCAGCTTGGACTGCGTGACGATGGGTACGAAGATCGCCTGCGAACGCCCCACGCCATGATAGGTGACGATGTAATCGAGGTTGTTCTCCATGAACACCGCGACGCGATCGCCTTGACCCACGCCGTGGTCATGGAGTGCGTTGGCGAGGCGCGTCGCGCCTTCATCCAACGCGCCATAGGTGAGATGGCTATCGTCGTCGCCCAGCACCACGGCCACGCGATCGCGGCCCAGCGCGGCGGCCCGTTCAAGGACGGCATCGGTGGTCCAGGTCACAGTCACTCGTCATCGCTCCGGAATTTTGCGAGCGAGTGTCGCAGTCCGCGCGTGGCGCGCAATATTCCCCAAGCGGGGGTTGGAGGCGGACGGCCGCGCGAGGCGCGACGCGCGGACTAAGCGATGAGTTCGCGCACCGTTCGCAAGGGGCTGCCATCGGCCCGCGCCACCAGACGCGTCACCGCACGCGTGGTGTCGCCAAAAGTCGGCAACCAGCAGGAATGGCGGCCGAAGCCGCCCACCACCACGATCAGCAAGTCCTCGGCTGTCTTGATGATGGGCAACATGTCGGCGTCGGGAAACAGATCCGGAAACATGCCCGCCATGCCGCCACGCTCCCACAATGCGCGCGGCAGACGCACACGCTCGAAGACATGACGCCGGATATCGTCTTTCGACAGATCCGCCGCAGCGAGGATCGCGGCATGCTCCGGCCCGAAGGCGATGGTCGGCTGGCCGTAGAGATACGCGTTGTTGGCGCCCATGTCGCTCATCGCGCCTTCCAAGGTCGCGAGTATGCCATCGGCGTGATCGCTTACGTGATCGTTGAGATTATGCGGGCCGTCGGCACCGGTCACGGTGACGGTCGAATCGTCGAGTGCGAAACCACGCTCGACATGCAAGGGCGGCCACGGACTCTCGGCTTCGTTCTCGGCCACGCAGAAAGCGTACTTGGCGGGTTGGCCCTGGGTGGAGCGGTCGAGCACGCCGGGCGTGGCGCCGCCGACATTCAACAGAATCAAACGCACGGCGCGGCCGATGGTAGCGTTGGCGCGCACGCCCGGGCCGAAGGCGCCGTAGCGCGCATTGATACCGAGCTCACGCGCGATCGGACCGTTGACGATCACGCAGGGCGCGCAAGGGTGAGTCGTGGCCTGCACCGCGAACAGATTGAAGGCCGGCGTCAGCATCGCCTCGACGGCCGCCAGCACCACCGGGAAATATTCCGGTCGGCAACCGGCCATGACGGCGTTGATGGCGAGGATCTCGGGCGTGACGATGCCATGCCGCGGCGGCATGGTGCCGAGTTCGAAATTCGCCCGGCGGTCGCAGTAGCGCAACATGGCGTCGACACGCGCGCGGGTCGGTGCGACGACGGGCAGGCCATCGGTCCAGCCGCGGGCCTCGAATTCATCATCGAGCGCGTCGAGGTCGAGCTGCACGGTATCGGTCATGACGACGGCCCACGCGTCAGGCCCGGGTCGTAGACACAGGCTTCGTCGGTACACACCGCGCCACCCTCCATGCGTCGCTCGGTCAAGGCCAGGAAGCGCCCGCCATGGCGCATCGCAAGCGCAGCCGGGGCATCGGTGAGAGCGCTCAGCACTTCAGCGGCGATGGCTTCGGCCTTGGCCCGCACCAGGGCGCGGTCATTGCCGGCCAGCGGATGGGGAATCGGCAGCAGCGGCAAGCCGCCCAGGCCAAGCACCTGCGCTTCGGCGCGCCCCAGCGGGCCGAACTCATCACTGCAGATCACCGCGGTCGGTATGCCGGCGGTCTCCAGCGCAATCGAGTCATGGACACTCCACGACGTACAGGAGCCTCAGTCGGAGATGGCGAGCACCACCGCGTCGCAGGTCTTGAGATGCGCCATGACGGTGTCAGGCGCGGCAGCGGTGGCGTTCTTGGCGGCCGTGACGATTTCAAAGCGGTGACCGCGCGCCGCCAGCGCCTCGGCCGTGAAACGCAGCAGTTCGCCGGCGTTGGCCTTCATGTTGTCCAGCCAGGCGATGCGCTTGCCCTGCAGGGACGCCAGGCGCGGCGCCAGAGGGCGATCCTCGACGCGCGTGGCGGCAATGGGAACCAGTACTTCGACAGTCGTCATGGCAGTCTTCCGTTCAAACAGCGAGTGAGAGGTATTGTGGTGCGCGGCAACTGAATTTTCCAATCCCCGGCAGGAGCGAATTCATTCGCTCCTACGGCGACACCCGCCGCAGCTTGGCACTCTCAATCAACAGCACCGCCGACACCACCAGCGCGACACCGAGCAGTTGGGTGTGGCCCAGACGCTGATCCAGCAATAGAAAGCCCAGCAACACGCTGGTCACCGGTTCGATGTTCATGAGCAGCGAGGTTTTCACCGGCCCGATTTCGCCTATCACCATGAACAGCGTGATGATGCCGAAGGAGTAGAACAGCGGCGCGCCGACGAAGGCTGCCCAGGCGAGCGGCGTGTGGGGCAGATGCACACCACCGTGCACCAGCGCGACGACGACGAAGATGGCAATCGCGGTCGCGAGCATATGCAGCGTCACTGGCCGTGAGTCACCGCCGGCGCGAATGCGGCCACTCAAGGTCATGACCACCGTCACACCGACCGCGCCGGCCAGGCACAGCGCGATGCCGAGCCGATGCAGACGCGCACCGAACACATCCAGCGCAAGCAGAATGCCGCAGAAGGCGATGAGCAGGGCGAGCGCAGTGCGCAGATTGAAAGGCTGGCGTCCGCTCCACCATTCAACCAGACCGACCAGGATCGGAAAACTGTAGAAGGTCGCGACCACCAGCCCGACCGGCAACCACTGGATGGCCTGCAGCACGCCGAAAGAATAACTCGCGAAGATGCAGCCGATCATGATCGCGCCACGGCGTTGCGGCGTCGGCAACGTGCGCGGCACGCCACGCATCATCAACAGGAGATAAAGCAGAACGAAGGCGGTGCAGGAACGTGCCAGCAGTACCGCCAGCGGCGTCGCACCGCCACGATAGGCAAGCGCGGCCAGACTGGTATTGCTGGCAAAGGCGACGCCGACTGCGAGCGCCATGACGACACCGCGCCAGGGCGTAACGAGCGGCGCGATGAGCGACGTATCCTTCATGGGCCGGGGAGTATACAAGCAGCGCATCGGGCGACGCGCTAGCGGGAAAGGTGAGGTTGGGGGGTTGGCGTGCCGGTGTCTTATGCCACGGCGTCCCGCAGGTGCGATTTCGATCGCACATTCAAAGGCGAGGCGCTACGCCCCACCCTTCAATGTGCGAATGAATTCGCGCCTACCGCGTACGACGATGGCGCAGGCCAGCGATAGCGGCCAGCGCCGAACCGTTTTTCTCGAGCAAATCCCTACTGGTTTCGGGCTAATCAGCATGAGGCCGGAGCCAGCAATGCGGCACATGCGTGATTCATGATCGAACACCAAAAGACACATATCGCTACAAAGCCGGGACATCGAGTTGCGCAAATCCGCCACACTCCCGCACTTCATCAGTTGGCCGACACCGCCCGGATGGCTTTGGACTTGCGCTTCCCCCGCCTCGCCGCGCCCGGCACAATGGCGCGCCTCATTGCCGGAGCACAGCAGCCATGGCCCGTCACGCCGACTGGTATTTCGATTTCATCTCGCCGTTTGCCTATCTGCAGTTCAAGCATTTCTACAAACTGCCCAAGGACCTCGAGGTCACGCTGAAGCCTGTGCTGTTCGCCGGCCTGCTCGGCCACTGGGAACACAAGGGGCCGGCGGAGATCCCGGCCAAGCGGGTGCAGACCTATCGCTACAGCCACTGGCTGGCGAAGAGGGTGGGGGTGCCTTTCAAGACGCCGCCGGCCCATCCCTTCAATCCGCTGCGGGTACTGCGCCTGGCCTGCGCGCTGGACGCCGACCACGCCGTGGTCGAGGCGCTGTTCAATTTCATCTGGGGCACGGGGGGTGACGTCAACGACGATGCGGCCTTGAGCAAACTCGCGGCACGCTTCGGCGTCGACGACTTGGCGGCGACGATTGCCGAGGACCGGGTGAAGGACAGCCTGCGCGCCAACACCGAGGCGGCCATCGCGCGCGGTGTCTACGGTGTACCGACGTTTGCCGTCGATGACGAGTTGTTCTGGGGCTTCGATACCACCGACATGCTGCTCGACTATCTGGCCGACCCGAACATGATGAAGGGAGCGGAGATGCAGCGGCTGGCACAGTTGCCGATGGCGGCGGTGCGCAAGATGTGATTTGCAGGTGCGGAATCAATCGCGCCTGCAGACGGGCGCGATTCGCCAAGCGACTAAGTCAGCGGCTACAACTCACGCGCCTTGAAGGTATCGCAGGTCTGCACACTGCCGGTTTCAAATCCGCTCTTGAACCAGCGCACGCGCTGTGCCGAACTGCCATGGGTGAATGAATCGGGCACCACCACGCCGCGCGACTGCTTCTGCAGCATGTCATCGCCGATCGCATTGGCGGCGCGCAGCGCTTCATCGATGTCTTCGGGGTCGAGAAAGGGTTTGACACGGTTGGCATGCTGGGCCCACACGCCCGCGAAACAATCGGCCTGCAGTTCCACGCGCACCGAGACCTTGTTGTATTCCGCTTCACTCATGCGCTGACGCAGACGCTGGGCCTGGTCGCTGACGCCGAGCAGGTTCTGCACGTGATGACCGATCTCATGGGCGATGACATAGGCGCGCGCGAAATCGCCGCCGGCGCGAAAGCGCTCCGCCATCTCATCGAAAAACGCCATGTCGAGATAGACCTTGCTGTCGCCGGGACAATAGAACGGCCCCATGGCCGCCTGACCAGTGCCGCAGGCGGTCGGTGTCTGGCCGCGGTAGAGCACCAGTCGTGGCTGCACGTAGGTGCCGCCCATCTGCGCGAACAGTTCCTCCCAACTGGTCTCGGTCTTGTGCAGGATCTTCGCCATCTCGGACTTCATCGCCGCCTGCGGGTCAGTGGCGGGGTCGATGGGACGCGCCTGCTCGACGCCATCCCCGGTGCCCTGGATGGATTCGGCCACGCCCAGCAATGTGCGTGGATCGATGCCGGTGAAATAACTCACCACCAGCGCGAGCGCGACCGTGCCGATGCCGAGGCCGCCCATGCGCCGACCGCCACCGCCACGCCTGTCCTCGACATTGCGGCTTTCGTTTTCGTCTCCGAGACGCATGCATTCACTCCTTGTCCGGCGCGATGCCAGACGCAGCCATCGGGCGCCGAGGCGCGCGACGGCTGCGGTCTGGCGTCATCACTCGAACCTACTTGGCCGGCTTGCGGAAGCGCAGCGTCATGCGATCGCTTTCGCCTATGGCCTGATACTTCGCCTTGTCCTTGTCACCCTCGGCGTAGCTGGGCGGCAAGGTCCACACGCCCTTGCCATAGTCCTTGGTGTCTTTCCCATTGGCGTTGATTTCGCTCTTCTCCTCCAGCACGAAGCCGGCCTGGGTCGCAGCATCGATCACCAGTTGTTCGTCGGTATAGCCCGAATCCAGAGACTGCGCGCGCGACGTGCCGGGCTTGGCCCGATGCTCGACCACACCGAATACGCCACCGGGCTTGAGCGCCGCGAACGCGGCCTTGAAGACCGCGGCTTCGCCCTGGCCCTCAAGCCAGTTGTGCACGTTGCGGAAAGTCACCACCGCATCGGCCGAAGCGGGAGGCGCGATGCCGACCTGTTGCGGTGGTTGAAAGGGCGTCAACTGCACACGGTCGTAAACGGCCGGCGCGGCCGACAGCTTCTGCATGAAGTCGGCGATGGATTTCTTGCCGTACTCGCTGCTGGTGTCCTGCGGGAAGTGGGCGGCGTAGAGCTTGCCCTTTTCACGCAGATAGGGCGCCAGGATTTCGGTGTACCAGCCACCGCCGGGCATGATCTCGACCACGGTCATATCGGGCTTGATACCGAAGAAGCCGAGGGTCTCGGCGGGATGCCGATAAACATCACGGGCGCGATTGGCCTCGCTGCGCTGCGCGCCGGCGAGGGCGGCATCCAGTGCGGCATCCGCCCAGGCGTTCGCTACCGCACCCAGCAGCCCGAGCAGCACGCCCAGCCACACGCCACGATTCATTGCAGTTCTCATGGTTATTCCTCTCCTCGTTATTTTGTCGGCTCATCATCGCATGGACACGGCGCCGCGGAACCACACCCGGCCCCGGCACCCCGCCCGCGCTTGGTGAACTGACCGCGGGCGATGCTCAGGGTTCGCGCGCGGCGAGGGGCGCGGCGACCGGCAGCGCGGCCTGCAATTGCCGGGTCAGACGGCTGAGCTGCGCCAGTTCCGCGTGCAAGGCCACCATCTCACGATCGCGGCGGGCCAGTTGCTCTTCGAGGCGCGCCAGTTGCTCGAGCGCGGTGCGGTCGCGTTCGGCGGCAGCCATGGCCAGCGCCTGCATGTCGCGATGCTGTTGCTGGTATTCGTTCAACAGCAGGCTGGACAGTGTCTGGTAAGCCACCGTCTCGGGATGCCCCTGCGCATCGCGCACCACGAGTTCGGGCATGACCTCGGCCACTTCCTCGGCGATGAGGCCGTACTGCAATGGTTGCGCGCCGGCCTCGTCGACTTGCTTGTAACGGAAAGTCACGGGCCGCAGTTTGAGCAGCGGCGCGCTCGCTGCGCCCATGTCGATGATGTCCTGCTTGTAGCGACGCGAAGAACTCTGCACGCCCAACTGACCGCTGGCACTGACCAGCACCGCCGCGCCGCTGACCGTCGCGCCACGAATGCCGGCGATGAAGGTTTTCTTCTGGGTGCCGGGGCGACCGACACGGATCACCGCGCTGTCCCCCCTGGAACCGACGTGGCCGATTTCAATATTGTTGCTGCCGGTCGTGATCCTGGTGCCGGCGTTGGCGCCGATGACGATGTTGTTGCGACCGGTGGTGATGAAAGTGCCCGCCTGATAGCCGACACCGACGTTGTAGTGAGCGGTGGTGTTGGCGCCGAGAGCGGAATAGCCGACGCCGGTGTTGCGCGCGCCCTTGCTGTTCTTGCCGAGACTGATGACACCCACCGCGACGTTCTGCTTGGCGGTGGTGTTGCTGGACAGCGCCTGATGGCCCAGCGCGACGTTCAACGAACCGCTGGTATTGTCTTTCAAGGCCAGGTTGCCGAAGGCGGCGTTGAGTTCGCCGGTGATGTTGCGTAACAGGGCCTGCACGCCGACAGCGACATTGTCTTCACCGCTGGTATTGGACCACAGCGCCTGATCGCCAAAGCCGGTGTTGAAGCTGCCGGTCGAAATGCTCAGCACTTCGTTGCCGAAGGCGTTATTGCTGATGCCCGAGACATTGGCGGCGAGCGCGGCGACACCAAACGCATTGTTGAAACGACCCGTGGTATTCAGGTTGAGCGCGGTACTGCCGAAGGCGCTGTTGCCGTCGACAGTCGAGGCGCTGAGGGCGAAGGCGCCAAAGGCGGTATTGTCCGAATCGGTGCTCACCTGGCTCAGGGCATTGCTGCCGAAGGCACTGTTGCGATCACCGGTGGTGAGGGCCGAAAGCGCGAGTTCGCCATAACCGGCGTTGTCGCTCGCGTCCGCCTGTATGCTCGTGCCATCACCAGGGGTGACGATATTGTTGGTCGGGACGGTGGTCACCACGGCGGTCGCCGCCAGCAGCGGGCCGGCCAACAGGCCCTGTAAGGCGACATGGACCGACAAAAGGCAAAGTTTCTCGAATCGCTTGCTCATCATTCCTCCTCGGACGGCATCGCCTGCGGCGATGGCAGGGCACCCGCGATCGGACATCGCATGGCGAAAGCAGGACGCTAACGCAGAAGGGGCGGCAATCCTGTAAGCCATCGCCATTTTCGCGGGTGACATCGCACTCCGCAGCGGCGCGCCCGCGCCGACCGTCGCGGGCTACTCGAACGGGGCGTTTGTGCGCGCCGGCTTTTCCTTTATCTTGCCGCCCTTGCCGTCGCGCGCAGCGGCGGCTCAACCAGACGACCGAGGGGAGTGACGACAGCCATGGCCAGCACGCTATTCGACCTGACCGGCAAGGTGGCCCTGGTCACTGGTTCGACCAAGGGCATCGGTCGCGCGATTGCCGGCGAACTCGCCCGCCACGGCGCGCGGGTGGTGATATCCAGCCGCAAGGCCGAGGCCTGCCAGGACGTGGCGAACGCCATCAATGCCGAGACCGAGGGTCAGGCCGGCGGCGCGCTGGCCATCCCCGCCAATATCAGTCACAAGGCCGAACTGGAAAGACTGGTCGCGGAAACCCGCGCGCAACTCGGCCCGATAGACGTGCTGGTCTGCAATGCGGCGGTCAATCCCCATTACGGGCCGATGAGCGGCCTGCCGGACTCGGCCTTCGAGAAGATTCTCGGCGTCAACATCATGTCCAACCACTGGCTGGCGCAGCTGGTGCTGCCGGAGATGATCGCGCGGCGCGACGGTTCCATCATCATCGTGTCGTCCATCGGCGGCTTGAAAGGCTCACCGGTGCTCGGCGCCTATTGCATCTCCAAGGCCGCCGACCTGCAGCTGGTACGCAATCTCGCGGTCGAGAACGGCCCGCACAATATTCGCGTCAATGCCATTTCGCCCGGTCTCATCAAGACCGACTTCGCCCGCGCGCTGTGGGAGGATCCCGACACCCTGGCGCGGCGCGTGCAGTTCGACCCGCTGCGCCGCATCGGTGAGCCGGAGGAAGTGGCGGG